>RCMY010003216.1_pt1 | contig 14532 bp, 11 predicted proteins | sample 2041341 | NCBI WGS metagenome assembly RCMY01 (sample SAMN09708234, study PRJNA481090) | Marine sediment metagenome, whole genome shotgun sequencing project.
ATGGAAAAAGAAGGGTTTCAAGTGGATATTGTAAGTCCGCAAGCCGGAAAGATAAAAGGATGGTCTGATGGAAATTGGTCGAGATCGTACGATGTCGACGAAACCTTGGACAATGTGAAAGCAGATGACTACAACGCGCTTATGTTACCTGGCGGAGTTATGAATCCTGATACCTTACGACAGAATGAGAATGCCTTAAAATTTGTACGGGATTTCTTTAAGCAAGAGAAGCCTGTAGCCGCTATATGTCATGCACCATGGATACTTATTAGTGCCGACGTGGTAAAAGGTCGTAAAATGACCAGCTACAAGTCGATTAAAGATGACCTGGTCAATGCGGGAGCGAATTGGGTCGACCAAGAAGTAGTAGTCGACCAAGGATTTGTAACGAGTAGAAATCCAAACGATTTACCAGCCTTTAATTCTAAATTGATTGAAGAAATCAAGGAAGGCAAGCATGAAAAACAGCATGCCTAATTAGCTAATACGCATCAAATATAGAATCCCAATCTCATAGTTGGGATTTTTTTTTTGGAAGTCAGAAGCGAACAAAGGGGGTTATTTTTGAAATCAGGTCCAATTGAATTGGATAAGCACTTAAAATTTTGTTAATTTACAACCAATTAGCCAGCCTTAGTTCTAGACCCCAAAGGTTTTTAAAACCTTTGGGGTCTTTCCGTTCAAGAGGATGCCATAAATTCTTATTTTTGAATAAATCAAGAATATTCCATGAAATACGATCAGATACCCAATACTCTTTTTAAGAAGAACCGCAAAAAATTTATGGCAAGTATGAAGCCTAGCAGCATTGCGATTTTTAATTCCAACGATATTTATCCCATTAGTGCCGACAGCGTGCTGCCTTTCGAACAGCACCGCGATATCTTTTATCTGAGTGGTGCCGATCAAGAAGAAACCATGCTGCTACTCTTCCCGGACGCCATGAATAAAAAACATCGGGAAATTCTGTTCGTTCGTGAAACCAACGACCATATTGCCGTTTGGGAAGGTGAAAAGCTTACGAAAGAAAAGGCGACCGAGGTGTCGGGTATCGAAACCATATTTTGGTTAAAAGATTTCGATACGGTGTTTTTCGACCTCATGACCGAGGCGGAAACCATTTACTTCAACACCAACGAACATTATCGCCAAGCAGTCGAGACTCAAACACGCGAAGCCCGCTTTATTGAAGCGTGTAAACTCAAATTCCCTGCACATCAAGTCGCCAAGAGCAATCCGATCTTACAGGAAATCAGAGGCATAAAGGAACCCGAGGAAATCGAATTGATGCAAACTGCCTGCAACATTACCGAAAAGGGTTTTCGGAGAGTATTGGAATTCGTAAAGCCCGGCGTTTGGGAATACGAAATCGAAGCCGAACTATTGCACCAGTTCGTACGCAACCGTTCCAAAGGTTTTGCCTATCCACCCATTATAGCTTCGGGAAACAACGCCAACGTACTGCATTATTTGGAAAATAATAAACAATGCCAAGACGGAGACTTGATTTTGATGGATACCGCTGCGGAGTACGCCAATTATTCCAGCGACCTTACGCGTACCATTCCCGTTAACGGAAAGTTTACCAAACGCCAAAAGGAAGTCTACGAAGCCGTACTAAGAGTAAAGGACGAAGCGACCAAAATGCTCGTGCCCGGTACGCTTTGGGCAGAATACCACAAAGAATGTGGCAAATTGATGACCTCCGAACTATTAGGGCTCGGATTGCTGGATAAAGCCGATGTTCAAAATGAGACCGAAGCCAAGCCCGCTTACAAAAAATACTTTATGCACGGCACTAGCCACCATATCGGCCTCAATACCCACGATTATGGCGCCCTAAAGACCCCCATGAAAGCGAATATGGTCTTTACCGTTGAGCCAGGCATCTACATCCCCGAAGAAAAATTGGGGGTTCGGTTAGAAGATGATGTAGTAATTCAATACAAGGGAGAGCCTTTTAATTTGATGGGGAATATTCCCATTGAGGTGGGGGAGATTGAGGAGTTGATGAATGCTTAACGGCAATAAGTGGTAACTCTTGATAGGTCTAATTTTCTAAGAATCAATTTCCGGGGAATGTTTACGCTGTCGTGCTGTTAGGAGAGCTTGGTTAGATATGAACACGATTGCTTAACAGGAAAGGTTCACCAAGGGAAACTAATAGAATTTTTATTTCGCTCGAATACATTCATAAGGATAAATACAGCCCCTGCAGGCAATACCCATCCCATACTAAAACGACTCAATGGAATGTAGTTTTGTGACCCTGCAATAATATTCCCTAGCCCAACACTTCCCAAAAAATCAGGAATACTAAAGATGATGGTTGTAGCAACCACGGCCTTAAACACTCTGGCCGTGGCAAACCGCTCAGGCACTACGTTCAGTAAAATCAGAACAATAGTTATCGGATAGATAAACATAAGAGCGGGCAGTGCGACTGCAATGATGTATCCGACATCGAACTGCCCTATAATGATACCAAGTATGCATCCGATTATGGCGGTAATTAGATAGGCTTGTTGTGAATTGTTGAACCGCTCCTTAACAAAGTCCGACGTTCCTGTGACAATGCCAACAGCCGTGGTAAAGCAGGCCAAGCTGACCAAGATGCTTAAAAACAGGTTGCCGGTGTTGCCTAAGGTTTCGAAACCAATACCGCTTAAAAGTGCAGTTCGGGTGATGTCGTCGTCGAAATTGCCATGCAGCAGGGCTCCTGTCAAGATAAGACCAGCATAAATCAAAAAAAGAGCCAAGCCCGCCAACCATCCGGCATTGCGTATCAAGATTTTCTTCTCCTCGTATCCGGCATCCTTCTTTTTTAAATTGATGGAAATTATGATCACTCCACCAACTACAATCGCCGCGACGGCATCAAAGGTCTGGTATCCCTCTAAAATACCATCCGAAAAGGGACTGGCGAAAACCGTATCCCCAAAAACAAAATCATAAGAGAATAAGGCTGTGCCGATAATCAATAATAGAATCAAAATGATGGCAGGTGTCAATAGTTTCCCCAGAATATCAAGAATTTTTGAACGGTTGATCACAAAGACGAATACCAGTAAAAAGTATACTACACTCGTAATAATCGATGGAGTATCGAAAAAAGGTTGAACGGCCATTTCATGGGTCACCGATGCCGTTCGGGGAGAGGGTAGGGCGATTGCAATGCCGTATATTAGAAAAGAGAAGATCAAGCTAAACCTAGGCGATACCTTTTTACCAAATTCGAATATCGTGCCCTGTAATTTCGCATGAGCCAGAATACCCAAAATCGGAATCAGTACGGCGGATACACAAAACCCCAAGGTAACCAACCACCAAAGTTCACCGGAACGAAACCCCAACAAGGGCGGTAGAATCAAGTTTCCCGCTCCGAAAAACAACGAGAAAAGGGCGAAAGCCGTTACTAGGGTCTCTTTGGTCTTGGACATTTAGATATGCTTGTTCTGCTTAAAATGGGAGGCACATAACCTGATATGATCCGAAAGATAGCTGAAAATCCTTGTATGGCAAAGCTAGATTTAACCGGTGAAAACCTGCGGTTCATCGAAAAAATTGCGGTTCATCGAAAAAACGGACGGGTTAGGGAGCGCCATCCAATAAATAAAGCTATGGTGCCGTTAATAATACAAAGTGTCCCGTTAAAACACTTTGAAATCCAAATCTTGAATGTAGCATCAACGGTTTCCCAAAGCCAAAGATGCATTTTAATCCTACGACCATGAAAAAAATATTCTGTAATTTGTTCGGCCACCACTACTCGGTTTCAAAAAAAGTAACCCTTCACATCAAAGAGTACCAATGTATTCATTGTGGCAAAGAAGTGACCACGGATGTCAGCGGCAACCTATCGACCCTGACCCCCGAATTACAGGACATCAATAAAACCTTGGAAAATATTTTCCAGAAAAGACATAAGGCCGCAGCCACGCAACAGGCCGCCTAACAAAATTATTTCTGAATTTCGTTTGGGGAACATCCTAAAATCTATATAGGATACTTGCTCTCCAAATTTCAGTAGATATCCCGAGTTTATTCTAGCATAAACAATGCTATGGCACCGAAATCCGGACCCTAAAGGTATCGGAATTTCAAAAGTATTCCCGAAAATTAAATAAGCAGCCGCTTTCTTCACTGTCGTTTGCCCCACAACAGTATAGTTTGGTTCGCCCTTTTTTCGGGAATTTTATTGCTTTGTCTTTTTCTGTTCTGAACATTTTCGACCAGCGATTCTAATAATTTCATTCCCTTAGACCTCCGTTACCACCTACATTTCATACATTGCTGAAACAAAAGGCAAGTATGGGAAGAATTGCTCTATTTCTGATACTGATGGCGAACAGCCTTCTGGCGCAAAATACCGCCCAGCCTCGCATCCACTCCCATAACGATTATTTACAAAACGTGCCATTCTGGACAGCCTTTTCGGCAGGTGCCAGTTCCATCGAGGCCGACGTGTTTTTGGTCGGCGATTCTTTATTCGTAGCGCATACCCAAGAAGAGATCGAGACGAAGCGAAATTTAGAACGACTTTATTTCGAACCGATACAAGAAGTGATAGCGCTTGGACTCGAACGACCAAAACAACTGCAATTACTTATCGATATCAAATCTGAACCCTACGCCACGCTTGATGCCATCATCAAGGTTTTGGATAAGTATCCATCAATTCTTAGGGATGATGGCATAACCATCACCATTTCCGGCAACCGCCCAAAACCATCGGAATATCTGAATTATCCGGATTATATTTTCTTCGACTATCAAAGTTTGGATACTGTTGAAAATCCATCCATCTTAGAAAAAATAGCCTTAATCAGTTTGAACTTCAGGAATTTCTCGGATTGGAACGGTATGGGAAAGTTGACCGCTGAAGATCTTGAAAAAGTTTCTGCCACGATAAAAAAAGCTCATGAGTTGGAAAAACCATTCCGCTTCTGGGCCACTCCCGATTCCAAGACCGCTTGGAAGCCTTTTGCTGATTTGGGAGTGGATTTTATCAATACGGATCTACCGTTTGAGTGTGTGGCGTATATTAAGAATCGTTAGAGCTAAAAGTGTGTTGTAAATTTTTCCAATTCTCAAGACAGTTTAAATCCTATAAATCAAATAAACTCGGCAACCACAAACTCAATGCCGGAATATAAGTGACCAGCATCAACGCAATGATCATGGCCACAAAAAGCGGCAGTAGTGGTTTTACGACTTTTTCAATCGTAGTTTTGGCTATACCGACCCCTACGAACAGCACTGAGCCGACGGGAGGCGTACAGAGGCCGATACATAGGTTGAGCACCATGATGATTCCGAAATGAACGGGGTCAAGACCTAATTTCGTTACTACCGGTAGAAAAATAGGGGTAAAGATGAGTACTGCGGGGGTCATATCCATAAAAATGCCGACAAACAACAACAGTAAGTTGATAATCAATAGAATGACGATTTTATTATCGCTTATGTTCAGGAGGCCAGAACTGATGTCTTGAGGGATATTTTCATAAGAAAGTGCCCACGACATGCTTATCGAGGTGCCGATAAGCAGCATTACGATGGCGGTGGTGGCCGATGAATCCAATAGAATTTTTGGGAGTTTAGGAAACGTAATTTCTTTATAAACAAATCCGAGCAGTAGACTGTAGAGTACGGCAATCGCCGAAGCTTCAGTGGCGGTAAAAATACCGGCTACAATACCGCCGATGACCACGACCAACATGAGTAGACTGGGAAATGCGTCAATAAAAGTTTTAAACATTTCCCGTAGCGAACTTCGTTTTCCCAGCTTAAAGCCCTTTTTCTTAGCCCATAAAGAGGCAACAATCATAAGAAATAGACCGGTAAGTATCCCCGGGATGTATCCGGCAAGGAACAGGGCGGCTATCGAAGCACCTCCACTGGCCAACGAGTAGACAATCAAAACGTTACTTGGAGGGATTACTAATCCTGTTGTGGCCGCGGTGATGTTCACCGCCGCACCGAATTCCCTAGAATAGCCTTCCTTTTCCATTTCCGGACCGATAATACTTCCCATGGCTGATGCCGCAGCCATGGCAGAGCCAGCAATGGCGCCCATCAGCATGGCGGATATAATATTGATCAACGCCAAACCACCGGGCAATGCCCCGACCAAGGTCTTGGCGAAGGCAATCAAACGGTGGGCAATACCGCCTTTATTCATCAGTTCCCCTGAGAGTATAAAGAGGGGTATGGCCAACAGGGCAAAACTATCCAGACCGGTACCGATACGTTGGGACACCGTGGTAAATGCAGGCAAAAAGGGAATACTGACTAGCATGGTCAATACCGAGGATATTGCAATACTCCATGCCACAGGCGTTCCGATGGCTAATAAGACAACAAAACTGATGACCAGAACCAATACGGGTAGATATTCCATGGGATTTATTTTTTTAGGATATCAGAAAGTTTATAATAGATGATTAATACCCCGCTAATGGGAATGACCAGATACACTAAAGCCAAAGGAACTTGTAGCGCAGGGGAATGTTGGTCGAGCACATATACGATATAGACGAGTCTGGCTCCACCAATGACAAGGGCACACAGACTAAATAAGATGATGAGCCAACTAACAACAAGCTTTAGGGTTTTTTGCGTCTTCTCACTGAAACGCTTCGGCAGTACATCGATGGCTACATGTAGGTTTTGGCCTGAAACATAGGCAGCGCCCAGGATGCCGATCCAAATCAAAAGGTATCGGGCAAGCTCGTCGGTAAAGGAACTGGGCGCGCCCAAAATAAATCGACTGGCTACCTGCCACAGTACGTTAAGTACCATGACGGCCATGATAATGACCAAGGCATTAGCCAGTACTTTGTCGATAGTTTTTCGTAGTTGCATTTGTAAGATGGGTTGGTTACTTGGTGGCCCGTATATCCTGTATCAATTGATACATTTCTTTATCCCTTTTATACTTGTCGTAAATTTCCTTTACCCCTTCGGAGAACAATTCCTTATTGGGTCTAATGATTTCAACACCGGCTTTCTGTACTTCCGCAAGGGCCTCTTCTTCAGCTTCCAGCCATAATTTCCTTTGGTATCCGATGGAATTATCTACTGCTTGCTTCAACCAGCCTTGCTCTTCTTCCGAAAGCCTGTTCCAAAGATGGGTGCCGGCCAGCAGTACGTCTGGTAGTACAGTATGCTCGTCCAACGTATAAAACTTACAGACTTCATAATGTCTTGAGAGATAGAAACTTGGTGGATTATTTTCCGCACCGTCTACCACACCTTGTTGTAAGGCGGTATAGAGTTCGCCCCAGGAAATAGGGGTCGGAGATCCGCCGAGTTCTTTGACCATGTTTACGGCGGTAACACTTTCCATCACCCTTATCTTAAGGCCTTTTAGGTCTTCCGGGGTGTGCACGGGACGGTCTTTGGTGTAAAAACTTCGGCTTCCGGCATCGTAATACCCCAGGCCTTTGAGCCAATATTGTTCCCCTTCGTTCAATAAACTTTGCCCGATGGGGCCGTCAAGAACATCGAAGGAATGTTGTCTGTCACGAAATAAAAAGGGAAGGCCCAAGACTTTCATTTTGGGTGCGAAGTTCTCCAATGTGCCTACGGAAACCTTGGTCATATCTAAACTTCCGATCTGCAGCAGTTCAAGGCATTGCCGTTCGGTGCCCAATTGTTGGCTGGGATAGATTTTCAGGACCATTTTACCGCCGGAGAGCTCTTCAAGATTCTCTCCCATCTTGACCATGGCCTTATGCACCGAATGGCTGGTATCGAGACCATGTCCTAAGCGGATGGTTCGCGTTCCAGCTAGTTCTTCACAGGAGTACAATCCCAGTACGAGAAAAAGACAAACGAGATATTTTAGATACGATTTCATTAAAAATCAAAGTATTCCTTTGCGTTAGTATAGGAGATATCCTGCACCAATTTGCCGATCCATTCCATATCGTTGGGCAATTCCCCATTTTTGATATCCTCTCCGAAAAGGTTGCACAGAATACGACGAAAATATTCATGTCTAGGGAAAGATAAAAAGCTTCTTGAATCGGTTAGCATCCCGATGAAACAACTTATAAGTCCCATATTGGAAAGCGTGTTCATCTGCTCTGTCATCCCATCTTTTTGATCCAAGAACCACCAGCCTGAACCCCACTGTACCTTACCTTTTATTCTGCCATCGTTAAAATTACCGATCATCGTGGCCATGACGGCATTAAAAGTAGGATTGACATTGTAGAGGATGGTCTTGGTCAGTTTGTCCTTTCCATCCAAAGTATCCAAAAACTTCGATAGGCTTTCGGCCTGTTGGTAATCACCGATGGAATCCCATCCGGTATCGGGCCCCAGTTTTTCGAGCATACGGCCATTGTTGTTCCTCAAAGCACCCAAATGGAACTGCTGAACCCAACCGAAACTATGATAGGTTTCCGAAAGAAAGAGAAGCAAGGCACTTTGAAATTTGATCGATTCTTTTTTCGATAGATCATTCCCTTCCCGGCGTTTTTTGAATATGGATTTCACCTCTGCTTCCGTAAAGTCCTCAGCGGAAAGATGGCTCAGGCCGTGGTCGCAAAGCCTGCAGCCGTTGTCGTGAAAGAAGGAAATCCGTTTTTTGAGTGCATCGCACAGTGCATCATAGGTGTCGATGGAAATGCCCGAGACATCCGAAAGGGTATCTAAATAGGCGTTGTAGTTGTCGCTAGTGATAAGAATGGCCTTGTCAGGCCTGAAGGCAGTGCTGACCTTGGTGCCAAAATCGCTTTTGGCCAGTTTTTGATGATGCTCTAGGCTATCTGTCGGGTCTTCAGTTGTGCATAGCACTTCTACATTCATCTTCGAGATTAGGTTGCGGCAACTGAATTCTGGGGTGTTGAGCGTATCCGAAACCGATTTGTAGACTGATGGCGCATTTTTTTCCGAGAGCAGGTCGGCACAATCAAAGTACCGCGAAAGCTCCATATGCGTCCAATGGTATAATGGGTTTCGCATAGTATAGGGCACGGTATAGGCCCATTTTTCGAATTTTTGCTCATCGGATGCGTTTCCGGTGATAAATTTTTCGTCGATACCCAAGTTTCTCATGGCGCGCCATTTATAGTGGTCGCCGTCGATCCAGGCTTGAGTAATGTTCTCAAAGACCAAATCATCCGCCAAAGCTTTGGGCGGTAAATGGTTGTGGTAGTCGATTATCGGCATTTTGGCTGCAAAATCATGATAGAGGGTCTCGGCATACTTGCTTTCCAGTAAAAAATTGTTTTTTAGGAAGGGATTTTCGTTCTTCATTCTACGACTAAAGGATTGAAATACAGCAACAAAATGCCGATAGGATAATTTGAATGTTAAAAAGTGATGTAAATCTTAAAAATAGTTTTCTATTCCCGTATAAACAAGAAAAAGGAGCAAAGATATGATGGGCTTGTCGTGGGCAGTCAGAAACAATATTTTAACATGAGTTCGATATGAGCCAAGACAAATGCTGATATCAACCAGGTTATCCTTGGATATATGGTATATTGGTATTTTAAAACAACATTATGAAAGATTTAAAGAATAAAGTAGCCTACATAACTGGGGGCTCAAAGGGAATAGGATATGGGGTAGCCCAAAAACTGATTGAAGCGGGCATGAAAGTGGCCATTAGCGGGCGTACCTTAAAATCGGTGGAGAAAGCGGCCGAATATCTTGGAAACGGTGACCAAGTGTTGGCCATTGAATCCGACGTCACCGGACACGATGACGAAAAAAAAGCCGTTCAGCAGATTTTGGATAAATGGGGACAGTTAGACGTGGTTCTGGCCAATGCGGGGATAGGCAATTTCGCGCCAATAGATGAAATGTCGGATAAGGATTGGCACGATATGATCGATACCAATTTGAACGGGGTCTTTCACACCTTGCAAGCGTCGGTTGAAGCGCTTAAAAAATCGAAAGGATATTATATGACCTTGGCAAGTTTGGCTGGCTGTAATTTCTTTGCAGAAGGAGCGGGTTATAATGCCACTAAATTCGGGGTAGTTGGTTTTACACAAGCAGCGATGCTGGATCTCCGCAAATATGACATTAAAGTTTCGACCATCATGCCCGGATCCGTGGCGACCCATTTTGCCGGAAATGAACCCGATTCTTCCGATGATTGGAAAATTCAACCCGAGGATATCGGCGAACTGGTAGTTGATCTGTTGAAAATGCATCCACGGACCTTACCCAGCAAAATCGAGGTGCGGCCGAGCAGACCTGATAAGAAGTAGTAATTGCGTAAAGCGTATTGCTTTCTACACCTCTTTCTCCAGAAACGGAATATCTGGATTGCAGATTTCCAGAATCAGGTTTTTCAGCTCTCGGGTAAACAGCTCAAGGGTTTCTAGCGTGATGGTATTGTCTTTGGTTCGGCTTCCTTTTTTAGGTTTGGTAGCGAAACGCATAAGGCCGGCACTTAGGTTTTTAAAGCTAATGATACCAGCTTCCACATTTGAAATGGTCGCTTCTTTTTGGTACATCAGAGCGTAACAAAGCAATTGAAAGGCTTTGCTGTATTCATAATTTGAAGTAATTTCCTCCCAAGCTACAATTTCCACCTGTGTTGAGGTTACCCTTCCGGTTTTATAATCAATTATACGCAATGCGCCGTCCATTTCATCAATACGGTCCAGCTTTCCCTTGAGTCGAATAGGGAAATCAATTCCAGGAACATCCAGTTCCACCTGCATTTTTTCTTCTAGACCGATGAGTTTGATACTATGTTGCTTAACATCCTCGATTTCGAGGGCAATAAAATTTTCTATATAGCGCTTTACCACGTGGAAGGCTATAAGATTCTTTCCTCTTGAAATGTCACCATCCCCATAGCTTTTTGAAAAATGATGGTTGACCAGCCCTTTGATATTGGCTTTGGCCGTTTGTAGTCCTTCTTCAGTCAGATATTCGCCGATGAACGGGCGATACAGGTCTTCAAGGGTATCGTGTACAATAGTGCCGAAGGTGTTGGCGGCAACTGTTTCCTCAACTTCCATAACGTCGTCGATGCCAAGTAGGTTGCGTCTGTAAAAATCAATGGGATTCCGAATGTAGTTACTCAGGGAAGTCGGCGAAAATCCATTGGCCGCATGTGATTTGACAAGTTCGATTAACGAAAGATCCTTATCGATGAGCTCCAAGGATTTTAGGGTAGGGGAGATTGTCGGTGAAGCATAAGTTTCGACAATATCGGGAATCTTGTTTTCGTCGGTCAACAACTGGTTGATCAATCTACTGCGCTCACCTCCTCCCAATCCGTCATCGGGCTCTGTGCTGTATAGAATATACACGTGTTTGGCGCGTTGTAACAAGCGATAAAAGTGATAGGTGTAGACGGCGTCTTTTTCCTTATAGGTGGGAAGTCCGGAATATATTTTCAGATCGAACGGAATAAACGAGTTGTTCGATTTCCCGGAGGGTAGAATGCCCTCGTTGACCGAGGTGATGATGACCGTTTCGAAATCGAGATTACGGCTTTCGAGCATTCCCATAATCTGTAGGCCCTCTAAAGGTTCTCCTTGAAAATCCAAGGTTTCTGTGGATAGGAGTTCGCGATATAGGCTTTGTAACGATTTTAGGTCTTTAATAAAATCGTATGCTTTGATGAGGTCATCAAGCTGGTTGAAAAGTTCGTGAAATCGATACAGATATTCCAATGCCAAGGGACTTTCCGCACTTTCAGGTCTAATTTTAAGTTCGGCAATAATTCTCAGCACGATGTTGATAATCTCTCTAGGTGTGGGGGTGTTTTCGAGGAATAGTAGTTTTATCGAATCATTTTGTTGCCCCGCTATATCTACTAATTTAGACGCCTTAATGTAGGTCCAGTTTTTGCTTTTTATAGCATCTTCAATAGCGCCAACTATATTATTACCCGTATTTAGCAACGCGTTTACACTGGGGTGCGCCAAAAAATCAAGCAAATCACGATAGAACCATCCTTGGTCGTTTCGTGATAAATAGAGCGCAATGAACCTGTCGAAAAAACTGGCCAGCGGTGTTTTGTGCAAGGGATAACCCATAGTAATATTTACCCCTTCGATTTCTCTAGGAACAGAATTTAGCAAGGGGTTCAAAAGAGTCTCCTCGCCCAGCACTACCGCGGTATTTTTTAATTGTTCGGGATGCTCTTGATGGAGGTCTTGCAACAATTGCCCCGTATATTTCGCTTGTGAGACGTTTTTTGGTACGCCGATAATCTTTATTTTTTTTTCGGCGAGATAATTTTCGCTTTTGCCTTTTAGACCCTTCGTTGCCAAATAGGGCCAAGTTTTAAGGTGTTGACGGATGAAGTAGCCGGCATCATGAACGTCGTCCTGCAAAAAATAGCTGTCGATATCCCAAAAAATATCGGAGGGGCAGTTGTCAAGTATGTGCTGGATGATTTGGCTTTCGGCCGTATTGAGTGCGTTGAAGCCTAAAAAAATAAAGGTTTTATCAGATTGTTCCGCTAGATATCCTTCCAGTTTTTCACAGGCCGTTCGGTAGACCAGGCCTTGATGGCCCAGATCTTCCATCAACAATGCTTTGTTGAAGTTGTGATAAAGTGTTTCCAAATTATTCCAAAATTGGAGGTAATCCTCCATCATTTGGGTCTTCTCCGGTCTTAGTGACCAATGGTCCAATTCTTGAATGGCAGAAAGACTGGCAAACAATTTTTCGGCGTCAATCAAGTAACGGTCTATTTCATTGATGTCTTGAAGCAGGGTCTGGCCCCATTTCGAAAAGATATAGAAGTTATCACTCTCTACGGGAGTATTCTTTAAATATACTTCATAAAGGAAAAAAAGTTGTTGTGTTTGGGTCGCGTAGTCCAGTCCCGAAATTTTTTCGATAAAGCGTTCAATGCTATAAATCTCGGGTGCGAAAAAGGTTTTTCGGGCATTTTTGGCTAAAGCACTTCTCAAAAATGTTCCGGCACGTTTACTAGGCAGAACAAAAATAAGATCTTCAAACGATCCGTATTTTTGTCCGACTTCAACTACTACTTCCTCTAAAAAACTTTTCATTGTAAAAATTCCTGTTTATTAATCGGAATCAAATAATGTGGTCCGTGTATGAATTCAAAAATAGGGGTTAGATCGATCGATACGCAAAATCAAACTGAATTAAATTTGGGTCATTTATATTCTCGAACTTCTATATGGCTGTACGAGTATAACCAAAAAAAAGCCCTGACAATATTGCCAGGGCTTTTCCATTTCTATGTTGAGTGAAACTTACTTATTTTACCAAGTTGATTTCAACCCTTCTGTTTTCAGCTCTACCAGCTCTAGTGTTATTAGTAGCTATAGGCTTATCCGGACCGAAACCAACGGCGGACAATCTGAACTCTTCAATACCTTTATCGACCAAGAACTCTTTTACTGAAAGTGCTCTAGATTCGGATAGGCTTTTGTTCAATTTCAAACTACCTGTGCTATCAGTGTGACCTTCAACGGTGAACTTAGCGCTAGGATACTCGTTCAAGATCTGGATGATATCTACCATTACAGAAGTAGATTCTGCTTTGATAGAAGATTTACCAGTGTCAAAGTTGATCGTTCGTGCGTATTCGTTCAATTGCTTCTGAACTTCCTCGGTAACTTCTGGGCAACCATCGTTGGCTACGGTACCGGGTACGTCAGGACATTTATCGTCTTTGTCTAATACACCGTCTCCGTCTGAATCTGGCCATGGGCATCCTTTATTCTCAGCAGGACCTGCTTCATTAGGACACTCATCTTCTCCATCTGGTACGCCATCTCCATCAGCGTCGGGACATCCATCAAGACTAGCTAATCCAGCTTCATTTGGACACTTGTCATCTTTGTCTGGAATACCGTCGCCATCAGCATCAGGACAACCGTTCAATTCTTTCGGGCCTGCTTCGTTCGGACACTCATCTAAATGGTCTGGAATACCGTCACCATCTGAATCAGGACATCCGTTGAATTCTGCTAAACCTGCAACTTCTGGACACTCATCGTCTTTATCGTAGATTCCGTCACCGTCGGTATCGGTTCCACCAAATTTAACGGCAATACCGGCCATATGTTGCCAGTGCTTACGGCCGTAATCTTCAAAGGCATGTTTGTAAGAAGTCTGAACGGTAAGACCGATGTTTTCGGTAAACCATAGGTTGAAACCTAAGCCACCATTTACGGTACCTGCTCCAATTTCATCTACCCAAGTATAACCACCTCCGATTTCAATGAAGGGATCTAAGATAAATTCGGGTGCAAAAGCATATTTTACAGTTCCATCTAAAGCATAATGCGAAAGATCGTCAACTCCAATATCGCCCAATTTGTCGATTTTGTTCAACGAACCTCTAACACCAACGGATAAGTTGTCGCCTACAGAACGAGATACGCCAATGTAAGAAATGGAAGGAAGAATGTTCCAATGGTCGCTAGCGTTGAAAAACTCGTTGCCAAAAGAACTGGTCTGTGTCGGGAAGTTGTCATCGCTCGTTGGATAAACGTCAATGGCATTGACCCCAAAACTAACCTGCCAAGGGTTGTTCTCGTCTTGCGCTTGCATGCTGAC
>RCMY010003219.1_pt1 | contig 14526 bp, 12 predicted proteins | sample 2041341 | NCBI WGS metagenome assembly RCMY01 (sample SAMN09708234, study PRJNA481090) | Marine sediment metagenome, whole genome shotgun sequencing project.
GTCTGGACCGTTTGTGCCGTCGAGCACATCCGCACCAGAGGTGCCAGTGATCGTGCAGTCATTGACACCGATCACCGTGACGGTGAGCTGGCCTCGGGCACAGCGCTCGGTTTCGTCACACACGACGTAGCCGACCACATCGACGCCACTGACATTGCCAGCGGTGTAGACCAAGACCGCGCTGCCATCTGCGTCGGGCTCGATCACCGCAACGCCGAGCACCCCTTGGTTCTCGATGCGCAAGGTGATTTCCGCGATGTTGTCTTCGGGATCGGTGTCGTTGTCTAGAACATCGATTTCGACGGATTCGTTCGTTTCGACCATTGACTCATCGGCACCCGGAACTGGGGGTAGTGGATAGGTTTCTGGGTCAATAACTACTGTCGAGGTGTTGTGTCCCTGATCCGGGTCACATACGTCGCCTACCGAGGAACCTGGTGATGCCGCCTGGTCAGAGTTCGGCACCAGTGGGCAGTTGTCGTCCTCGTTCAGAACGAGGTCGAAGTCCGCGTCAGCCAACGGACCATCAAATGGATTTGAGTCGCACGTGTCCGTTACGAAGTCGCCGTCGGCATCGTTAGCGAGGTCATGGGCTTGGCCCGTGACTGCGAGGCATTCATCGCGAACAGTCACGTTTATCGATCGGACCGATAGCTCGTCGCCGTTAGTGCCGTCACGCACGATCAGACGGTGTGCCCCGGGCGGGGTGCCTTCCGGGATTTCATAGGCAAGTGTGGGCATTGTTGCATTGTTCGATCGTCTGGCGCGCTGGCAGTCCTCAAGTGTTGACCGGCGGTAGTTAGATCGCTTCGATGAGTTCGTCGAATGCCACGGCGAGTCGCAGGTGTTGATGACTGTCGGTTCCGAGTTCGTAGTGGCCACGGCACAGGTTTTGAATGAAAGCGTGACCGCGGATCACTACTGAAGCAGTGTGGTCGGTCTTGAGGCCTCGCATAGGTCTCAACCTTGCTTTCAGTCGCCCGTGATCACACTCGACACGGTTGTTACCGGGTATGAAATAGGTGGCGCTCTGGTCTGCGGACCTCACCGGGTTTAGCCTCGGAAGGGTCGGGTTCGGGGTGTCAGGAGGAATCAGCTAGGGCAGGCCGGAATACGTTTTGAGCTGCGAGCTCGTGTTGTTACTTGGCCGCCCCTGCGACTGGCCCGACTGCGCTGCGAGCGCGAATCCGTTTCTGTCGTTTCCGCCCGGTGGGTTCCTCATCAATCATTGTTGAGAGGAGATAGGGATGAGATCGATTGGGATGGATGTGCATCGTTCGTTCGCTCAGATCGCGGTCGTGGAGGACGGGATTTGTCGAGACGAGGGCCGGATCGGGGTGACACCTGAGGCGTTGCGGGAATGGGCTGCGACCTTGGATCCTGGCGATGAAGTTGTGTTGGAAGCGACGACGAATAGTGATGCGATAGCGATGTTGTTGACACCGCTGGTTGCCAGGGTGGTGGTGTCGAACCCGCGTAAGACTCGTGCTATTGCTGAGGCGAAAGTGAAGACAGACAAGGTGGATGCCCGGATCCTGGCCCAGTTGTTGGCTGTGGACTTTTTGCCGCCGGTGTGGTTGCCTGATGACCGGATCCGTATGTTGCGCCGCCTAGTTCACCGTCGGACTCATTTGGTGCGGCAACGAACCAGAGTGAAGAATCAGGTGCACGCCATTTTGGCTCGTAATCTGGTGCCGACATGTCCGCATAGCGATCTGTTTGGTGGTGTGGGCCGGCGGTGGCTGTCCCGGCAGGTTCTGCCCGATGATGAGCAACGCAGTGTCACCGCGTTGTTACGGCAACTCGAGTTTCACGGTGCCGAACTCCAAGAGGTGGATCGCGATATCGCGGTCGAAGCGATTGATGATCGGGTGGTGGCACGGCTGATGACGGTGCCGGGTATCGATGTCGCGGTGGCGATCTCGGTGCTGGCTGCGGTCGGTGATTTCTCGCGGTTTGATGATCCGAACCGGCTGGTCTCGTATCTCGGTTTGAACCCGAGAGTTAGCCAGTCTGGTAACAGTCCTGCGAAGCACGGGCGGATCACGAAGGCTGGACGGTCACAGGCCCGCGGGATGCTGGTCGAAGCGGCGTTCGCTGCGTCGCGTTCCCCGGGTCCGTTGAGGGCGTTTTACAAGCGGATCAAGAACCGTCGGGGGTTCCAGGTGGCGATTGTGGCGACTGCTCGGAAGATGACGGTGTTGTGTTGGCATCTTGTCACCAAGGATCAGGATTACGTGTTCGCTCGGCCGGGGTTGAGTGCGAGGAAGCGACGGAATCTTGAGCTCGTGGCCGGGTACCCGAGACAGGTCGCGAAGCGGGGTGTTGCCTATGACTACAACGATCGTGAGTTCCGGCGCCGCGAACGAGAGTTTGTTGAGCAACAGGAACGGGCGTATGAGGTGATGGTCGCTCAGTGGCAGCCAAAGAAACCGGTATCAAACGGTTGACAATTACATCCGTGGCGTATTGCTTGGTGTTGTGGAACGCATCCGGGACCACTTCTTCGATCACAGTTTCTAGGGCCTGAGCGAGATCAGTGACGACCTCATCCGGTTTGTCGTTAGCGGCTAGCGCTGCCTTGAAGAAGGTACGGGCTGCAGGAATATTGCGTCGCCGAGAGACGTACACGTCAATCACTTGGCCGTGCTGGTCAACAGCGCGATACACGTATCGCCAGGTGCCAGCGACTTTGACGTAGGTTTCGTCAACAAACCAGCGACCACCAACCGATCTGCGGCACGGCCGTGCCGCGTCAATCAATAGTGGCGTGAACCGCTGCACCCACCGATAGATCGTGACATGGTCAACTTCGATACCGCGTTCAGCAAGGAGTTCTTCCACGTCTCGGTACGACAAGCCATATCGCAGGTACCAACGCACGGCGAGCATGATGACTTCGGGCGGGAACCGGCAGCCAGCGAACGCAGAACGGTCCACAGGCGGTGGTTGTTTGTAGCGAGGGTTCATGTGATCACTCTCGCATGGGGGCCAGCCGATCCGTCAACGCAACAGCGCCGTGTCAACTGGTCGGCGCTGCAGGTCGTGCATGGGTTTTCTCCGGTCTCGAAGAGAACCTCGATTCCGGGATCGCAGCGCTCATGATCTTCACTCGTCGGGCTTGGTAGCGCTGACGGCTACACACCATCTTTGTTCTCAGGTTTGGTCTGTCCGTCTGAGTACGAATACGGAAACGAATGGTGTCACCTTCCGCTCGCTCACGACTGCCAGCCCTGCCGCGGTGAAATCGTTTACCCACGAAGACTTCGACAGGAAGTGGAACACACCAATACTGAAGGCGATTGTGTTAGGTGTGTCTCTCAGGTGCTCGACAACAACGATCTTCCCGCCCGCAGCGAGCCCGTCTGCGAGCTCGCTGATGACTTCTTGCCTGGCCTGTGCGGTGCGGAGTTCGTGGAGACACATGAAAGCAATAACCCAGTCGAAACCCCCGGCCGCAAGCAACGGTCCACCGGCCGTGGCCACGGCCGAACGCGAGGCCGGGGAATGGTCTCGGGCACGCCGTATCGAAGCCTCCGCCACTTCTATCCGGTCATAGAAACTCGCGGTGTACAAGGGAGCAGCGTGGCGTGTGCGGAGTGTGGCGGAGACCTCATCGAACCCTGCGTGGACCACCGCAACCCGGTCGTTGTCTCCCATAGTGTCGGACCATTCGAAGTCATAGAGCCCGGATGCGTCATAGACCCAGTAGCTGACAGCAATCGAGACCATCACTCCGACACTGACTGCTGCGATCACAACGACAACCGGAACCCGCATCGAAGGGTTGGCGGCAGCGACAGCGGAGAAGCCGACAACCGCAACAACGGCCGCGACATATTTACCCCAGTTGAATCGGACGATGTTGGCGACGCCCGCAAACCGGTGCCTTTGATGGCTCATCTATCGATCCGGCTGTTGCGCCAAAGGTACTGAACGTCTTCGACCTCGATTGCTTTCGGGGGCCCATCGAATTTGATTCCGAGCCCTGCGATGGTTGCGACATCAGCGTGAAGCACTGTTGTTGGTCGTGGCGTCCAGCCTTTGAGCACGCCTCTGACGACCAGGGTCGAGTCGGACCGTTTGAGGTGTTGGAAGTTGAACGATCGGGGTTTGACGAGTTCGTCGTAGTTCGCCCAGTGTTCCGTCCCTAAGTCGTGTTGGTCGTCGAGCTCGATGGAGACGTCGACGCCGGCCTTGGCTGAGGTGAATCGTCTTGTCCCGTTGGTGTCGGTGGTGTCGAGGTCGATCTTGCGGAACCGGTAGTGGGAGAAGATACGGCTTGCGATGCAGGCGAGAACGCTCGGAGTGTCAGATTGGAGGAGGTACAGGCCCCGCATCTGGCGGCCGTCTGATGATCGGTAGGTGACGAACGCGAGGTATTCGATCATGAAGAAGTCGCGTCCGGCCCAGCGGGGAAAGCCACGGGGCCGGAAATCGCGTTGGTCAACGAACGCCACTGCGAGGTGGCCACGGTCGCCGATGACGTCAACTTCTATACCGGGGCAGAGGATTTGTTGGAGGTCAGCGGGGTCGCAGGAGTACATCAGGATCGTATTGGAGTAGAAGGTGCTGGTGATGGCGAGACGGCTGTTTCGTGGGTCTAGCCGGTCAAGTAGCTCGGCGGCCTTGGTCCGGATCATCTCGTTTCCCGTCGTCACTGGCCAGTGGTTCCTGAGGTCGGCATATTATACCGTTCTCGACTATCACGGGGGTCAGTGGCAATGGCGTGGCCCGCAACTGGTCGCAATGCTCCTGGGCCAGTATCGAATCGATGCCTGGTCGGCAATCTGGTGTCCGGGTGGCGCGTGATGGTGGCCTCGTTCGTCGGTTCGTCGACTCGGTTATTCATGGGTGTAGTCGATGAAGGTCAGTCGTCGTGTGTCGGCTGGAACAAGTGGCATGGGTGATGTCAATACCAGTACCCGCTGTCATCTGAAACTGCACCAAACCACTGTGAACCAAAGCTGCACCGAACCCGTCGACCCGTTCGCAACCTACTGGACCTGATTTCAAGGTGCGTCATCTGGGAGAAAGGTCCCTCAACTTGGTTCGATCTTCGCCGATACTGGATTGATGAACGACTTCGGCGGCTCTGATAGCGATGGCCTTAGAGCTGTCATCGAGCGCGCTCAACATGGTCTGACCGAACGAGCCGCGCTAGTTGAGACTCTCGTTCTCGCAGCGGTAGCTGGCGAGCATGTCCTCGTCGTCGGTCCGCCAGGGACCGCGAAGTCGGAAGCAGTTCGCCGTGTTGCTGAGGAACTTGGCGGCTCATATTTTGAGTACCTACTCGGCCGTTTCACAGAACCGAATGAGGTCTTCGGGCCGGTCGACTTGAAGCGGCTACGCGACGGAGTTGTCGAAATCGAGACGGCCGGGATGTTGCCTGAAGCCGAGGTGGCGTTCCTCGACGAAGTGTTCCTAGGGTCAACAGCAATTCTAAACAGCCTTCTCGGGATCCTGAATGAGCGGACGTTTCGGCGCGGAGCGACGGTGAAGTCCTGTCCGTTACGGCTCTGCGTCGGCGCAACCAACACCTTGCCCGACGACGTCTCCCTCGCTGCCTTCGCCGACAGGTTCCTCATTCGTGTCTTCGTCGAACCGGTACCCGACCCCGTGCTAGAAGACCTTCTTGAAGCCGGCTGGCGCTCTAGCGAATCCCCGATACCGGAGCCGCTCGGAATCGAGGCTATTGACCGGATGGCAGCCGCAAGACGCGAATGCGATCTCACCAACGTGCGGCCCGTCATTGGTGCAGCTATCCGACGTATGAGGTCTGCGGGCATTTCCATCTCAGATCGGCGAGCGGTCCGATCCCAGAATCTGGTGGCGGCTGCTGCGGTTCTTGACGGACGGTCGATTGCTACGGTTGCTGACTTGTGGCCGCTGCCGCTGGTGGTCCCGACGTTGGCGGGTCAGCCGGTCGCCCGCGATGCGCTCGGCGACCTACTATCGGCGTCGCAAAGTCGTGCACTGCCCGTTGCTGCTGAGGCACTGTCAGCGGGCCCTATTGCTCGGGCACGGCGGCTAGTCGCTGCGGCCGACGACCTGAATCGTGACGACACGGTAGGCGCGGACATCGATCGACGACTAAGGGTCGAAGCCGTCTTACGCGAAATCGACGCAGCCTTTGCTCCAGAAGCGATGCCCCAGGAGCTTTCAGAGGCTCGCAGCCGGTTGACCGCGGTGCTCGCCACGGAGGCATGACCACCACAGCGCTTGGATGGCGCAAACGGGAACCGCCGCTGCCGATCGCTGCAGCACTGGCGGAAGGCGCAGCTGCTGCGAAACTGGCTGAGCGATTGGCGAACGCCCAAAGACAGGAATCCTCTGGTCTGAGGGTCTATGTCGATGGCGACGTCCTCGTGGCCGTCGGCGAGCCTTCTGAACTGACATGGGTCGAAGGGGTCACATGGCTTGGACAAGACGGGCCGATCCTCTCTCCAACCAACCTCGAACCAGACGTGCCGTCCGATCTTGTCGCGGGCGCTGTACAGCGCTCGTCAAACACCGACGGCATCGTGGTCATTACCTCGACTCTTGCATTGGTTCTGGGTGCATCAACAGACGCTCCGACCCCCGACCAACTCATCGCCTTTGCTTCGAACGCAAGAGCAGCGAAATGAGCCCGGCAGCCGGCAGCGCACACACGCTTGAATCGTGGGCAGCGACACTTAGCTTTCTGAGTGCTGATACGTCCCGCGGGATCGAGGCGATGGCACGCCGAATCGATCTCGCCATGGCGGAATCGGCGCCAGCAACGTCTGGCTCCCTCGAGCCAAACGGCTACGGCGGGTTGACGCGTCGCGGCGAGATCTCCAGACTTCTGCTTTCCGACTGGGCCCTGGCCGACTCTGAACCAGACGAGTTTCTTCGACGACTCGCCGCGGCCGAACTCTCATACCTGGAAGTCTCCTACGAGGAGCCTCGACCGCCCTCCCAGATAGCTGTCCTGCTCGATGCTGGCCCGGATCAGGTGGGGGCGCCTCGACTCGCGCAACTTGCAGCGCTCGTCGTCCTCGATCGGCGCGCCCGATCACAGCACGTGCCGATCAGGATCGGAGTACTCGGCGACGCCTCGCGTACGTGGCGGACCGGTGAGCTGCCGGAGCTGTTCACAATCTGGCTTCGAGCGCGAAGTGCGACGCGAGCGCTCCAAGCCGACATCGATAGCTGGTTCGACACGTTGGCCCCGTCAAGCTCAACCTGGTTGTTCGGCGCTGACGATCTTTGTGTCGATGATCGCCGCTGTTCGCGACTTCGGGCGCGTGAGTCTGACTGGGGTCCCAACGGTGCTACTCGACTTGAGGCTGTTGTCGCTGATCGCAGAGTCGACCTGGAGTTACCCGATCAATCAACCGCAGTCCGGCTTCTCAGAGGCCACGGTTTGCGTCGACGACAACGCACCGTCGTCGCAGGGGCCGAAGGACGACTCCGCTTCCCCAGTTTCCACGGCTCGGTTCGTCGGTTGCTTTGCAGGGGAGACGGCGACGATGAACTGGTTGTGGTGACGGTTCCGCACTCGTCGGATGAGTCGGGCGGCCGTGCAAAGCGACGCCGATTTCCTGGCCCAGTGCTGGCCGCCTCGCTAGTTGGCCAGCGGACTATCGCACTTGTGGCGATGGAGGACAGGATCCGTGTCGTCGTGATCGGCAAACACTTAGGTCAGGTCGACACCATTGACGTGTCCGCTGGCGACCTTGGTCTCGACCACGCATCAATCGATTCGATCTGTGAACACTCGTTAGAGCCGCTGTTCTTCTCGGCGGGTTCGATCGTCGTTCGTCTTTCGGGCCGGTGGTGGTCGATTGCCCCTGGCGACAATGTTGTTTCGTGGAACTACGTTGCCGGTGCGGCGTCCGCTGTGTCTGATCAGCCGCGGCTCGTCCGACGCACCGGGCATACCGGAATCGTCGTCGACGGTCACGATATCGCGCGGAGCTCGCCTGACGCGGCGGTGATGCTCGGCCCTCATACAACTGTCGCTATTGAAACCGAGCCGGGAGAGTGGACCTTCAACGGCGGGATTACGCAAACAGTTCGCGTTGATCCCGATGCCACGGTGTGTGGACTGACCTGGGTAAAGGAGGAACCGGCGATCCTGGTCTTGTCATCTGGCGGCCATCTACTCAGGCTTATTCGACCAAGCGGGACGACGACGCTCACGAAACTCTCAACCGACGTCGCGACCGTAGCTGTTCACCCGACCCTGTCACTCGCAGCGATACAGCGAACCGACGGGACGATTGATGTGGTGGACCTCGAAAGCGCTGCAATATTGCGCCGGATTCAGGGACAGGAGTCGTGAGGGCTCTCGAGATGATTCATCGGGGGCGGCACCGTAGCGACGGTTTGATCCTTCAGCCAGCAACGATCGGTGAAGCGGCGGCGCAAAGCCGCGTTCTGCACCTGTGGAGCAACGGATCGAGGCTCCTCGCGTTGCCCGAAGGACACTGGCTGCTTCTTTTCTCAGCACCGATGGACCTCGACAGCACTGCTGCAGGCGGAAACCTGGTCACCAAGACTGGCGCTGGCTTGACAGCCGCCCCCGGCCTCAAGGCCGCTGAAGGCGAGTTGGCGTACTGGGATCGCAGCGCGCTTCGTCAAGTCCGGCTTTCAGCTCTTCGCAACCTTGACCCATCTGAATGGATCGACCTGGGCGTTACTATCCGATCCGTCGATCCGCTCGCAGCAACCAAAGCCCTCACCGTTGAGGAACTGACCCCTCCGCCACCAGAGCTCGATCTTCGAAAGAAGGCACGGATCGGGACGCTGTCAAAACGGGCAAGCCGATTTGTTGCAGATGCCGAGTCGGCGAACTCCACCGCCCGTCGTACAGCCCGCGACAGGAAGCTCGGAGCGCGAGGCGGGCAATCGTCGGCCGCCAAAGGTAACTCAACACTGGCGAAGCTCGCACTTCGCTCACCACTTCGCCATGAGATCGGGCGCCGCCACGCCAAGTACCTCGATGAGCTCACGCAGCAGTTCAGCCGTGGAGAACTCCACGAGGCCCTACGCCACGCCATCCCGCTCGGAGGCCTTGGCAACGGAGCGCTGACCCTGCGCGTACCAGGTCGCCGCGACAGCCTCAGCCTCTCCAACATCCGCTCGAGCGGCCGGACCGTTCCTCTCGGACCGACGATCCAGCAACACCTCCAGACCCTCTACCGCCGCGCAGCGGAGGAACTCGAAGCATCCGACCGGATCGATGAGGCAGCCTTTGTCCTCGCCGAGCTTCTGAACAGTCCACAAGAGTGTGTCGCACTACTTGAGCGCCACCGTCGCTACCTCGCTGCGGCCACACTTGCAGAGAACCGCCAACTCGACCCCACACTGACTGTCCGACTGTGGTGGCTCGCTGGTGACCGATCTCGAGCGATGGAGCTGGCTCGGAAGTCAAACGCCTACCAGAGTGTGCTCAAACATCTTGAAAACACCGACCCTGACGGCGCCCACCAATTTCGCCTTCTCTGGGTCGACGAACTTGAAAGAAGCAGCAACATCCACGGTGCGATTTCCGTCGGGTGGCCAGATCCCCAAATCAGGCCGCTACTCGTCAACGCCATTCAACGAGGAATCGACGCTCAGGATCAATGGTCACTCGGTATCCACACGTATCGCGTCGCACTCCATCCAAGTTCATCGAACCGAGCGGCGTTCTTCGCTGCGATGAAAGACGAGTCCGTCAGCCCAGCAGCGTTGCGGTTCATGGCCGACGCGTTGGCCGAGGCCGAGTCCAGCGACCAGGTCGTTGACCGCGAGGTCTGCACCACTGCACTCCGAGCACTGGTTTCGCTACCACAGCGAACCAGTCAGAGAACTTTCGCTTCGGCCTTCAAGACCATCCGAAACCGAGCCGACCCAATCCTCGCAGCAGACCTTCCTTCCGCCCCGGCATCCCCTCACGATCTCGGACCTGTGGAGATACCGCAGCGGCCGAGGGGCGTCCGAGCCACTCATGACCTTGTTCCACTTACCGACGGCCGGGCCCTGGTGGCGTTAGGTGAAGCGGGTGTTCGCTTGGTGACCTATGCAGGCAAGACCGTGGCCGAATGGTCGACTCCCTGTCACCACCTCGTGCCAGCCGATCACGGGAAGACAGTAATCCTTCTAACCGATCGCGAAACGGTTGTCGAGGCTCACATTCTCGATCTCACGACACGGAAGATCCGGTACTACGGACCGGTTCGCACGTGGCGTTGGGCGAAGTCTTTCGATGGCACGAGCTGGGCAGCTCTTGATGAACGCGGTGTGGCGTTCTACGACATGCTTTCCGAATCCCCAAAGGTCACCTGGCGAGAGCTCGAGCCAGGTTGGGTCTGCCATGAGTTGGTGCGGTCGCCGGACAGTCTCGCTGCCGTGGTGACGATCCCGGCTGACGGCGTGTTCACAACGGGGCGCTTCCAGCTATGGCGTTGGGTGCTCCCTGGCATGCGGCTTGACCAGAGACACTCGATCAAACCCGAGGAGTACGCGACGCGGTCGCATCTTCTGTCTGATGCCACACTGATCTGGGAGCGTGAGTCGGTGGCCCCGCTGGAACCCGTCGCGACCACTGCTTCGGGACAACGCTCCAGCCGCAGCCTTGGCAGCGTTATCGAGGTCCAAACGAGTGGCGCCGTTCTGGCGGTACTGACCAATGAGCGGGCCATTGAGATAACTCAGGATCTCAGCACCGGACCGGTCGCGAGATGGAATGGCATTGAAGAGAACTGGGGGTTCCGCTCGCAGGGTTTCTTACTCGCGGCGTGGACCGAGTCGGGCAACATTGCGGTTGTCGATACTGACAGCCGAACGCTGCTGGCGTTGTTCCCTCTCACCTGATAGACGACCTGGCTGAAGGGCTTAGTTCGTCGCTCTGTCCTTGGCGCAATGCAGGGTCTGATGCACGGTTAGGTGACATCTTGACCTGTCACCCGATCATGCAGCAGACCCGATCATGCAGCAGACCCGTTCGTACAGAAAAGTCCGGTGAGTCTTACCCAGTCCGATATGCAGGGCTTCTGTCCAGAGCGGACTCCGGTGCGTCCTGTGCAGTCCGGTGGAGTCCAGTGCTGTGGCACCCAACGTGGCACCCGGCGCCACCGCCCACGGGCGTGAAGTTCGAGCCACGAGCGACGGGCTGCAGCGCCGGATGACGCAGCTGCTGTGATCCCCACGATTTCCAGGCGGGTACCGCAGAAGAAAATGGCAGATGCAATGACATAAGACGGTTGAGCGCTTCGAAATGGCGACGACCATCCGCCCTAGCCGAGGTGAGGCGGGCTATCACACGCAAGGTTTGGGACACGTCTCAGCGGGTAGAGAACTGAGCCACAAAACTTGCCGTCGTCCAGGTAGACAGGTGCCAACTATTTCACCCGCCCGAACGTGCCGATGTACGCCGGTTGTGGGCGGGTCTTGCTGTGAACGTTATCGATCGGATCGTGCGCGATTTGGGAGGCAGTCAGTCCCCACTGATTGCGACAGCGTGGCTCTCCGAACCCAACAGTCACGCCGCTTCGCGTGTTACTCGATGATGGTGGCGATGCTTTCAAACCTGTAGATCGCTGGGTCGTCGGCGAGGTCGAGGATGACGTCGATGGAGCTCTTGTCGGTGACAGCCATGCGAACGTTCACGCGGTTCGCCACGTTGCTGGCATTTGTCAGTGGCGACCGCTGCTCAGAACAGATCGCCGCCCCGCATCGCTTCACTGACATCGATGAGCTTGTGCTGCAAACCCCGGAGTAGCTCGATGGTCTCGTGGTCACTAAATCCCGTGGTCACCGACCAGTCGGTCCTAGATCCAATGCTCGACGAGAAGCAGACCTCGGTCGCTCCAAGAACTCTTGCCCAGTCGCTAGTTGACATTGCCTCGCCGAGTCGCAGGTGTTCGCGTACACGGACCGTCTCCTCAAACAGGTTCTTGACACTCTCGAATCCCATTGCTCTGGCCATCGAGTCATTGCATCGGGAGGGTCCACCCCATTCGTTGATGCCACTCATGAGCAGTTGCCTTTCCTGGTTCGTGAGATCGTAGGACTCTCTCGCTTCAAGGACAGGAACCGAAGTCACGTTCAAGACCTGGCCTTTTCCTACGACCTCCCCGAACCATATTTCGAACGTCGCACCGGGGGCCACATGGCTAGCTGCCAGATCTGCCCAGAACAATAACTGGACACCCCTGTGGTCCGTGCCATCCTCAAGTTCGACATCCTCAATTACAGCGGCGAAGCTCACCGTTTTGGGTGACCTCTTGTCGCGTGAGGCGAATTGGTATCTGAAGCCTCGATTGCCGACAGTCGGCCTCGGAACGGCGACTCCGTGTGCGTTCTTGCGAGCCTCTATCCGGATTCTGGCGGTTGCTCGAGTTCTGGCCACCAGCCCATCTTCCCACGGACGTCCCCACCGAACCTAAGTCGAGGTTGATTGCCGCAACACCGAGTCAGCGTGGATGCTTTCAACCCGCTCCTAAACGTTCGCATCGCCGGCCCCGTCAACCAGCGAGATATCCGGCAATGAGCTGGAGAAGCTCGAGAGACGGAACACTTGCGGAAGTGCTCGATAATCGCGTCACGAATCACGAATCACGAACCTCCGCACCCGAACAGTGCAACAGTTCGAAGCCTCTTTGTGTCAAGACCCAATTTCTGAGGGGTTGTGGGCGCGTCGAAGCCGAGCCTCTGGCGTGCCGGTGCTCGAGCGTTCTAACGTGTTGATCGGGTTCGGGAGTGACCTATCCGAAGAGCCGGCCGTTCAGGATGTTGAGCCGGTCACGCTGGATTCAGAGTCGTTCCTGATTGTCCTCCCGGACCCACCTTCTTCAGCCCGAGACTCGACGAGCGTCAGCCACCAGCGCCCGATACACGGCGTTGGAGATCTGACGCTTCAACGCCCGGATCGCTTCCTTCGACGACTTCCCCTCAGCACGCCTGCGATCGAAATACACCCGCCCATCGCACGGCTGGCGAAGCTGGGTGATCGCCGCGATATGGATCGCGTGGTTGAGCTTCCGGTTGCCTCGCTGGTTCACCCGATGACGCCGGTTCTCACCCGATGACGCCTCGATCGGAGCAGTCGCGTTGTAGCTCGCGAAATGGGCAGCCGACGCGAACCGGTCGATGTTGCCGACGTGGCCAATGATGATCGCAGCGTTCACCGGTCCGATCCCTCGAATCTGCGTCAACGACGTATCAGCTGCCGCGACCGCGGCGCGGAGGCGTTTCAGCGACGCCTTGCGTTGCGCGTCGTAGCGGGCGATGTCCTCGACGAACTCTCGGGCGATCGCAACCCGATGTTCAAGGACCGCGTCGCTGATCTCGAGGTTGTCGAGGATCTCGTTTGCCCTGGTCACCGTCATTGTCTTGGCCATCCCGCCCGGCGACAGCTCGGTGAGAAGAGAGTGGAGACGGCACGCTGTCTTGTTCCTGGACCGGCTCAGATCGCGATGCCGTTTCGACAACAACTTCAACGCTTGAGCGTGATCATCAGCCGCCACTTGTCCACGGCTGGTATGGCGCAAAGCGGTGATCGCCACCGAGCGGGCATCGTTCGGATCGTTCTTCTGACCCTTCCCCGAACCCAACAAACGCGTACGTGTTGAAAGGACAGGTGGCACATCGACAACGGTTTCGCCGGCCGCGACGAGCTGCTGGGCGAGGAGGTAGCCGAGGCCACGTGCGGACTCGATTGCCCACACCCGATCCGGAAACGGTGCCGCCCAACATCGCAGCTGATCGGTCTGATCTTTGCTTGCGTTGACGCGTAGTTCGTCGAGCACCGTTTCGTTGTTGTCGATTGCGACCGCAGTGTGTGATGCCTTGTGCGGATCGATGCCAATGGTGATGGTCATGACGGAGTTGCTCCTTGTTTCGGTGATGGTGAACCGAGGTGGGCACTCCTGATTTGGGTTCGATTGAGCTCGCGCCTCTTTCGAGCCGCACCACGGATCAGAACACCAGCCGGCAGACAAATCGAACTGAAGTCAACCCGAAGGTGACTGGCCCAAAGAGAGCCCACCGGCCAGCATCCCGAACGCTACGACGACCGCCGCAACGACACCCCAAGTCTCAATCAGGCCCCGATGCGGCGCTCGATATTGACAGCAGTGCGGGGGAGGTTCGTTCTGGGCGGCGGCGGTTGCGGGCGGCAGTGTTGACCTGGTTGTTCGCAGGTTTCTTGGTTTTGTTGTCACAAAACTGGGTCTCGGCGAACGTAAGAGGGGGTATGAAGCGTGAAAACCAAGTCTTACGTCAAGCAAATACAGGTCCGACGACGCCTCGCCGATCATCGCGCTCGACCCGTTGTGCGGGAGCGCCCGTAGGGCGTGGACCGCCTCGACGGGGAGAGTGAAAAGTCTATCGCGAGCACTTGGCACCCAACGTGGCACCTTTTGGCATTTTCTGGGCTTCTGGCCCTGCCCCGAGAACCTGCGACACCCCAGTTGACCTGGGTTTATTCGGTGTGCGCCCCCTGGGACTTGAACCCAGAACCTGCGGATTAAGAGTTCGTACAGAAAAGTCCGGTGAGTCCTGTCCAGTCCG
>RCMY010003987.1_pt1 | contig 14526 bp, 15 predicted proteins | sample 2041341 | NCBI WGS metagenome assembly RCMY01 (sample SAMN09708234, study PRJNA481090) | Marine sediment metagenome, whole genome shotgun sequencing project.
CGGCGATAGCCGAACCGACGACGCTCCTGCGCCAACGCCCGCAGCTTCTCGCGAAGCTCCGCATCATCAGCGCGCCGCGACTGGTAGCGCATGCTCGTGCGATCAGCCTCAATGATCCTGCACGCCCGCCGCTCGCTAACATCAAGCAGGGCCTGAAGATGCGCGACCGCTTCCCGCTTTGCTGCGGGCGTCACCACTTTTTTGACAGCAGATCCTTCAGACCTGCATTGTCCAGCATCGTATCGGCCAGCAACTTCTTGAGCTGCGTGTTCTCCGCCTCAAGCGCCCGAAGCCGCTTTGCCTCTGACACTTCCAACCCGCCATACTTGGACTTCCAGTTGTAAAGCGTAGCTTCCGAAACACCATGCTTGCGCGCCAAATCAGACGTCTTCGCACCTGCCTCTGCCTCTCGCAAAACACCGATAATCTGTTCTTCTGTAAATCGTATCCGCTTCATTAGTCCGTCCTTTCATAGGCCGGACTCTAATCACTTCTGGAGGAGTTTTAAGGGGTCACGTCACCCAATGTCATCATATGGAAAATCATCTTTGTGTTGCCATAGTGAAGCGCTATTTTCCAAATCTACCGAAATAGCACTTTCGAACAATTTCAGAAATTTCGCGTCATCCGTGAATTGGGCGATCAATGCCAAGCAGTCCGATTTTCGGATCTGAGTAAAAAAGCCTTTGATATCGGCAATCATGATGTGGGTAGCTCCACCTCCAATTTTCTTAAGCAACGCATCAATTGCAGCCGGAACACCTGCAAGTTTTTGGCCGTCGCGTTTTGGAACGCCTCCGAAACTGAGCGGTTGAAAGGCCAATTCTTCAATGTTGGGGTTGGAGACCAAAGCATCCAATATTGTTCTTTGAACAATCCGATCTGTGACTTTGGGTATTACAATAGGCCGAATTTTCCCCGGCTTGCCTTCCTTAGTGATGGCAACGCCTCGCGCCTTAGCAAATTTAAAGGAACCGTAGTTAATCTGGCTTGCAATTGAGCGAATGTTAGTCTGATCGCTCTCCAAAAACTTTGCAATATCGTCAATCACATATGGTGAGGTTGACCGCGTTCCGTTTGCGCGGATTGTTTGCCATGCTTTTTGCAGATTTGTTGGTCGGCGAACAAATTTCTGGAATTCACTAGCCATTTGTGTGGGCCCTCGCTCTTACATCCCCCATCCACAACTTTGCTATCCTCTGTGAAACCGGAACGAATCCTGTTTCGGCTTAGATTCAGAATGCTTTCGCGCCCTTCGTCCAAGATGCTCTGCTCACTCGCCACACCGATTATATCGACTGAACAAGTCAGCATCGCCAGAGGGATATACAAAATATAAGGGAAACGATTCAAACTTTCAAGTCAAAAGAACAAATGCGGAACTAATTCTTGATTTCTTCCGTTCCACAGCTTTGCTGACCCATTAAACCGTAAAGCTCTCCCCGCATCCGCAAGCACCCTTGGCATTGGGATTCTCGAACACGAACCCGGCGGTGAAATCGTCCTCGACCCAGTCCATGGTACTGCCGATCAGGTAGAGCACCGAGCCGCCATCGACGTAAAACACGCCGCCGGGAGTGATGATCTTCTCGTCGAACGGGACTTCCTCGGTGATATAGTCGACCGAATAGGCGAGGCCCGAGCAGCCGCGGCGTGGGGTCGACAGTTTCACGCCGATCGCGTCGTCGGGGGCTTTGCTTTGGCCATCAGGTCGGTAATGCGCTGCTCCGCGCCGGGCGTCAGGATGATTGCGGCGGGTATTTCGCGCGTCTTGGTTTTTGTCTCGGTCATTTTCTTACTCCAATTCCGTTAGTCCTGAGCTTGTCGAAGGACGCCTATCGTCGAGAAGCGTGGTTCGACAGGCTCACCACTAACGGATAAAATTCTTTCCTTCGTTCACAACATCCCCAGTTCGAGCTTCGCCTCGTCGCTCATCTTTTGCGGGTCCCACGGCGGGTCCCAGACGAGATTGACTTCGGCGTGGCCAACGCCGGGCACACTGCCGACCTGCATTTCAATTTCACCGGGCATCGATTCGGCGACCGGGCAATGCGGCGTGGTCAGGGTCATCGTCACAATAGCGTGATTGTCGGGGGTAATCTCGACGCCGTAGATCAGGCCGAGGTCATAGATATTCACTGGGATTTCCGGATCATAGATCGATTTCAGCGTATCCACCACCGCTTCATAGAGATCGCCGCCCGCTTCGCTCGCCGGTGTTTCGGTCGGTTTTTGCGCCAGAAAACCTTCGAGATAATCGCGCTTGCGATTGAGCTTGCTGGCGTCGCTCTCCGCTTCGTAGGGAGAAGGCGCCATGACTGCCTCCGCTTTTCCGTTCGTGTCGAGCGTAGTCGAGACACTTTGTTCGCGATCGCCCGATCTCTCGACTTCGCTCGAGACGAACGGTGTATCTTCGACCGCATCCTCGACTTTCGCCAAAGGCGGCTTTGCGACGCTGTCGACTTCTTCGACCAAAATTTTGCGTTCTTCGTTCATATCGTCACCTTACCCAAAAATCTTTCTGACCCGCTCGATACCGTGGACCAGAGCTTCGACATCTTCTGTATTGCTGTAAATCCCGAAGCTCGCCCGCGCGGTCGCCGGCACCCCGAGATAGTCCATCAAAGGCTGCGCGCAATGATGGCCGGCGCGTATCGCAACGCCGCCTTCATCCAATATAGTGGCGACATCGTGCGGATGCACGTCCCCAACTGCAAAACTTAATATGCCCATGCTCTTGTCCGGCCCGAAAACCCGCACCGAGTTGATCCCGGACAGGGCTTCGCGTGCCATTGCCAGCGTTGCATTCTCATGCGCCGAGATCACGTCCAGCCCGATCGCCTCGACATATTGGATAGCCGCATCCAGCCCGACCACGCCAACAATATGCGGCGTGCCCGCTTCGAAGCGGCCCGGTGGCGGTGCATATGTCGTGCCTTCGAAAGACACCCGGTCGATCATCGACCCGCCGCCTTTCCAGGGCGGCATCGCTTCGAGGGTGGCATAAGGCGCCCAAAGGGCACCGATACCGGTCGGGCCGTAAATCTTGTGCCCCGAGAAAACATAAAAATCGCAACCGAGATTCTGCACATCGACCGGCAGACGCGGTGCGGCCTGACAGCCATCGAGCAATAGCTTTGCGCCAACCTTGTGCGCGATTCTCACCGCCCGTTTCGCGTCAAGCAACGACCCGAGCACGTTGGAGACATGGGCCAGCGCGACCAGTTTATGCTGTTCGGTCAGATGGGCTTCGATCCAGTCGAGATCGATCTGGCCATCAACGGTGAGCGGCGCGACATCAATATGTGCCCCGACCCGTTCGGCGAGCATTTGCCACGGCACGATGTTCGAATGATGCTCCAGCTGCGACAACATGATCCGGTCGCCTTTGGCAATAAATCTGTTGCCCCAGCTTTCGGCGACCAGATTGATACTGTCGGTCGCACCGCTGGTGAAAACAATCTCATTTTCGGAAGACGCATTCAAGAAACCCGCCACTCGCTTGCGCGCGGCTTCAAAGGCGAGCGTCATATGGGCCGAGCGTTCGTAGACGCCGCGGTGCACGGTGGCATAGTCCGGACCATAAGCGCGCTCTATCGCGTCGAGCACGGCTTTGGGCTTCTGCGCTGTGGCGGCAGAGTCGAGATAATGCCAATTATCGGCGATACCGGGGAAGTCGGCGCGGTAAGATGTTTTGATATTAGCGGGCGCATTCACGACAAATCCTCCAGAATGCCAAGCGCCTTGCCCTCAATCGCGTCGCGCGCCGCATCATCGTCGAGCGACACAAACGCATCGGCAATGAACGCCTGCAGCATCAGCTTCTTTGCCGTCGCCGGATCAATGCCGCGCGAGGCCATATAGAACAGCGCCTGCTTGTCCAGTTCACCGACCGTCGCGCCATGGGCGCATTTCACGTCGTCGGCGAAAATCTCGAGCTCGGGCTTAGCGTTCGCGGTTGCCGTGCGGTCGAGCAGCATCGCCTTGACCGACTGCGCGGCGTCGGTTTTCTGGGCATGGCGAGCGACATTGATCTTGCCGAGGAAGCTGCCGGTGGCCTTGCCTGCCAGAACCGAGCGGACGACCTGATTGGAAGTGGCATTGGGCTCCGCATGAATAGTTTCGGTGACGATTTCCAGCGTCTGGGAACCAGAGCCCAATATCGCGCCGCCCAGTTCGAAATGGGAGCCATTGCCCAGCGTCACCTTGACCTGAATGCGGCCATAGCCGGCATTGTGCGCAAGCAGATGGAGGTTGAACGTCGCATTGTTGCCAATGGTGACATCCAGATCGACTATGCCGACACCGTCGATTACCGGCAATTCGGCGATTTGACGTGACACGGTTTCGCCAGCCGGCACATTGATCTGTTCGGGTCCGTCCAGTTTTGGCCAGACCGGTTCGAGTGCCTTGAGATCGGCATAGCGCCAGCTCTCGTCACGGCGGGTGGGGAGAGGAACATTCATGACACACCGTTAGTGGTGAGCTTGTCGAACCACGCTTCTGGCATATCGGCGCCCTTCGACAGGCTCAGGGCTGACGGAAAGAAGAAACGAGCCTGCATCATGCTGCCTCCGCAATCGCTTCATAGCCTTCTTCTTCCAGCTGCACCGCCAGTTCCGGCCCGCCGGTCTTCACAATCCGGCCAGCTGCAAGCACATGGACAAAGTCCGGTTCGACAATCTCCAAAAGCCGTTGATAATGGGTGATCAGCAGCACCGCCCTGTCGGGCTTGCGCATGATACTGTTGATCCCGTTCCCGACCGTGCGCAGCGCATCGATGTCGAGGCCGCTGTCGGTCTCGTCGAGGATCGCGATCCGGGGATCGATTATGCCCATCTGGACCATTTCGTTGCGCTTCTTCTCGCCGCCGGAAAAACCGACATTGACCGCGCGTTTGAGCATATCCATGTCCATCTTCAGCAACGCCGCCTTTTCCTTGGCAAGCCTGATAAACTCGGCCCCGGACAACGGATCTTCACCGCGCACCGCACGCTGTGCGTTCAGGCTCTCGCGCAGGAATTGCAGGTTGCTCACACCGGGAATTTCGACCGGATATTGGAAGCCGAGGAAGAGGCCTGCCGCGGCTCGTTCATGCGGAGCGAGCGCGAGCAGATCCTGCCCGTCAAAGGTCGCGGAGCCCTCGGTCACTTCATAACCGGGCCGCCCGCCCAGCGCATAGGCGAGCGTCGACTTGCCAGCGCCATTGGGCCCCATGATCGCATGGATTTCGCCAGCGTTGAGGGTGAGCGAAAGCCCCTTGAGGATTTCTGTGTCGCCGACTGTGGCGTGGAGATTTTCAATTTTTAGCATTTTGACTGTCATTTCTATTGTTTCTTAAGATCATCCAAGTGCCAACCAACGGCGGGGCGTACATCAAAAGCAAAAATATAAATCCTTCTAATGTTTGGAAAGCGTTGTCAGGCAGCAAACGAAATTCTCCTGCAAACCCCATGCCCAATAACCAAATCGGCAAGACGATAATTCCCCAGAAAAACCAGAGTACGAGTCCAATACGGCTCGTCACCCCACACTCCCCTCAAGACTAATCGCCAGTAATTTCTGCGCTTCGACCGCAAATTCCATCGGCAGTTCCTTGAGCACTTCCTTGGCAAAACCGTTGACGATCAAACTCACCGCCGCTTCGCCATCGAGCCCGCGTTGCTGGGCGTAGAACATCTGGTCGTCGCTGATCTTGCTGGTGGTCGCTTCATGTTCGATCGTCGCGGTCGGGTTCTTGACCTCGATATAGGGCACAGTATGCGCGCCCGACTGGTCGCCGAGCAGGAGCGAATCACATTGGGTGAAATTGCGGACATTCTCCGCATTCGGCCCGACCCGCACCAGTCCGCGATAGGTGTTGTTGCTGTGACCGGCGCTGATCCCCTTGGAGATGATTGTCGAACGGGTGTTCTTGCCGTTGTGGATCATCTTGGTGCCGGTATCGGCCTGCTGGTAATTGTTGGTCAGCGCGACCGAGTAGAATTCACCAATGCTGCCTTCGCCGTTCAGCACGCAGCTCGGATATTTCCAGGTCACCGCGCTGCCGGTCTCGACCTGGGTCCAGCTGATCTTGCTGTTCTTGCCCTGGCACAGACCGCGCTTGGTGACGAAATTATAAATGCCGCCCTTGCCGTTCTCGTCGCCGGGATACCAGTTTTGCACGGTCGAATATTTGATTTCCGCATCATCCATAGCGACCAGCTCAACTACTGCAGCGTGCAGCTGATTCTCGTCGCGCATCGGTGCGGTGCAGCCTTCGAGATAGGACACATGGCTGCCGGCTTCGGCAATGATCAAAGTACGCTCGAACTGACCGGTGTTTTCCGCGTTGATCCGGAAATAGGTGCTCAGCTCCATCGGACATTTGACGCCCTTGGGGATATAGACAAAGGTCCCGTCGCTGAACACGGCGCAGTTGAGCGTGGCGAAATAATTATCGCGCATCGGCACGACCTTGCCGAGATATTTGCGGACGAGATCGGGATATTCCTTGATCGCCTCGCTGATCGAGCGGAAAATCACGCCGGCATCTTCCAGTTCCTTGCGGAAGGTCGTCGCCACAGACACGCTGTCGAACACCGCGTCGACCGCGACTTTGCGCGCGCCTTCGACACCCGCGAGAACCTTTTGCTCCTCGATCGGAATGCCAAGCTTCTCATAGACCCGCAATATTTCCGGATCGACTTCGTCAAGGCTGCCAAGTTTCTCCCTCGGCTTGGGTTCGGCGTAATAATAGGCGTCCTGATAGTCGATCATCGGGATGTCGAGCTTGGCCCAGTCCGGCGTTTCCATTTTCTCCCACATGCGGAACGCTTTGAGACGCCAGTCCAGCATCCACTCCGGCTCGCCCTTTTTGTCGGAAATGAACCGTACCGTATCTTCGTTCAGACCCTTGGGCGCGAAATCCTGTTCGATGTCAGACGACCAGCCGAATTCATAGGTGCTGGCCTTGTCAGCCGCTTCCTGCGCTTCGGCGTTCATTTCCTTGCGCTCTGCATCATAATCGGCAGTTTTGACTTGTTCACTCATACCATTATCCCGTTCGTCTCGAGCGAAGTCGAGACACTTCGCCCGCTATCACCGTCTCTCGACTTCGCTCGAGACGAACGGTGGTTCATATTTGTTGAAGGCAGATTCGACAGGCTGGCCAGACTGACTTCATCCAGCGCCTCGCGGATTGTCCGGTTGATCACTCCCCAATGGGGTTTCACGGTGCAGCCACTCTCCAGCACACAATCATGATTGCCGTCGATTGTGCAGCAGGTGATCGCCAGCGGACCTTCGACCGCCTCGACAATATCGGCAAGGCTGATCGATGCCGGAGGCCGCGCCAGCCGGATGCCGCCGCCGATACCACGGGTCGATTCGAACAGACCCGCAGCCGTCAACCGGCTAACCAGCTTTTTCGCTGTGGGCAGCGGGACGCCGGTTTCCTGCGAGAGTTTTGTTGCGTTGAGCTTGCCTTCCGCGAGCAGCGCACCACCACAATGGCGCGCGGCGGCGGACATCAGGACAACGGCATAGTCGGCAAGGTTGGAAAGACGCATATTTCTCGAATCGCTGGAGGTGAAAATCTAAACAAGACTAATTTAGTCTCATTTATCCAGTATTGCAAGAAGAGCGGCGCTTTTTTTGGGCGGAAATGGGCTGCATCGAAGGAACCGGCACCCTGCAAACATGCTTCCATATCTTCCAGTCAGGTATCGGAAGTCAGCGGTGCAATCTTGCCCTTCAGGCCGATGCGCTGATCGATCAGTCGCGCGGTTTCACCTTCGCCGACGCGGAGTTGCGTCGGGGTTACGCCGGCAAAGAATTTGATTTCGCGGATCATGTGCGATTGATCGTAAAACGCATCGACAAGTTCGAGCAATTCTTCCTGATTTTGTTCGGCATAGGCCCGAGCCGCCCGCAATGCGCGATATTTGCGCGCCAGATATTTGGGCGGCATGCCATAAAGCTTGTTCACCGTGCGCAGCACCTGCCGCGAGCTTTGCGCCGACCGTTCCATCAGCCGACTGACCGGCGGCGAGGGTTCCGACGACAGCCACTCATCGATCATCTTGGTGAACGCGGCCGTTTCCGGCTTCAGACGCGGTTTCAGCGCCCGGTAGATCTTGTCCGCCCATGCCACCATTTCTTCGGGGGTCTGGCATCCGCGCAGATATTCCAGATTCTTGTCAATCTCCGCGGTAAAAACCTCAGCGGCCTTGACCGCCCGGTCGGTATAGTCGGCAGCCGATTTCCGGGTAGAAATGGCCCAGCCGGCGGGCAATATACCAACGCCAAACATCCGGAACGGGCCGGTCACCTCAAAATGCATCGATCCTGTCGAAGGCCCCTGCAACATCGCATCCTCAGCCGGAAAACTGCTGCCATCGGCAAAGCTGATCACTGCTTTGCCCTCCAGCAGAAAACGCAATTGCGCGATTGCTGCCCGTTCATTATCGGCAAAGCGCGGTTGATCCATCTCGAAAAGATAATAGACCGAGACCAGGTCCCGGACATCTTCCGCAGGCGCAAAATATCTCAAACTAACCAAACTACGACCCCTTGATCTGCCCCTCCTCCAGGTTCAGATTACGTATGGATGCTCTTTTATAGCTGAAAAACAAAGGTAAAAAAAAGGCCTGACTAAATTAATAGTCAGGCCAATAAGGAAAAGAACTCAGATACCTTCAAAATGTGATGGCACGAGCCCTTCGGGTCGCGCCATCTCTATGCACTCGTAACAGCATTGATTAATTGGACAAAAACGACGGATTCGTCCCCAGCGTTTGACTTTTTAGGACATTGCTGCCGATTACCGCTGCAACTCAGCTGCTCGAAGCAATCCAGGCATTTACCCGTTCTTCCATGATGTCGAGCGGTACCGGACCACTTTTCAGGATCACGTCATGGAACTCGCCCATGGTGAACTTGTCACCCAGAGCGTCCTGCGCCCGCGCGCGAAGCTCGAGTATTTTCAGTTTTCCTATCATATAAGCCGTCGCCTGCCCGGGATAGACGATATAACGCTCGATCGCCTTGCGGATATCGCCTTCGGGATTGGGCGTATTATGGGTCAGATATTGAATCGCTTCCTCGCGGCTCCAGCGCTTGTCATGAATGCCCGTGTCAACAACCAGTCGGCAGGCCCGCCACAATTCCATTCCGAGCCGGCCAAAATCGCTATAGGGATCCTGATAGAAGCCCATATCCTTGCCGAGTTCTTCCGAATATAGTCCCCAGCCTTCGGTATAGGCGGTCCATCCTCCAAACCGCCGGAACGGTGGCACATCGCCAAGCTCGGTCTGGATCGTCCTCTGCAAATGATGACCCGGCAATCCTTCGTGAAAGGCTAGCGCTTCCAGTTCAATCTTCGACATGCTGCGCAAATTGTAGAGGTTGACGTAATAAGTTCCGGGGCGCGAACCATCGGGCGCGGGGCCATTATAAAATGCCTTGCCCGCAGATTTCTCGCGAAACGCCTCCACCGGCTTGATGACAAGCGGCGCTTTGGGCAAGGTATTGAAAAATTCGGGTAATTTGGCTTCCATCGCCGCCAGCTTGATGTCGACATCCGCCAAATAGGCTTCCCGCGTTTTGTAGTAAAATTCATCACTGGTCCGCAAATGCTGGAAGAAATCCTGCAGGTTGCCTTCAAAACCTACGTCAGCCATGATTTTGCGCATCAGCCCGTGAATGCGCTCTACATTCTCCAAGCCGATTTGATGAATTTCGTCCGCCGTCAGATCGGTGGTCGTATAGTTGTTCAACCGCTCGGCATAATAAGCCGCACCATCCTTGAGCCTCCAGATACCATCACCATCGACCGCCATTGCCTGTTGGCGTCCCATTTCGGCGATTAACTTCTCATAGGCCGGTTTAAGGCTGTTAGTCAGCGCCGCTTCGCCGCGCGCGACGATCTCGGACTTTTCCGAATCGGAAATATCCAGGGCTGCAACCTTCTTTTTAAGATCAGCATAAACGGGCGAATCCGCACCATCCCCAAAGGGCGCACCGCTGATCACGTTTTTTGCGTCGGCGATCACATAGGGGAACACCCAGTCGGGCACGATGATACCGTCATCCGCCCGCTCAGCCGACTGGGCAACCAGCGATTCGATCAACGGACCTGCGCCGTCAAGACGGCTGACATAGGCGTCGGCTTCCGCTTTGTTCGCCACCTGGTGGATGTTGATCATGAACGCCGGTATCTGGCTTTGCGCGCCATTCATCTGATCAAAAATATAGGCATTGCGGCGGAACGGGAAGGCATTTCCCGATCGTTCAGCCCGCGCCTGAAACAGGCGATAGCTTAGCTGACTGGCTTCGCTCAGTTGATCCTTGGCAAACTCCGCTTCCATCCCGGCAAGCGCGGCCTGGCCGCGTTCATATTGCTCTATTTCAGCCGCTTCGCTCGGGTTATCCCATTTGCCATAATCGGCATCGCGAATCCCGCGATAGGATTTGGACACTGGGGAATGAGCGAGTTCCTGATCGTCATATTGTTTGAAAAATCTGGACAGCTGCTCATCGGCGTCTTCGTTCGCCTGAGTAACCGCTGCGCCGGTCTGCGCAAGGCTTGCCGGTCCGACGGCGAAGGTTGCCAATGCCAAGGCAGAGGCAGCGGTCAGCAACAAATATCTCATCCAAAATGTTCCTTCTATAGTATGAATTTCCCCGGCCCTATCATCCTCTTTCGATTTGCACAAATTCGCTGTCCCGCCTGCGGCACCCCGAACAAGCTACCGCCCGATCAATCGCTGATCCTTATTTCCGAACGGTGCGAAGCCGGTCAGACGATTGAGGGTTGCTGCCGTGATTGTCCAACGTTAGGCCTCGAACCACCATGCACGCATATTCACCGGACGCGCTGATCATCGGCGGAGGCCATAACGGTCTGGTCTGCGCTTTCTATCTCGCCCGCGCCGGGATGAAGGTCCGGATATTGGAAGCGCGCGATGTGATCGGCGGCGCGGCGGTGACCGAAGAATTTCACCCCGGTTTCCGCAACAGCACGGCAAGCTACACGGTCTCGCTCCTCCAGCCGAAAATCATCGACGATATGGGCCTGGTGAAACGAGGCTACCGCGTGATCGAGCGGCCCAAAAACAATTTTTTGCCGCTGGGTAACGGTGAATACTTGCTCGTCGGCGGCTCCCTTGAAGAGACGCAGAACGAGATCGCGCGATTCTCTCAGGCCGATGCTGCACGTTTGCCGGAATATTATGCGATGCTGGAATCGGCTGCAGAAATTTTGCGCGACTTGGCGCTGGAAATCCCGCCGAATCTCGGGGACGGCTCCCGTGCCCTGCTGGCAGGAATCAAAACGGCCCGGCGATTTTCGAAGCTGTCGGCGCTAGAGCAGCATGAAATTATCAGGCTGTTCACGCTGAGCGCGCGCGACCTGCTCGACCAGTGGTTTGAAAGCGAACCGGTCAAGGCGGTCTTCGGCTTTGATGCCATTGTCGGCAATTACGCGAGCCCCGAAACACCGGGTAGCGCCTATGTTCTGCTCCATCATGTTTTTGGCGAGGTCAACGGGAAACGCGGGCAGTGGGGCCATGTGACCGGCGGCATGGGCCGGATTACGGAACTCATGGCTGATGCCTGCAAAGAGCTGGGGGTCGAGATCAGCCTTGAAACTCCGGTCAAAAAACTGCTCGTCGGGAACGGGGCCGCAATCGGGATATGCACTGCGGAGGGAGAGCATATCCATGCTCCGAAGATCATAGCCAATATTGGACCGAAGCTGCTTTATGATCGCCTGATTCATCCATCCGACCTGCCCGCTGATTTCCGCAGAATGATGGCCGGCTATCAATGTGGCTCCGGCAGTTTCCGGATGAATCTGGCGCTGGACGGCCTGCCCGATTTCACCGACCTTCCCGGTGGCGGGGATCATCTGAAATCCGGGATCATCATGGCGCCGTCGCTGGACTATATGGACCGCGCCTATCAGGACGCCCGGCAATATGGCTGGTCGCGCAAGCCTGTCGTTGAAATGCTTATCCCCAGTCTTGTCGACGACAGCCTGGCCCCCGCAGGTCGGCATGTCGCGAGTCTGTTCTGCCAGCAATTTGCGCCGGAATTGCCAAAGGGTCGTCATTGGGACGATGAACGCGACGCGGCGGCGGAAGCGATTTTGGACGTAGTCGAAGATCATGCTCCGAGGTTTCGCAAGCTGATCCTCGGACAAATGGCGCTGTCACCGATGGATCTGGAGCGCAAATTCGGACTGGTCGGTGGCGACATATTTCATGGCCACATGTCACTGAACCAGCTTTGGACGGCGCGACCGGCAATTGGCGCGGCCGGCTACAAAGGACCTCTAAAAGGTCTTTATATGTGCGGTTCGGGAACCCATCCGGGCGGCGGCGTCACCGGCGCGCCGGGCCACAACGCCGCAAACGCGATCCTGCGGGAGCGCAGTCTGTTAGGCCGCTGGCTCGGTTGACGCTACGACAGGCTGGCCAAATCAGCTGCCTATTGCGCCCAAACCCCGAGAGGGATAGTTTCCAAAAATTGGGATGGGAGATTCAATATGCGAAAACCACTGATGTTGGCGGCCTGCACGGCTGCTCTGGCTTTTTCGGCCTGTTCGGAAAACAAGGACAAAGACAGCGACGGCGCAAAGGTCACCAACACGGCCTATCCCGAGCAGGTGTTCTGGGGCGATACCCATCTCCACACCGACAACAGCATCGACGCTTTCGGTTTTGGCAACAGGCTGGATGCCGAAGCCGCCCTGAGATTCGCCCGCGGCGAAGAAGTCACCGCAACCAAAGGCGCGAAAGCAAAGCTGTCCCGCCCACTCGACTTTCTCGTGATCGCCGACCATAGCGACGCAATGGGTGCGACCAAGGCGATTATGGAAGCCCCGCGTATTGCATTGCTCACCAATAAATTCCTGCTCCGCTGGCACGATATGATGAACGAGAGCGACGAGGGCTCGTTGCGAGTCACGGCGGAACTCATCGATGGCGCGGCCAAGGGCACATTGCCGGCATCGCTGACCGACCCGGAAGAATCCAAAGAACGCACGACTGATCTATGGACAAAGCACGGCAAGACCGTGGATCAATATAATGAGCCCGGAAAATTCACGGCCTTCATGGGCTTTGAATATACGTCGATGCCGGATGGCGACAATCTCCACCGGGTCGTCATGTTCCGCGACGGTCCGAAAAAAATGGGTGATACCATTCCCTATGGTGCGCTAGGATTACAGGACCCGGAAAAGCTCTGGGGCTATATGGCTGCCTATGAGAAAGAAACCGGCGGAAAAGTGCTCGCCATTCCGCACAACAGCAATGTTTCCAACGGCCGGATGTTCGCGATGAACAAATTTGACGGCAGCCCGATTGACGCGGCCTATATAAAAACCCGTGCGCTTCGCGAACCGATCGTCGAGGTCACCCAGATCAAGGGTGATAGCGAAACCCATCCGTTTCTTTCCCCCAATGATGAATTTGCCGAGTTTGGTATTGCCGGTTGGGATAAATGCAATTTGAGCTGCACGAGGGACATGCCACCCGAAAGCTATGGCGGCAGCTATGTTCGCGAAGCGCTGAAGCGCGGCCTGGAACTAACCCTTTCCGTTGGTGCCAATCCTTTCAAATTCGGTATGATCGGTTCGACCGACAGCCATACTTCGCTGGCGACGGCGGACGAGAATAATTTCTTCGGCAAGCACAGCGGCAACGAGGCCAATAACAAGGGCCGCGCGCTAGACCCGCAAAATCTCGGTACCCGCGAAGGCCGGTTCGGCTGGCATTATCTGTCGAGTGGTTATGCTGCCGTCTGGGCGACCAGCAATACGCGGGAAGCCATTTTCGACGCGATGATGCGCCGCGAGGTCTATGCAACAACCGGTCCGCGGATGCAGGTCCGTTTCTTTGGCGGCTTTGATTTTACCGCAGACGATATCGTAGATCTGGTTAAAACCGGCTATGCCAAAGGCGTTCCGATGGGCGGGGATTTAACCGGCGGAGACGGCGAAGCTCCAAAATTCCTGATCAGCGCGCTGATGGACCCGGAAAGCGCCAGTCTCGACCGAATCCAGGTGATCAAGGGCTGGGTCGACGCGACCGGCCGGAGCCAGGAACAAGTCTATAATGTCAGCTGGAGCGATGCCGAAGCACGCAAACTGGGGGCCGATGGCAAACTAGGCCCGGTACCCAATTCGGTCGATCTGACCAAGGGCACCTGGGACAATGCTACCGGCGCGCCGGAACTGGTTACCTTCTGGCAGGACCCCGATTTCGACGCCGCGCAGAACGCATTCTACTATGTCCGCGTGCTGGAAATCCCGACGCCGACCTGGCCGGTCTATGATGCGCTCAAATTCAGCCTGACCCTGCCTGATGAAGTGATCAAGATCCAGCAGGAACGCGCCTATAGCTCGCCGATCTGGTATACGCCGAAGGCTTAAACTATCTCCACCAATCATCCGGAGTCGGTCAGCGCAAGGTTCCCGTGATCTTTCGACTGGCGACGGCTGAACATAATGGGTTGCAGGATATATGTTGCGTAAGTTTA
>RCMY010003220.1_pt1 | contig 14524 bp, 13 predicted proteins | sample 2041341 | NCBI WGS metagenome assembly RCMY01 (sample SAMN09708234, study PRJNA481090) | Marine sediment metagenome, whole genome shotgun sequencing project.
CCCCATATGGGAAGCCAGTGGTGGTGTCTGACGCGCCAAACCCTGTCGGCCATTCTTCAGGACCCCGAGCGCGATACCTATGACCGCTATTTCAGCAAGGTCTGGATTCCCGATGAAAGCTATTTTCAGACGCTGGTCCGGCAGTATTCGCGCCAGATCGAAAGCCGCTCACTGACGCTGTCGAAATTCGACTATCAGGGCAAACCGCATATTTTCTATGATGACCACCTGCAACTTTTGCGCCGCTCGGATTGTTTTGTCGCGCGCAAGATCTGGCCCTTTGCCGATCGCCTCTATCAGGCGTTTTTGACTGATCAGGCAGGCGCGATGAACCGGACAGAGCCAAACCCGGGCAAGATTGACCGGATTTTCGCCAAAGCGGTCGAGCGGCGCACGCGCGGCCGACCCGGTCTTTACATGCAAAGCCGGTATCCGGTAGCGGGTCGGGAAAATGGCCTGACCTGTGCGCAATATTCCGTTTTCGAAGGATTTTCCGATCTGTTCGAAAACTTCGAACCATGGTTGGCCAAGATGACTGGCATGCGCGTGCATGGGCATCTTTTTGCGCCGGAACGGGCCGCGTTTTCCGATGGGCAAACGGTGATGAACGGCGCGCTGAGCGACAGTGCTGCCTTGCGCGACTATAATCCGCGGGCGTTTCTGGCCAGCCTGATCTGGAACACACGCGGCGAACGGCAGTGTTTTCAATTCGGCCCGAGCGACAAGCAAAAGATCGAATGGGAAATCGCCAAAGACCCGAACGCCCAGATTTCGGTGATTTCGGGCGCATGGGCCGTGCCGCTTTTCAAATCCAACAGTAATTTCTCGGACATCCGGCGCGAGGCAGCGCTGTTGCAACGGGTCGAGAGCAAGCACCTTGATGTGCTGCGCTCGCAATGGACCAAGGCGCGGGTGCGGATCTGGACCATGGCCGAGTTCATCGAGGCCCCGATGGAGCCGCTGCAAACGATCATCGACGAAATCGGTCAGCAAAACCTGCGCGGTCTGGCCGAGGTGCCACGCATGACCGATCTAAGCGGCTTTGGCCAGTTTCTTCAAAACCTCAAAAATCAAGGTATGCACCCCTATCTTATGGGTGATTTCCCGGTCGAGCACAGGCTGCACGAACCACAGCAGAACCAGCGCAAACCTTATCTGGTGCGGTAAATATTGATGACAGCCCCGTTTGACTATTTCGTCGTGTTTGCAGAAATGCGCACCGGATCAAACTTTCTTGAAAGCAATCTGAACGCGTTTGAGGGCATTGAATGCCATGGCGAGGCGTTCAATCCGCATTTCATCGCCTATCCTAAAAAAACCGAAGTCTTGGGTGTCACGCAGGCGATGCGCGATGGTGATCCGGGGCGACTTATCGAGGTGATAAAAACCCAGTCGGACGGGATTGGCGGGTTTCGGTTTTTCCATGATCACGACCCCAGGGTTCTGGATATCGTTCTGAATGATCCGCGCTGTGCCAAGATCGTGCTGACCCGAAACCCGGTCGATAGCTATGTGTCGTGGAAAATTGCCCAGGCCACGGGCCAATGGAAGCTGACCAATGTCAAACGGCGCCGCGATAGCAAGATCGACTTTGATGGCATGGAATTTGAACGCCATGTCGGGCGGCTTCAGGAATTTCAGGTGTTCCTTTTGAATCATCTACAGGAAAGCGGGCAGACCGCTTTTTATCTGGCCTATGACGACCTGCAAAGTCTTGAGATCATGAACGGGCTGGCGCGCTATCTGGGGTGTGCGGCGTCGCTTGATGCGCTGGATGAATCCCTGAAAAAGCAAAACCCCAGCGCGCTTGAAGACAAGGTTTCCAATTTTGACGAGATGGAACGCGCGCTTACCGGGCTGGATACGTTCAACCTGACGCGCACCCCGAATTTTGAACCGCGCCGCGGGGCCGCTGTGCCGGGATTTGTCAGTGGGGCAAAAGCGGCGCTGCTTTATATGCCGGTGCGCTCTGGCCCTGAGATCGAAGTGCGGCAATGGCTGTCGGCGCTTGATGGTGTGCCACCCGACACTTTGCCAACCAAGTTAAATCAAAAGGCGTTGCGGCAATGGATGCGGCGCAAACCCGGGCATCGCCGCTTTACCGTTCTGCGCCATCCGGTAGCGCGCGCGCATGCGGCGTTCTGCGATAAGATCCTGATCAAGGGGCCGGGCTGTTATCGGGATATCCGCAAGACCTTGCGTAATTTCCATAAACTGCCGCTTCCCGGCGGTGATCTGGGTGAGGATTATGACCGGCGCGCCCATCGCGAGGCGTTCGTTGCGTTTTTGACCTTTCTCAAGGCCAATCTTGCGGGTCAGACCGGAATCCGGGTTGATGCGCATTGGGCCACGCAGGCTTCTGTTCTGGAGGGCATGGCACAGTTCGGATCACCTGACATGGTCATCCGTGAGACCGAGATGAAAGGCTATCTTGCCGCTTTGGCGCGTCAGGTCGGTTACGCCAAGCCACCCGTGCCACCACAAGCGGCGGGGGATACGCCGTTTGACCTGTCCGAGATTTACGATGATGAGATCGAGACCCTGGCGCGCGACGTTTATCAGCGCGATTACATGACCTTTGGGTTTGGCCCCTGGTCCTGAGGATCAGGCGGCCTGAACCGCCTGCGCCTCGGTCAGAATCGTATAAAGCGTGACTGGATCGCTATTCGCGCGCAACTTGGCGCAAAGCGATGTATCTCTCAGAGCGCGCGACACAAGCGCCAGCGCCTTGAGATGCTCAACCCCTGCATCAATCGGGGCAAAAAGGGCAAAGGCAAGATCAACCGGCTGGCGGTCAACAGAATCAAAATCAATCGGTTTGTCCAACACAACCAGAACACCAACCACATGTTCCAACCCCTCAAGGCGGGCATGCGGAAGGGCGACGCCATGGCCCACACCGGTGGGGCCAAGGCTTTCGCGATCCAAAAGCGCCTCAACAGCGGCGGAATGCGAAACGCCATAAGCGGTTTCCGCAATCGCGCCAAGCTCTTGCATGAGGCGCTTTTTGCTTGTCACACCTGACAGAGCGCGCACGGCCTGAGGATTCAGGATCATAGGTATTTCCATTAATTCTGCCGTTCAAAACAGGCGCTTGTCGTCGCCTGTTGCCCTTATTTACGGGTCAATCCAGCCTATATTGCCATCTTCCCGGCGATACACGACGTTGACCGCTTTTTTTCCCTCGTTGCGAAAGATCAGAACCGGGGCACCTGCAAGCTCCATCTGCATGACCGCTTCACCAACCGAAAGCGATGGAATTTTGGTTTCCATCTCGGCGACGATGATCGGCTGCAGGCTTTCAGGCTCTGATTCCGTTTCTTCACTATCTGAAGCGAGGATATAAGAGGAAGCACCCAATAGTTCAACCGGCTGCGGACGGTCGCGGTGGTGGTCCTTTAAACGACGCTTGTACCGGCGAAGTTGCTTGTCCATTTTTTCGCAACAAGAATCAAATGCCGCGTAGATTTCATGCGCCTTACCGTTGGCCTGTGCCGTCAGGCCGGTGGACAGATGCACAATAGCTTCGCATTTGAATTCGCTGCCCGTTTTGGAAAAGAATACATTCGCATCGGTCGGCCGCCCGGTATATTTATCGACGACGGCCCCAAGTTGCTCTTTCACGTGCACCTGAAGAGCTTCGCCGATATCGATCTGCCGTCCGCTGATTTGGTAACGCATCTTGTCTCCTTTATTTGACAAACCACGAGAAGCACGGCGCGCAGGCGCCAAGTTTTGTGCTAGCTCGGGATGCTGATAATCGACATATGTTGAAATTGTCCGAAAGCAGGCCCTTGTCGCGGGGACCATTCAGAGAACAGCGCTAGTTCAACACATGTCATAGTTCAATTGACGCGCTTTCTAGCCGCCTTGTCAATTCAATTTGAGGGGAATGTGTCGGGTTTCGGCGGCAAAGGACCGGCGTTAAGAGATGCGGAAATTGTCGCCCAGATAAACCCGGCGCACGTTTTCATTCTCGACCACATCCTTGGGGGTGCCGGACATCAGAACCTTGCCGTCATGCAGAATATAGGCCCGGTCAACGATCTCTAGCGTCTCGCGTACATTATGATCGGTGATCAGAACGCCAATACCGCGCTTTTTCAGATCCGCCACCAGATGGCGGATATCGCCAACGGAAATCGGATCGACACCGGCGAAGGGTTCATCCAGCAAAAGATAGCGGGGCTTCGCCGCCAGACAGCGCGCTATCTCGACCCGGCGGCGTTCGCCGCCCGAGAGGGCAAGGGCAGGCGCGCGCCGCAGATGTTCGACCGAGAATTCCGACAACAGCTCTTCCAGCCGCTCGCGCCGTTTATGGCGGTCACTCTCCGAAATATCGAGGATTGCCATTATGTTATCTTCAACCGACAGCCCGCGAAAAATCGACATTTCCTGCGGAAGATAGCCGATGCCAAGCTTGGCGCGGCGATACATTGGCAGGTTGGTCACATCACGTCCGTCGATAAAAATATGCCCGCCTTCGGGATAGATCAGCCCGGCAATGGCATAAAACGTCGTGGTCTTGCCCGACCCGTTCGGGCCCAAAAGAGCAACCACCTCACCCTGTTTAAGCGAGAGCGAGACATCGCGAATGACAACCCGCTTCTTATAGCTTTTGCGCAGGCTCTCGATCCGCAAGCCGCCGCTGTCGGGAGCCAGGGTAAGGGCCGGAGCGCTCATTGTCTGCTCCGTGGCTGGAGAATTGTTTTGACCCGCCCGCTGACGCGCGCAGTGCCTGCATTCGTGTCGACAAACATGGTTTCGCCGGTGATCGCATTGTCGCCCTGCACCAAAAGAACATCGCCGCGCATTTCGATCATGCCGGTGGTGATATTGTAATCGGCGCGCTCGGCCTCCGCAGCATCTTGACCACTGACGACGGTCACGCCGCCAGTTGCATTCAGACTTTCGATCCCGGACTGATCCTTGAGGTAAACCACAAGAACCCGCGGCGCCGAAAGCCGCATTTCGCCCTGACCAATCACCACATTTCCGGTAAAGATCGCAGTACTGTCATTCTGATTGACGTTAAGGTTATCTGCGGTGACCTCAACCGGCAGGTCGCGATCCTGTTGGGTGCTGCCAAAGGCGACCTGCGCGCCTTGTGCTGTGGCAATCATGGGCAGGCACGTCAAAAACAGCCCGGTCACAAACATCAATATTCTGGGCACTTGCATCATTCCTTGGCGTTACCCGGCAGGTATATCAGCCTAACACCCCCAGTGAAAAGCAATTCCGCCGCCTTGCTCTCTCTGTTGTTGTGTAAAAGCATGCGCCCGGCATCGAAAGTGCCGATCGCACCGACCGCAGTGACCGGTCCTGGGCTTTCAACATGGATCTCATCCAGCCGTGCACTAAGCCGATCTGTATCCACCACATAGCCGGTTGAGGTGACGATATGCACCCCACCGTCAAGCGTCGCCGTCAGGTCACTCTGGTTCATTTCCGCCTGCGCCGAGGTGATATCAACAACGGTCCCGGCAACAAGCGCCAGCCGCGCCCTTACATTCTCCGCCAAAAATGTCTGGGGGGCGTCACGCTCGGGGCGGGCGCTATTTGCGGTAAAGAGGATTTCGTCGCCCTGTTGGGTCACGCCGGCAAAGCTTGGCTTGGTGGCGCCCATATCCTGCGCGCGTTGTTCAAGGTCGATCTGGGCGATGGGCACCGATTGTGTCGGGTCGATGGTACGGGAGAGCAGAAACAGCGTGGATAACAGCCCAAGCGCCGACACCGGCAGGATGATCTTCATCCATGCGACGACCCGCGAATAGGTGTTATCTGCCCGCGCCATTAGTGGGCAAAGATGTCGATCTCGGGCCATCCCGCAAGATCAAGCCGCGCGCGCGTCGGCAGGAAATCAAAACAGCTTTGCGCAAGGTCCGTGCGCTCTTCACGCACTAGCCGCGCATTCAGCGTCTCGCGCAGCCGGTGCAGATAAAGTACATCCGAAGCCGCATATTCCAGCTGGGCATCACTTAGCTTGACGGCACCCCAGTTCGAGGTTTGCTGTTGCTTTGAGATATCAACATCCAGCAATTCCTGAAGCAGGTACTTAAGGCCATGCCGATCCGTATAGGTGCGGATCAGCTTGCTGGCGATCTTTGTGCAATAGACCGGCGCCGCGAGCGCGCCAAAGGCGTTATACATTGCGGCAATATCGAACCGGCCAAAGTGAAACAGCTTAAGCACGTCGCGGTTTTCCAGAAGCTTCGCAAGATTGGGCGCGCTGGTCTGGCCTTTGGCGATCTGCACCATATGGGCGTTGCCGTCGCCGCCAGATAATTGCACCACGCAAAGCCGGTCACGATGCGGGTTAAGCCCCATGGTCTCACAGTCGATTGCAACAACGGGTCCAAGATCGAGCCCGTCGGGCAGATCGTTTTGATAGAGATGGTTTGCCATTTGATGTCCTTGCGCCCGGTTGAAAAAGGCATGGGCCTAGAAGATGAATTGGCTTTGTGATTAAGCGTTTTGCGGCTTTGCCTCAACCCGGCATTTAGGCACGGCGCGGGCGAATTCCAGCGAACACATATCAAACTGTCGCCAAAGGCGCTTGCGGTTGGGTCATTGCTCGGCCAGAAAGTGGGCGCAGATGACAAAGGAGTGCCCCCGTGACACATGCCAATCAGACCGCCGATCGCGCCGCCGATTACCTTGCGCGCCGCCTGTACGAGGCGGGCTGTCGCCATGCGTTCGGCATGCCGGGGGGCGAAGTTCTGACCGTGATGGATGCGCTGTCGCGCGCCGGGATAGAATGCGTCCTGGCGCGGCACGAAAACGCCGCCGCCTTTATGGCCGAGGGGGTCTGGCATCGTACCGGTGCGCCGGGCATTCTTATTGCCACACTGGGGCCGGGGGTCCTCAACGGGGTCAACGCGATTGCCAATGCCCATCAGGACCGCGTGCCGCTTATCGTGCTCTCGGGCTGTGTCGATGCCGATGAGGCGCTGACCTATACCCATCAAATTCTGGATCACGAGGCGGTTCTGCGCCCGATTACCAAGGCCACCTTTCGCCTGACCGCGCAGGGCGCCGATATCATCGCCGACAAGGCCATGGGCATCGCGCTAGAGGGGCGCCCCGGCCCGGTGCATATCGACGTGCCGATTAGCGTGGCCGATACCCGCGTGACCCTGCCGCTCTTGCGTCGCCGCCCGATGGCCGAGGTGATGGTGCCCGCCCCCGGCGAGGCGCTGACCCGTGCGCGCGGCTGGCTGGCCGATGCCGAACGTCCGGTGATGATCGTTGGCCTTGATGCCATGAACGAAGGCGCTGGCCCCGATATTGCCGCACTGGCCGAGCGACACGGCATTCCGGTGATCACAAGCTACAAGGCCAAGGGCCTGATTGACGAAACCCACGCCATGGCGATGGGCGGAGCGGGCCTGTCGCCGCTGGCCGATGGCATCATGGTGCCGCTGGTCAAGCGTGCCGATCTGATCCTCTGCGTCGGCTATGACCCGATTGAAATGCGCCCCGGCTGGCGCGAAATCTGGAATCCGGCCAAGGTCAACGTGATCGACATCGCACCGGTGCCAAACCACCAGTACATGCATCAGGCGACGATGAATATCGTCGGCGATTCCGGCGCCAGCCTGCGCGCGCTCTGCGAGGGTGTCGCGCCGCGCACCACATGGCCCGGCGGCGAACCGGCAGCGGTGCGCGCCGATCTGGCCCGCGCCTTTCCGCAGGATGATGATTGGGGTGCGGCCGGCGTGATTGCCGAGGCGCGCGCGGTGCTTCCTCGTGACACGATTGCCACCTGTGACAGTGGCGCGCATCGCATCCTCTTGTCGCAAATGTGGACCTCTTATGCCCCGCAGGCGCTTTTGCAATCGACCGCGCTCTGCACCATGGGCTGTGCCGTGCCGCTCGCCATGGGGGCCAAGATCGCAGAGCCGGGCCGCCCCGTCGTAAGCTTTTCGGGCGACGCGGGGTTTCTGATGGTGGCGGGCGAGCTTTCGACCGTGGCCGAGCTTAAACTGCCGGTGATTTTCGTGGTGTTTGTCGATGCAAGCCTGTCGCTGATCGAAAAGAAACAGCGCGAACGGCAGATGGTCAATCTGGCGGTCGATTTCGGCCATCATGATTTTGCGGCGATTGGCCGGGCCTTTGGCGGCAATGGCGTGCGCGTCACATCGCGGGCAGAGCTGCGCGCGGCGCTGCAAGATGCGCAAACCGCCGAGAGTTTCACCGTAATTGCCGCCGAGATTGATCGCGGGTCATATGATGGCCGAATCTAAGGAAAATCCCATGCCCGGACCGCTTGACGGCCTTGTTGTTCTTGACCTCAGCCGCATTCTGGCGGGGCCGACCTGCACCCAGCTGATGGGTGATCTGGGCGCCGAGGTGATCAAGATCGAAAGCCCCGGCGGCGATGACACGCGCACATGGGGCCCGCCCTTTGCGCTTGATCCGAAAGGCAAGCCGACCGACCTTTCGGCCTATTTCATGTCCTCGAACCGCAACAAGAAATCCGTGGCGCTCGACCTGACCGACCCTGCGGCGCAAAAGGCGCTTTATGATCTTGCGGCGCGCGCCGATGTGGTGATCGAGAATTTCAAACCCGGCGGTCTTACGAAATACGGGCTTGATCACGACACGCTTTGCGCCGCCTATCCGGCGCTTGTCTATTGCTCGATCTCCGGGTTTGGTCAGACCGGTCCGAACCGCGATAAACCCGGCTATGACCTTATGGCGCAGGGGTTTGGCGGCATTATGAGCATCACCGGCGAGGCCGGCGAAGAGCCGATGAAGGTTGGCGTTGGCGTGGCCGATGTGGTCTGCGGGCTTTATGCGACGGTCGGCATCCTGTCGGCGCTGCGTCACCGCGACGCCACCGGCGAGGGGCAGCATATCGATATCGCCCTGGTCGATGCGACAATGTCCTGGCTGGCCAATCAGGGACTGAATTACCTGACCTCTGGCGTCGCCCCTTTGAGGGCGGGCAATGCGCATCCCAATATCGTGCCCTATCAGGTGTTCAGGACGCGCGATGGCTATGTCATTGTCGCGGTCGGCAACGATAGCCAATTCGCGCGGTTCTGCGACTATCTGGGTCAGGGCGATTGGGCCAGTGATCCGCGCTTTGCCACCAATACCGCCCGCCTGACCCATCGCGACTTTTTGGTCAGCCAGATCGCCGCGACGCTTGCCGAACGCGACACCAGTCATGTCATTGCGGGGCTAGAGCTTCGCAAGGTGCCGGTTGGACCGGTCAACACGATTGAACAAGCGCTTGAATCCGATCAGGCACAGGCGCGCGACATGACCGTTTTTCTGCCTGCCCCCCAAACCGCCAAGGGCGAGGTACGCCTGTTGGGCAACCCGCTCAAGTTCTCGCGCACGCCGGTCAGCTATCGCAGCGCGCCGCCTGGCCTTGGGGCTGATACGGACGCTGTTCTGGCACGGATCAAGAGCGGGCTGTAACCCGCCCTCTCGCCATAGTGATTTGCCGCGAGGAGCCCACGGCAGTAGCCATAGGTGCGAAAGAGAGGGCTATGATATGCAACGGTTTCTGAGCATTTTGGCGATTCTTGGTTTGGCCGCAGGCAGCGCACAGGCGCTTGAGCCGCGCGACGGCTGGGTGGTGCATGACACCGGTAAATCCTACGGCGATCTGGTCGAGGCGGTGCGCGATGCCGTCAAAACCGCCCCGATTGCAATTGTTACCCAGGCAAGTGCGTCGGATGGCGCGCGCGCGCAAGGGCAAGAAATTCCGGGCAACCGTATTTTCGGGCTCTATCGCAATGATTATGCCCGCCGGATGCTGGCCGCCAGCGTGGCATCGGGCATCGAGGCACCGATTCGCATGTATGTGACCGAAGATGCCGATGGCACCGCAAGCCTCAGTTATCGCACGCCAACCGTGGTCTTTACGCCCTATTTCGATGAGGGCGGCGCTGCATTGCGCGATTTGGCAGCGGAATTGGACGGTGTTTTTGAAAGTGTTGCAAAAGCCGCCATTGCAGAGTGATTTTCGGGCAATGCGCCGCTGAAACTGCTCGCGCTAGGCGGGTTTGCGCCGATTTTTCACCACCTTACGCGTGAACACCTGCCCGCTGCTCGTCACATTCGTTAAAGACTCGATAACGTATTGGTGAGGTTCGTCGCCGGGTTGTTGCTGGCGTGCTAAATAGCTGGCTAGCTGATTAAAGAATTTACTGCCGAAAGGATATCGGGCCATGCGCAATGATCAATTTGGGTACGAAGTGACCGTATCATCGCCCGTTGCCGCCGAGGCATGGGACAAGATGGTGCTGGCATTTCTGGCCCATGGCGCGAAGACGCCTGAATATCTTGGCGCGGTTTTGAAAGAGGCCCCGGATTTCGCCATGGCCCATGCGGTCAAGGGCATGTTTTTCCTGATGCTCGGACGGCGCGAGCTTATGGATACCGCGCAAGAGGCCTATACTGCGGCTCTGGCTGGGGCCGAACGCGTGACGCCGAATGCGCGCGAAATGGGTTTTGTGCGCGGGCTTGGCGCATGGCTTGAGGGGCGGCCAAGCGAGGCGATCCACGAGATGGAAGCGATCCTTGCCCGTTGGCCCGAAGATGCGATGGCGATGAAGATCAGCCACGCCACCCGGTTTATCCTGGGCGATGGCAAGGGCATGCGCGCCTCGGTCGAGGCGGTTCTGCCGACCTATGATGCGAAACACCCGGCGCGTGGTTATCTCTTTGGCTGTCACGCCTTCACCCTAGAGGAAACCGGCGACTATAGCCGCGCCGAAACCGCCGGGCGTCTTGGGCTAAGCCTGTCGCCGGATGATGCCTGGGGTCTGCATGCGGTGGCGCATGTGTTTGACATGACCGGCAACGCGCGCGCCGGGCTTAGCTGGTTTGACGGGCGCGAACATGCCTGGGCGCATTGCAACAACTTTCGCTATCACGTGTGGTGGCACAAGGCGCTGATGCATCTTGATCAGGGCGAAATCGACGCGGTGTTCGACCTTTACGATACCGAAATCCGCAACGATAAAACCGATGATTTCCGCGATATTTCCAACGGCAGCGCGCTTTTGATGCGGCTGGAGCTTGAGGGCATCAATGTCGGCGACCGCTGGGAAGAGCTTGCCGATATTTCCGAGCGCCGGGCCGAAGATGCCTGTCTTGTCTTTGCCGATCTGCATTACCTCATGGCGCTGATCGGGGGCGACCGGACCCAAGCGGTCAAACGCATGATGGGGCGGCTGCAACGCGATGCCCGCAACACCACCGCCGATGAGATGAAAGCGCGCCTGGCAACACCCGGCCTATCGGCTGCAACAGGGCTTGAGGCCTTCGGGGAAGGGGACTACAAGACCGCGTTTCTTAACCTTGGACGGGCAAGACGATCCATGCAACTTGTTGGCGGCAGCCATGCGCAACGCGACGTGTTTGAACGCCTGACAATCGATTCCGCGATCCGTGGCGGATTTCTCGACGACGCAGAGGTCATTTTGCAGGAACGCCTGACTCAGCGCGCCGGTCGTCTGGATGCCTATGCCAGTGCCCGGTTCGATCTTATTGCAGAGTCCAAAGGCGACTGGAATCAGGCAGGCCGCCTTCCGGCCGAGTAAGCGCTTAATTTCCTACAAAGGAGCCGACACCGCATGACGAGTGTTGCCGACCCGGCCATGACCAATAGCCGTCCACAACAGGCCGTTGCCGCACCCGTGGCATCAACCCGCGATATCCGTCTGGATTTCTTTCGCGGGATCGCGATGTTCATCATCCTGTGTGCCCATACCCCGCGCAATTTCTTCACAAGCTGGATTCCGGCCCGCTGGGGCTTTTCCGACGCGACCGAAATTTTCGTGTTCTGTTCCGGCATGGCATCGGCCATCGCCTTTGGGCGTACCTTTGACCGGGCGGGCTGGTCCTTGGGTACGATGCGTGTGGGGCACCGCGTCTGGCAGGTTTACTGGTCGCATATCTGCATGTTCTTTACCATCGCCACATTGCTGGCCGCGATTGATCATTTCGGCAATTTCGACAAGACCTATATCGGGTCGCTCAATCTGTGGAAGTTTTTTGAAAATCCGGGGCCAGAACTGGTGGGGATCTTCACCCTGACCTACGTGCCGAATTATTTCGACATTCTGCCGATGTATATGGTGATTCTGGCGATGATGCCGGTGGTGATGGCGTTAAGCCGCGTCAACCTCTGGGCCTTGGCGGCGGTGATCGCACTGGTCTGGCTTTTCGCGCAACGCTCGGTGCTAGAGGTGCTTGGGCTAAGCGATATGCATCTCGGATTTCCGGCCGAGCCATGGTCGGATCGCAAGTGGTTTTTCAACCCGTTCGGCTGGCAACTTATCTTTTTCACCGGCTTTGCATTTATGCGCGGCTGGATTCCGAAACCGCCGGTAAACCGGATGCTTATCCTCGTGGCGGCGGTCATAGTGGTCGCCAATATCCCGTTCTCCAACATCGGCATACGAGAGTTTGGCTTTGACTGGGCGCGCAGTTGGCGCATCGCCAATAGCGAGCTGTTCAACAAATCCGACTTTGGCATTCTTCGATATGCGCACTTCCTGGCGCTGGCCTATCTCTGCTGGGTCGCGGCGGGCGATGGCGGCGCGCATCTTAAGCTCAAGGGCGAAGGACTGCTCGCGCGGCTCTGGAGCGGTCTTTTGGCGATGATCCTGAAGGTCGGCCAGCAATCCCTTGCGGTCTTTGTCTTCTCGATGGTCTTTGCACGGCTGTCTGGCTTTGTGATGGATCAGGTCGAGGGTGGTCGCACCACCTGGAACATGACGCTGGCGAATTTCATTGGCTTTGGCGCGCTGATCGCGGTGGCCTATACGGTCTCATGGTTCAAATCTCATCCGTGGCGGGTGGCGAAATGATCCGGCGTGACCTTTTGAAATCCCTTGCGGCCTTCGCGCTCAGCCCCGTCATGGCCCGCGCCGATGAGACGGCCACGACCACCTTTTCCAAACAGGGCCTGCTTGACCTCGCCCGCGACATCGCGGGCAAACCCTATGCCAAGCGTGCAACCGTGCCGCAGGCCTGGCGCGATATGTCTTATGACGAATACCGCTCGATCTGGTTTCGCAGCCGCGATGCGATCTGGTCGGATACCGATTATCCGCTGCGCGTCGATCTGTTTCATCCGGGCCTTTATTTCCCGAGTACGGTCGAGGTAAACCTTGTCGAAGATGGCCAGACCCGCATTTTGCCATTCGATTACAGCCTGTTTGACAAGACCGATACCGCGCCCGACCTGCCGCTTGACGGGCATCTTGGTTATTCCGGGATCCGCCTGCGCGCCGAGCTTGAAAAACCGGGTATCTTTCAGGAATACGCGGTGTTTCAGGGCGCCAGCTATTTCCGGGTGATCGCGCGCGATCTGGTTTACGGGCTGTCGGCGCGTGGGCTTGCCGTGAACACCGCCGCGCCCGAGGGCGAAGAATTTCCTGATTTCACCCGGTTTTGGATCGAACGGCCCGCGATGGGCGCGACGACGCATAACATACATGCGCTGCTTGAAAGCCCCTCGGTGACTGGCATCTATCACTTTGCCCTGCGCCCCAACGGCAAGGCGACCGATGTTGACGTGAGTTGCACCCTGTTCCCGCGGGAAGAGCTTGATAATGTCGGGATCGCACCGCTGACCTCTATGTTCTTTTTCGACGAAACCAACCGCAACCGGTTTGATGATTTCCGCCCCGCTGTGCATGACAGCGACGGTCTCAGCATTCTGAATGGCCAGGGCGAGATGATCTGGCGGCCCTTGGCCAACCCGCGCGACGTACAGGTTTCAAGCTTTGTCGATGAAAACCCCCAGGGCTTTGGCCTTGCACAGCGCGAGCGGCGGTTTTCCGACTTCGCCGATCTCGAGGCGCTTTATCACAAACGGCCCAGCGTCTGGATCACGCCCGGCGAAGACTGGGGCCGGGGTGCGATCACGCTTGTGGAAATCCCGACCGACAAAGAGATTTACGACAATATCGTTGCCTATTGGCGCCCGCGTGATCCGTTCGCGGCTGGAAGCGAACACAGCTTTAGCTATCACATGACATGGATTGATCAGATCGAGACCAAAAATCCGGTGTCGCAGGTTCTTAACACCCGGATCGGCAAGGGCTTTACCCATGGCGAGAAAAAAGTGGTAGCGATTGATTTTGCCCCGCATGAGGCGCTTCCCGATAACCTTGAGGATCTTGTGATCCACATCAGCTCGAACCGGCTTGAGCTGTCTGAGGGGCTGCTTCAGCGCAACCCCGATACTGGCGGCCCACGGCTGGCGTTTTCCTTTCAGCCAGGCGATGTCACGGCGGCAGAATTGCGCGCGCAACTGTTTTATCAGGGGCGCTCTGTGACCGAGGTGTGGTTATACCGATGGACCGCCTGACCGCCTTTCCCAGCTCGGCGCATATGCCGCCGCCAAGCCCGATGGCCCACCCGGTGCAAAGCCTGCGCCGTGCGCAACGTGATCCGCGTGCGCCCGGCTGGGTGCCGGTGCGGGGCATCTGGTGGCGGCGTGCGGCGGTCTTTTTACCCGCGATTGCCACCACTGGCGCGCTTGGCATGG
>RCMY010003221.1_pt1 | contig 14522 bp, 15 predicted proteins | sample 2041341 | NCBI WGS metagenome assembly RCMY01 (sample SAMN09708234, study PRJNA481090) | Marine sediment metagenome, whole genome shotgun sequencing project.
GCCGCCCAGACACCGATCGCTCCGACCGAGGTGCTTCACGCCGCCGACAAGGCCCTCTACCAGGCAAAGTCCGCGGGCAAAGCCACCTTCGTTGCGTTTGATCTCGACGGACCTGAGCCAGTCGAAACCACCGATCACCGCATCGGAGATCCGACACCGAAGGCACTGACGTAGAAGGCACTGACGTAGAGGGCACTGACGTAGAGGGCACTGACGTAGAGGGCACTGACGTAGAGGGCACTGACGTCACTCGAGCCGGTTGGCTCGTGTGGCGTCAGACCAATGGAAGAGGGTGGAGGTGCGTGGGTACATCCAGGCCGGGTTCTCGGGCGACAGCCATCCCGTCGCGGGTGACGCGTACCCCGGTGGCGTCGAGCAACCGATTCATCATCTCGAAGTTCCCGACGCAGGCGGCGGCCCGTACGACTGCTTCGGGACCGCCAACGCCAAGCAGCGCCGCACGAGCGAGTGGCATCTCGTATTCGATCGAGAGGTAGAACACGCCGTGCACATCGTGCATGCTCGAAGGCGAGCGGTCAGTCCCAACACCTCGATGTAGGTCTTGGCGTCGATGCCTCGATCGGCGAGTGAGCCGATCCACTCCGAGCGAATGCCCTTGGGTGCGACGCTCCTCTCCGCTCAGGCCGGGGCCGGAGCGGGCGAGCGACGCCACGGTCCGGGTCATCAGCTGGGCTTCACCGTCTGGGACCTCGATGACACCATTCATGCGTTGCACGCTAGGCGTGCCGCTGCCGGCGCGAGAGTTGACCGTAGCTCACCACGATCAGTGCAGGCGCAACGGTTCCGGTCGGTCATCGACCGCTCGTGTCGTGATCGCCGTTGCGGGTGTGGCGGGTGGCGGTGAGCACGCCGTAGTTGGCGACGCAAAACGGCACGACGTAGGTGGTGGCGATCTTGACCCAGGTGCGGGCCGTGGCGTCGCCCGCCATGACGACGTCGAATTGGTTGATGATGAACAGGACCGTGCCGACCAGGAGAGCGACGGTCACGGTGCGCACGAGGTGAGGGCGGTGGAGGACGACGGCGGGCGCCTCGGACCAGAGCGACCAGGCGGGAGCCGTCACGGCGTTGAACGCCGCTTCCGTCTGGGAGCTTTTGGTGAGATCCGTCATGGGGTTGGTAACCCGCTCCAGCAACAGCCGATTCCCCTCGTGGTTCAGTGCGTTTCGTCCTCGAAGAAACCTTTCTCCATAGGAGAAGGTCAAGGGGTAGCGTGAAGGAATGATGATCGGCGAGCTGGCCAACACCGTGGGCCTTCCGACCCGGACGGTGCGTTTTTATGAACGGAAGGGCCTGCTGCCCGAACCGCAGCGCGCCGACAACGGATACCGGGTGTACGACGAGGCGACGCTCCATCGGTTGCAGTTCATCCGGTCGGCTCAGACAGCCGGGCTCACTCTGGCCGAGATCCGCGGCACGATCGAGATCCGTGACAGCGGAGAGGCACCGTGCACCCATGTCGACGCGCTCCTCGAATCCAAGCTGGCAGAGATTCGAGCTCGACGTCTCGAGCTGGCGGCCATGGAATACGAGCTCGAACTCCTGGTTGAGCGCAGCCGACATCTGGATCCCGCCGACTGCGGCGCAGGCGACATCTGTCAGATCCTGCGACTCGGCTCGTACCCAGACGAGGCACCCGCGTACGACGGCGGACGAGAAGGCGAAGGGTAGATACTGCACCATGAGACGTATCGAGGATTACGCACTTTTGAGCGATTCGCGATCTGCCGCGCTGGTATCGCTGGCGGGCTCGATCGATTGGCTGTGCTTTCCACGGTTCGACTCCGGTGCCTGCTTCGCGTCGCTGCTCGGAGACAAAGAAAACGGCCACTGGGCTTTGGCGCCCGTGGGGCCAACCCGGTCCGAGCGGAGCTACCGGCCGGGTTCTCTCATTCTCGAGACGGTGCACTCGACCGATACCGGTGTCGTTGCCGTGACCGATGCGTTGGTGCCGGTCGGGGATGTCCATCGCCTGGTGCGCATGGTGGAGGGTCGGAGCGGCTCGGTTGCGATGCGCAGCGAGGTGCGAGTGCGGTTCGACTACGGCAACATTGTCCCGTGGGTCACCCACCGCCAGGGTGGCATCGGCGCGATTGCCGGGCCGGAGGGTCTCATCCTGCACACGCCGATCGAGCTGCGTGGCGAGGGGTACTCCACGGTGGGCGACTTCACCGTTGGTGCCGGGGATCGGGTCGGCTTCGATCTGGCCTGGTTCGAGTCTCATCTGCCCTCTCCGGTGCCGGTCGACGTCGGCCAGGTACTCGACGCCAGCTTGAAGTGGTGGAGCGACTGGTCGTCGCGCCTGAGCTACGACGGCGACTACCGCGCCGACGTTCACCAGTCCCTGACCGTCTTGAAGGGGCTGTCTCACGCCGCGACCGGGTCCTTTGTTGCCGCTCCGACGACGTCGCTTCCCGAATGGATCGGCGGGTCCCGTAACTGGGACTACCGCTACTGCTGGTTACGCGACGCCACCTTCACGCTGCTGGCGCTGATGAAGGCCGGTTGCGTCGACGACGCCCGGTCGTGGCGGGACTGGCTGGTTCGAGCGGTGGCCGGGGACCCATCTCGGCTCCAGATCATGTATGGCCTGGCTGGTGAACGACGCCTGCCCGAGCTGGAGCTTCCCTGGCTCCGCGGATTCGAAGGGTCGCAACCGGTCCGGATCGGCAACGGAGCTGCCGACCAGGTCCAACTCGACGTCTTCGGCGAAGTCATGGACGCCATGCACCAGGCCCGACTCAGCGGGATGGCGCCCGATGAAAATGCGTGGCGCATACAGCAGGCCATGATGGATTGGCTCGAAGGGAACTGGCAGCAGGCCGACGAGGGAATCTGGGAAGTGCGGGGAGGGCGGGCCCAATTCACCCACTCCAAGGTGATGGCCTGGGTTGCGTTCGACCGTGCCGTCAAGGCGGTCGAGCACCTGGGGCTCGAGGGTGATGCCGACCGATGGCGTGACGCTCGTGGCCGAGTCCACGCCGAGGTCTGTGCCAACGCCGTTGACGACCGCGGTGTCTTCACCCAGGCGTACGGGCGCAAGGCGCTCGACGCCTCCACCCTGATGATCCCGCTCGTGGGTTTCCTCCCAGCGACCGATCCCAGGGTGGTGGCAACCGTGGATGCCATCCAACGCGAGCTCACCGTCGACGGGCTGGTCATGCGCTACCAAGTCGACGATGGCAGGGGCGGTGACGGGGTCGGTGGAGAGGAGGGAGCATTCCTCCTGTGTTCGTTCTGGCTCGTTGATGCCCTCGCTCTGACCGGTCGACGCGGCGAGGCCACTGAGCTCTTCGAGCGGCTGCTGGGGCTCCGAAACGACGTCGGACTCCTCGCCGAAGAGTACGACCCCATCGCCGGCCGACAGCTTGGCAACTTCCCCCAGGCGTTCTCGCACATTGCCATCGCCGGCACGGCCATGACGCTGTGCCCCGACAATGTCGGCCCGAGCGAGGAACGAGCACACGAGGCATGATCACCGTCACGTCGGTCAACTCGAAAGAAGGCACCGGAACATGACACCGAGGGCAAGATCGCAGACGTCATCGTCATCGGGCTGGGACCAGCCGGAGTAGGAGCCGTCGGGCGCGGAAGATCTCGGCGACCGACCATGCTTGGAATGGGCAACCGGTCGCACCGTGTGGGGGCGCAGCATCGGCGGTCTCGGAGATCGAGCCCAGCCCGTACTCACCGAGGTGCGATTCGAGATCATCGAGCAGCCCGGAGGGATTGATGCCAACTGCGGCCGTGGCTGCGATGTAGGGGCCGAGCAGCCATGGCCAGACCGTTCCCTGGTGATACGCCAGGTCTCGTTCGACTGCCCCGCCACGATGATGGGACCGATAGGCCGGGTCGTCGGGTGACAGTGAGCGGAGCCCGAGCGAGGTCAGGAGGGGGCCGCACGCCAAGACGAGCGTCGGATCGATGACCGGACCGTGGGGGAGTGACGCGGCCAGCAGCTGATTGGGTCGCACGGCGCGATCATCGCCGGTCGGGCCGTCAACCACGTCGAACAGTCCACCGCCGTCACGGACGAATCGCTGCTGGAACGATGCTGTCGCCAGCTGCTGGAGCGGCGCGTGCTTGTCGCCGTTTCGTCCGAGAAGAGCGGCGAGTTGGTCGATCGTGCCGAGGGCGTTGATCCACAGTGCGTTGATCTCGACTGGCTTTCCGATGCGGGGTGTGACGGCGGATTGGTCGATCCGGGCGTCCATCCACGTCAGGGCGATACCAGGCCGGCCCTGGGTGACAAGGCCATCGGAGAGGTCGACGCCGATCCCGAATCGGGTGCCCTCGATGTGGTGTTCGACGATTGACTCGAGAGCTTCGGCGAGTTCGGCGGCCAGGTCGAGATCGCCCGTGACGACAACGTGTCGGCCGACGGCGTTGACGAACCAGAGGGTGGCGTCCGCCGTGTTGTACTCGAGCGATCCGGTGTCGGCGGTGTTGGCCAGCATGCCTTCGGAGAGCGATTCGGCAGCATGACGAAGCAGCGCCCGGCCCTCATCCCATCGGTGGGTTTCGAGGAACAGTCCCTCGTAGGAGGTCATCGTGTCGCGTGACCAGTCCCCGAACCAGGGGTAGCCGGCGACCACGGTCGGAGGCCCTCCGGCCGTTGGGGTGACGATGAACTGGTCGCAGGCGACAGCGAGTGTCTCGTCGACGTCGTCGTGTGGCCGACATAGCCGTGCAAGTGTGCGGGCCCGGCTGCGGGCTGCGTCGACGATGTCGAACGGGTCGGGTGGCGGGGCAGTCAGATCACCGGCCCATGCCCCGACGCTCGTTCGTTCACCGGGAAGAAGGGCAGCCGAGAACGATCCTGCGTGCCAAAGGTCCTCGTGGTCATCGAGACGCCGTTCGGCTTCCTCCCGATAGTGAGCATTTCGGTACCATTCACCGCCAGGCTGGAACCCGGGCCCTTGGACGCGGTAGTGGCCTTCGAAGACGAAGCCGTCAGCGAGTCGGTCGATGTTTGGTGCGGGGCCGGCGAAACGTTCACCGTGCGCGTCACGCCATGTGCACAGAGCCCCGATGTTCAGCGTGATCGCGCCAGGTGAACGGACGAGCCGATAGGTGACCCCGACCCCGGCACGACCGTGGGTGGCGGCGATTTCCATCTCCAGGGTCACATCTCCGATCGACCATCGCCATCGGGGCACGCCATCGACAAGGGCGAACGAGGCCAGATGACGGTGACCTGTGGGGTCGACGACACCCCCCGACCATTCGTGCGTTGCGAGGTGCACGCGCCGATCGCCGATGATCAAGACCGGGTCGAGCGCGGCGAGACCGAGATGGCGCCGACCGAGCGGATTGTCGGCGACGATCAACAGCCCGTGGTAACGACGGGTGCGCAGTCCGGCGACGGTGCCCATTGCGTACCCCCCGAGACCGTCGGCAACGAGCCATTCCCGCTGGCTCGCCGCATCGAGATCACCACAGATCTGACGTCCGAACCGACACGGGATCATGAGCGGTCTCGTCGAGCGTCGCGGGATCGGGGCTGGTGTGATCGGGCCTGGTGTGATCGGGTCTGGTGTGATCGGGTCTGGTGTGATTGTGCTTGTTGAGGTCGCATGATTGAACAGTGCACCGGTCAGGATCGGGGACAGGACGAGGAATGCGTCATACGCGGCACTATGGAGCATGGCATCGCTCCACGTTTGGTGGATGATGCAGAGATGAGATCGCACGCCGAACCCGTCGAGCACGGTCCGAGTCGAGCACGGTCCGAGTCGAGCACTGTCCGAGCGAAGGGTGTCACCGCCATGAACAACGCCGAAGAAGTACGGCTGACCTCCGGCCCCGCCGACTGGAAGCTGTGGGGACCCTACGTCAGTGAACGCGCCTGGGGCACGGTTCGGGAGGACTACAGCGAGTCCGGCGAAGCGTGGGAATACTTCCCCCACGACCATGCGCGCTCGCGCGCCTACCGGTGGAACGAGGACGGCCTGGGCGGGATCTGCGACCTCCAACAGCGCCTCTGTTTTGCGTTCGCGTTCTGGAACGGCAACGACTCGATCCTCAAGGAGCGGATCTTCGGGCTGACCGGCAACGAAGGCAACCATGGCGAGGACGCGAAGGAGTACTGGTGGTATCTCGACTCCACGCCGACCCACTCGTGGATGCGCTGGCGATACGTCTACCCCCAGGCGCCCTATCCCTACGACGACTTGGTCGCTGAAAACCGGCGCCGGGGACGACACGATCCCGAATTCGAACTGCTCGATACCGGCGTCTTCGACGACGACCGCTACTGGGAAATCACCGCGGAATACGCCAAGGCGTCAGCCAACGACATGGCGATCCGCCTCCGTGTTCGCAACGCCGGTCCCGAGACGGCGACGCTCCACGTCCTGCCCACCCTGTGGTTCCGCAACACGTGGTCATGGGGTCTCGACGAACGGATGCCGGCGATCTCGAGAGTCGGTTCCGGTCTGGAAGCACAACATCACTCATTGGGATCGATGACCCTCACCGCCGACGGCGACCCGACGGCACTCTTCTGCGACAACGAGACCAATGCACAGCGACTGTGGGGTCTCGATGGCAGCCGGTACCCCAAAGACGGCATCGGCGATCATCTCATTCATGACACACCCACGGTCAACCCCGACCAACGCGGCACCAAGGCGGCGCTGCACTACCAGCTGAGCGTCGAGCCCGGAGCGTCGACCGAGATCAGGCTTCGGTTGAGCCACAACGGGGCGGCCGTCGGCGCCGATTTCGATGACCTGCTCGAGACCCGCTCGGCCGAGGCCGACGAGTTCTATGCATCGGTCCTGCCGACGAGCACGACCGGGGAAGAGGCAATGATCGCCCGTCAGGCGCTTTCGGGGATGCTGTGGTCGAAGCAGTTCTACCACTTCGATATCGAACGATGGCTCGACGGCGACCCCTCGGGCACCCCGCCTCCCGCCAAACGAACGACGGGTCGGAACTCCGCCTGGCGGCACCTCAACAACGCCGACGTCATCTCCATGCCCGACAAGTGGGAGTACCCGTGGTACGCCGCGTGGGACCTCGCCTTTCACTGCGTGGCCCTGGCCGACGTCGACGCCCAGTTCGCCAAGGACCAGCTCGTACTGTTGTGCCGCGAGTGGTACATGCATCCCGATGGACAACTTCCCGCGTACGAATGGGCGTTCGGCGACGTCAACCCGCCGGTGCATGCCTGGGCCGCATTGCGTGTCTTCGAGGCCGATGGGTCGCGGGACTTCGAGTTCCTCGAGCGGGTCATTCACAAGCTTCTGATCAACTTCACGTGGTGGGTCAACCGCAAAGACGCCGAGGGGAACAACGTGTTCGAAGGGGGATTCCTCGGGCTCGACAACATCGGCCCGATCGACCGCTCGGCGGACCTGCCGGCCGGAGGCCGGCTGGAGCAGTCCGACGGCACGGCGTGGATGGCCATGTACTGTCTCAACCTGCTGGAAATGGCGCTTGCCCTGGCCGAGCACGACCCGACCTATGAGGACGTCGCCACCAAATTTCTCGAACACTTCACCTACATCGCCAACGCCATGAACGAGTGCGGCCTGTGGAACGATGAAGACGGCTTCTACTACGACGTCCTTCACGTGCCGGGAGTCGAACCCGTGCCGCTGCGGGTCCGCTCGATGGTCGGGCTGCTGCCGCTGGCTGCCACCACGACGCTGTCGAACGCGACGCTTGCCCGTCTCCCCGGTTTCGCCGCCCGGTTCGAGTGGTTTCGGACAAACAAACCCCACCACGCCGCCAATGTGGTTCACAGCGACCCCGACAGTGAATTCGACGGTTGGCTCCTTTCGATCGTGTCGCCTGAGCGTCTTCCCCGAATCCTGGCCAAGATGTTCGACGAGGACGAGTTCCTGTCGCCGTTCGGTCTGCGATCGTTGGCCAAGAGCCACCGTGACCTCCCCTTCGTGCTCGACCTCGCCGGGTCGTCGGCCAGCGTCGGCTACGAGCCAGCCGAGTCCGAAGCGGGGCTCTTCGGCGGCAACTCGAATTGGCGCGGACCGATCTGGTTTCCCCTGAACTATCTGCTCATCGAGTCTCTCGAGCGATTCACTCGGTACCTGGGCGATGCCTTCACCATCAGTTATCCAACCGGTTCCCATCAGCAGCAGACGCTCGGGTTCGTCGCCGCCGAACTCTCGGCTCGGCTCGTTGCGTTGTTCGTCGACGATTCGAGTGGCAACCGACCCGTGTTCGGGGAGTCCGACCGGTTCCAGCAAGACCCGATCTGGCATGAGCAACTCTTGTTCTACGAGTACTTCCACGGCGACACCGGCCAAGGACTCGGCGCCTCGCATCAGACCGGTTGGACCGGACTGGTCGCCAGGCTGGTGGGCGGGGCCGACTGGCCTCGCGCCGTCGGGAACTGATGATGGAATCCGAAACTCATGAGCTGGTGCTTGTCCGTCACGGCGAAACCGAGTGGAGTCGTAGCGGCCGCCACACCGGTCGCACCGACGTCCCACTGACCGAGACCGGGCGACGTCAGGCCGACCAACTTGCCGGCATGCTCGAAGGCAGAAGCTTTGCGCTGGCGATGACCAGCCCGCTGGTCCGAGCCAGGGAAACCTATGAGCGCGCCCGGCTGACGACCATCGCCGAGGTCACCCCCGATCTGCTCGAATGGGACTACGGAACCTATGAAGGAGTGTCGACGCCCGACACCCGCAAGCAGATCCCCGGATGGTCGGTATGGACCCACCCCATCATCGGGGGCGAGACCGTTCATTCCGTCGGCGTTCGGTCCGACACGATCATCGCACGAGCGTTGGCCGCCCCGGGCGACACGGTCCTGTTCGCTCACGGTCATCTGCTGCGAGTGCTCGCAGCCCGATGGCTCGGACTGCCAGCGAAAGCTGGACGGCACTTTGCCCTCGATACCGCGACCGTTTCCACGCTCGGCTTCGAACGAGAGAACCGAGTGATCCAACGCTGGAACGAAAGGTGTCACCTCCGCGGAATCGAAGCGACGCCGTGACGGAGGTTCTCACCGTTGTTCGACTGTCGGTGACCGCCGTGCATGACGATGCGGCGGTCGGCCTCGTCGGCCGTTGGTCGACATCATGATCGGTCGGTCGACCCGGTGAGGATTGGGTGGGGGTTCATGCCATGGTGGACCGACGAAACGAAAGGATTTCTTGAAATGACTGTCACCGAGTTGCGTCCCTTGGCCCGAACCGTCGTGAAGCTCGACTCCGAGGGTATGCCGTTGTCAGAGATCGCCTGGCGGCTCCGTTCGAGCCCCGGTCATGTCAGCAGGGTTCTCGAGTGGAGCCAGCTGCCTCGATCCACCTCCCGGAGTGCCGAGTCGGATCGGCTGCGTCCTGTCGAACGTCGGGTGCTTCATGCTCGATCGGCCGGCATCGATCGGGCCGAGACCGCGAGCCGTCTGCGACGCTCGCCCGAGCACGTTGCCAGAATCGAAGCCTACGCCGACCTCAAACTGGCCGACATAAGGTAACGCTGTTCCGGCGACGCGGTGACGTCGCTGGAGCTGTCGCGGCGCCCGGGCTGCTGGACCTGTCGAACGAAGAATTCCGCTCGGTGCAGAAATCCTCGTCGTCGACCGGCGGGTGGGCTTGATTGGTGAAACACTTCCTGTGTCTCGACCGTCAGGTCTCAGATGTCAGGTCTCAGATGCCAGGGCTCAGATGCCAGGGCTCAGATGCCAGGGCTCAGATGGGAGAATCACATGGTCCGCATTCTCGGTCGTTTCCGGTCGGCTACTTCCGCCTGCGTCTTGCTCCTCGTACTGTCTGCGTCCGCCTGCGGTTCCTCCACTGCGGAGTCGGCAGGCACGAACCCACCGGATACGGCAACGACCGATGCATCATCGACTGTTGCGGGCGACGCCGTTTCGATCGACGATTTCGCGTTCTCGCCCGCTTCGCTGACTGTCAAGGCGGGGAGCACCGTCACCTGGACCAACAAGCAGTCGAGCCCTCATACCGTCACGGCAGACGACAACTCGTTCGACAGCAAGAGCATCGCTGAGAATGAGAGCTTCACCCAGACGTTCGATACGCCGGGGACGTTCACCTACCACTGCTCGATCCACCCCGACATGACCGCTTCGATCACCGTCGAGGGCTGAGCCCGGGCGACCGTGGTCGTACGACGATGTCAACGATCCACGATGGCGGCATCGGAGTCGATCAGTTCGGAATACACCAACTTGGCGGCACCAACCAGGGGAGTGGCCAGAGCGGCGCCGGCAACGCCGGCCATCGCGGCCCCGAACAACACCGCCGCCATGGCAAGCCCCTCCCACGTAGCCGCCGATCTGGGGTACGAAGTTCCACAGTGCTGCCCACAGCGGCGAGTGCCTCACCAACCCGTCAACCACTTGGTGGAGGCCGATGGCCGATGTCAGCCCCAGCACGACCCAGGGTCGGCGCAGGTGCAGCGTTGCCCAGCACACTGAGAAAAGCGGAGACGATGGCGGCGACGGCCGTACCGGCCGAGCGACTGTCGAGCCGATCGAAGTGGACGTCCTCCCGCCGGAGGCCTCGATCGACGGCCGAGTCGAGCAACTCGGCCGGCGCCAGTGTGGCGGCCGCCGACTCTTCCTGTGTCGACTCTTCCTGTGTCGACTCTTCCTGTGTCGATTGATCCTGTGTCGATTGATCCAGCAGTGCAACGAGGAGCGCCATGACAAACAGGCTGATGAGGATCCCCACCAACCATCCGAGCTGCAGTCCGAAGGCGAGGGCAACGGTCTCCATCAGCGGACCGGGTCGATCCGTGGAGTCGCCGGCCCATCGCTGCAGATAAAAGTCGGCGACCAGCCACACGAGCCCTGCTCCGATAGCGAACAAGAGTGATCCTGTTCCCTCGCCCCCGGCCAGTAGAACGACCGGCGCGTAGCCAATGATGCCGCCGGCCATCGGCACGATCGACCAGGCACCGACCCACACGGCGAGCACCACGACCCCTGGCAGACCGGAGGTGAGAAGCTCAGTCGCACTTCATCAGTCTGCACGGCTCGATGCGTGGGCTGGTGGCGGCGAACCCGCGGTAATGGCTCAAGGCGCTGCTCATTCGGCTTCTCCCGCCTCTTCGGGGTAGGTCAGAACCTTGTCGGGATTCATCGACGGGGCTGCGCCCCACTGCCCCAGCTCGTGGCGCCTCGAAGAACCGCCATTGATCAGATGTACCACGGTCCAGCCGCGCGCGGCCAACGTGTTGGCGATGAGCAGGCGGTGACATCGCCAGGGCATCGGCTCTCCGCACATGACGGCCACGTGATGCTTGCCTGCCAGTTCCGTGAGCTGTGCCAGTCCAGCCTCGAACTCCGCAGTGAGGGTGTAGTCCGCGTAGTTCTTGAAGCTGACGTTCCGCCACCCGGCGTTCAACGTCGGGTCGACGTCCCGCTGCTTGGGACGCCGACCACCGAGCTGCCGCAGGTGCAGGTACCCGATGCCGGCCTTCGCCAGCCATGAGGACATCTCGTCGGCGTCGAACTGGGGGCTGCGCCGAGAGCCCGGCATCTTGCGTACGTCGACCAGCACCTCGATGTCCACCGACGCCAGCGTCTCGAGCACGAGTTCGGAAGGACACGTCCAGTGCCCGATGGTCCAGATTTCGCCGCTGCTCCGCTCGGTTCCTTCGCCAACGGGGGGCACAGTCGTCATGCGGAGGTCCCCAGCGAGGAGCCCTTCACTCGCAAGGGTGTATCCATACGTGCCATTGTGTCGATCCCGAGGACGTGTGTCGAAAGGGACGGATGTGGCCGGCCCGGCGGCTTCCGGTGCCGAGAGTCGTGGGATATCGCTCCCCGTCATCTCGACGACGATCACGATGCTTTCGACGACATCTTCTCGTTGGAGCAACTGGAGAGTTGGCTGCGAGGCAGACCACGCCGTCCCACCATTCGAATGGTGCGAGACGGCGTCAACGGGACGGGAAGGCGTGAGGCTGGAGCGAGAATCGAACGAGATCGTTCTTCGGCATCCTGGCGGCAGTGAGCTGCGACTACCGGGCATCACTGCGTTGGCCATCGATCAGATACTGCTCCGCCATCGCCTCCGCCGAGAACCGTTGTGAGGCCTTGACACAGTCGTCACGATCGATTTCGTCGATCCGCCCGATCGCATCGACCATGGTGTCGAGGTCTGCGCAGATGAACCCGCTGCAGCCATCCTCGATCACTTCTCGAACGGAACCGTTGTCGAGGGCGACGACAGGTGTACCGGCGGCCAGCGATTCGATCATGACCAGACCGAACGGCTCGGGCCAGTCGATCGGAAAGACCAAAGCGGTCGCCCGGCCGAGAAAGTCTGGCTTGTCGTCTTCGCCGATCTCGCCGATGAACTCGACGTTGGGATCATCCGCAATCATCGGCCCGATCTCGTTCTCCCAGTACTCCTGGTCTGCCGGATCCACTTTCGCTGCGATCTTCAGTGGCATTCCAGTACGCCGCGCAACTTCGATCGCCCAGTCCGGGCGCTTCTCGGGCGTGATTCGGCCGAGGAACGCGAGATATCCCCGGTCCTGTCGGGCGACACCGCGGTACGAAGCGAGCTCCAAGCCGTTGTAGCACGTGGCTGCCCAGCGCAGGTCAAGGTCATCGACGGCGATCCGCTGAGCGTCGCTGATCGAGATCAGCGGTGTCTCGGGATAGAGCGGTAGCACTCGACGCACGACATCGAGGTCGAGCCGACCGTGCATCGTGACGACCGTCGGCGTCGGCGACGAGGCAACGAACGGGAGAGTCAAGATGTCGACGTGCGAATGGATGAGGTCGAAATCACCAGCCTGCTCGTAGACGTCGGCGAGCATCTTGAGATGCAGATGGGGCGCCAATGACTCGAGTTCCGCGCGGCTCATGGTGGTGCGCAGAGGCTGACGCGAGCAAGCAACCAGCCTCGCCTCGGTCTCGGAACCACCGGCAGCGAACACGGTGACGTCATGGCCGTGGCGAACCAAACCGTTGGCGAGAGCACCGATCACTCGCTCGGTGCCCCCGTATCTCGGCGGCGGGACGGACGCATAAAGAGGGGACAACAACGCAATTCGCACAGCGACTCCTTGACTACTTCGCGACGGCTACGTTTGCTCGCCGTCGAGCACGACCTCGGCGAACGTTCAGCGTTCGGTGGCTCGGTGTCCGGTGCCTGGTTCACGAACGATTCGTGCCACTTTCCTCGTGACCGGAACGGCCACATCGCCATCGTTGGCCACGACGTACCTGCGAACCCTGACTCGCCCGGCCTCTCGGTCGACGTCCAACACGTCGTCCGACCGCGTCGGCGAAATGGTGTCACCGGTGGCGGCGGCACCGGTCTCGGCGCGAGTGTCGCTGTAGTCGTACCCGTCGTCGACCCGCGCCCGTCCTCCGTAGGTTGCTTCGTGATCGGCTCCGTCGAAATCGAGCCCGTAGTGGGCGTACAGCCGGCGTTCTTCGTCGGGATCGAGATGGTCCTGGTCGGTGTCGATCGAAGGAGCGGCCTTGATCTGATCGGTGGTGTACTCGATCCGGAACCCGCCCTCGTGATTGGAGGTGCCGGCGATGGGAACAAACTGCTCTTTGGACCCGAACCAGCCGGTGGAGATCGTCATCCATTCCGGTTGCCCCGACACGTCGTCGAGGTAGATATCGGTGATGTCGCCGATCTTGTCCCCGGAGGCGTCAAAGACCGTTGTTCCGAGCCATTCGTCGTAGCTGGACTTGGGTGTGGTGTTCATCGGTGGAACTCACTTTCATCTCGAGATACGGCGAGGGAGTACCCAGACCGACGCAGATGATCCGCTCGTGCTCGCAATCGTCGACGGGTCGACGGGAAGTGCAAGGGTGAGGAACCCTCGACTGGGTACCGACGAATGTCACGCCCACTCAGGAGGACCGACGATGATTGCAGACTGGTTGACAAGCACCCGAAGTGAACTCTGGTTGGTGCCGGTGAGCTCGGTACTGATCCTGACGGTGGCGGTTGCCATGGTGCGTTTGTTCGGGCTCCGTGCCCTGTCGAAGATGTCGAGCTTCGATTTCTTGGTGACCGTTGCCCTGGGCTCCATCCTTGCGAGCGTCGCCGCCTCCTCGACGTCGATCGTCAACGGAGGGCTGGCCTTTGCGTCTCTCCTCGGCGTCCAGGCCGGCGTGGCGCTCGGGCGACGCAGGAGCTGGTTCGGGGCGCTGGTTGACAACGTGCCCCGAGTGCTCATGACCGGCCCCGTGATGGACGAGGCCACGATGACATCGTGTCGGATCACTCGTCATGAGGTCATTGCGAAGTTGAGAGAAGCGAACGTGACCCACCTCGACCAGGTACTCGCCGTCGTCCTGGAAACGACCGGCGACATCAGCGTTCTCCATGGGACGGGACCGCTCGATGGGCGCATGCTCGAGGGGGTGGCCGGCTCGAGCAGGAACTCATCGTGACTCGGCGACCGATGGCCGAGTTGTTGGTTTGCGTTCGAACAGGCCGGGTACGTAAGCACGAAGCCCAACCCCAAGGAGATCCTCATGGCAGCCAACGATCAGAGCTTCAACATCGCCGGAATCG
>RCMY010003222.1_pt1 | contig 14521 bp, 16 predicted proteins | sample 2041341 | NCBI WGS metagenome assembly RCMY01 (sample SAMN09708234, study PRJNA481090) | Marine sediment metagenome, whole genome shotgun sequencing project.
CATTATCTATAAATGTAAAAATTAAAAGAGATTATTTTATTGAATGCATGAAAAGGGAGATGATCTTGATGAAAAAATGGATTCCTTCACTGGCTGTTGGTGCTGCCTTGACGATGAGCACGACGATCTGCGCGGCCGCTGTCCCGTCGTCAGCGCTTGTTGCTGGCGGGATTGAGTACGGCGCCTCTGCGGACTATGTCCAACAGGTATACGGCACGCCGACTGAGGTGGAGACGAAACACCATTCGCTGTGGAATGGCGAGGTCACGGAATACGAGTACGGTGATTCCTTCGAATTGAAGTTCGTAGACGGCTATGTGCGCCACATCGAGATTTCCCGCCATAATGGTATTAAGACAGCCGCTGGCATCGAAGTCGGCTCCACTCTTGATGCCGTGAAGGCAGCCTACGGCGAGCCCGACAAAATCCGTGGCGACAAGTACATCTACTACTGCGATGAAGACAAGAGCATCGACCTAGTCTTCGAGATCGAGAACAATAAGGTCGATGAGATCGAGATGGGCTATCTGGACTGACAGCCTGCTCAGATAGCAGTGCTTGCAGGTCCGGATGGCTTATGTTACCATCAAATATAGAAAGGCCGGCGGGTCGAAGCGCCAGTGTTCTTTCGAATGTTAGGCTAATCAAATATCTACTTCAGGATTGTTGCTACAAGCGTAGTGAAAGCTATCAGCAAGGATAGTATCTCGTACAAGCTCAAAGGCAACGCCCACCTTTCGCAGAGAAAGGGCAGCCAGCTCCGCCGGTGCATCTAGTATGCCGCGGAGCTGGCTATTTTTTTCTGAACAGATCTTGAGGCGCTACACGAGCAGGATAAAAATTCACCGGGTGAATTTCCTTTACCTAAATGAAGGATGTCATCCGTAGTGATACAAAATAGCCACATACATGGCGCTAATTTGTAATATTATCAGCAGTTTGCCCGCTGGTTAGATTCATGTGTCTATTTCCTGGGGCAACATGACTAGCCTTGCCGGCCTTTTTCGGGTATAATAAAAGGGATACGTCCTTAGGCAGGTTTCCACGAGCAATGGATTGCATTTTGGCAATAGCTGAGGGCAATCCCTTTCGCTCTTGTATCTATGCTGGAACGATCTGCTGCTGGACCTAGAAAATTCACCGGGTGAATTTTCTTTGCCGAGTGAAAAGATTTCCGGAAGGGAGATGTATATGATGTATTGTAAGAACTGCGGTACCAAGATGCCAGATCACGCTAAATTCTGCTCGAATTGCGGGGCGGGGCTCTCGGACTCGATGCAAGAAGCGCATCGAGTCGTAATCGCATCTGAACAACCTATCGATACCTCCAAGCCGTTGGAAAGCGATGTTTCGGCCTTAGAGGCTTCTGAGGTCGAACAGGATATCAAAGAACTGCCTGCCATCGCTGATAACCGATTCACGCTTTTTGGATCGTACCAAGTGAACTTATCCCATACTTCGAAGGAAAAAAAGAGGTTGAAGGAGGCCACCTCAAAGGATGAGAAGAAATTGATGTGAGCACCGAAGGCATCGAAATTATAAGGAATAGCAAAAGGCACGTGCTACAGAACTGTAGTACGTGCCTTTTTGCGTAGTATAAAATTAGCGCGTGCCCTATTTTGATAGGTACAAAATGCATTTACAGTGCGAATCAAATTGTAAAATATGCTATAATGAACAATATATCATAGTATGTCTAGAAGTTCTTTTATAATATAGAGGGAATATTCATGAAAATTGGCTATGTTAGGGTCTCAACAGTTGAGCAGCATGAAGAACGGCAGATCATCGAGTTGAAGGAGAAGGCAAACGTAGAACGTATTTATAAAGATAAATTGTCTGGCAAAAATACCGAGCGACCACAATTGAGAGCTATGATCGATTTTGCGCGTGAAGGCGATACCATCTATGTATCGGAATTTTCACGCTTGGCTCGCAGCACGAAGGACTTGCTCGATATCATCCAGGACCTTCGCGAGAAAGGTGTGCAGGTCATCTCGCTCAAAGAGAATTTTGATACATCCACCCCTGCCGGCGAATTGGCGATGACGGTCTTTGCGGCCATTGCCACCTTCGAGCGCAAGATCATGCTGCAGCGTCAGGCCGAGGGCATCGCCGTCGCCAAGGCTAAGGGCATCTACAAGGGCCGGCAGAAAAAGAAAAAGCCCGCCGACTGGGACGAGCTTGTCAAAAAGTACCAGAACCGCGAGATCCACTCCGTATCCGAGCTCATGCGCATCTGCCATGCTTCGCGGCCCACCGTGTACATGTGGCTGAAGGAAAGTGGCGTGGTCTTCCACGAATTAGATTGGCAGAGACGGTCGAGTCGATTAAAGATAAGGGTCCAAAAAGATTGACAGTTCCTTCGATTCGTTCCAATCTGCTCACCACTTTTTTAACGAAACGTTTTACTCCATACCAATAATTGTGATACGCGTGATAGTATGTTGCTGATTTGTAGTAAATACTACTTTAGGTGAATACTGCGTGCGATACACATAGTTCCGCTCAATACTTTTTGCGGAATTTATTCGCCATGGCATGCCAAAGTTCTTATAGACTTCCCCGATAGATGAGCCGACTTTTATTCCACATGGCATTGCTAATCCGTTATTGGCAGTGGAAGCAATATCAATGACTTCTTCTGTGCCATCCGAATTCTCGACTACACTGAGCTTAAAGGAATCACCGTATGTCATGTCGTAAGCGTATAAGCCATCATAAAGGTAATTCTTTCCTCTTTGGCCTACATATGTAGGCTCACCATAAATGGATTTTACGTAGTCTATTGAGTCACCAATGCCGATGCCACCAATTCTAGCTTGATCCATCGGCATACGCGGCGAGTACTGATTAATCCGTGATGATAATGTAGAGCTGGTATTGGATGATGTAGCACTAGCAGATGAATTCTCGGATAAAGAATATACATGGAAGTTATGCGTTGCATCATCCCAACGAGCCTGCATATCCAGCAAGGAAATACTTCCGCTTGTACTATCAAAATATTGCGTACCTTTATTGACCATATAAATAGGTTTCGCTGGTGCTGTGATTTCTGCGGTATATCCTATAGGTTGCACAATACAGGTTGTCAGAATAAATGTTCCTCCTAATGCTGCGAATCCTTTCCTTCCCAGTTTCATAAGAATTACTCCTGAATGAAATAGTATTACATCTTGCGTGTAATCTCGTCTCCATGCCTTTGTATCGTCTCTTTGACGACTTCTTCGTAGCCGGTCAGGGCTGCGAAGGGGGCGAACTGTACGGCTCGTTTTTCTATGGGCATGCGATGTTTTCGATATCGTAGTCTATGTCCAAGACAATCTGACTTGTCATGAGCTTCTTGGCAACGAGGTCCAGTATCATCTGGTCGGCCATCTCCCAGACGATGAGCCTTGCCTGCTCATTCATGTAGGGGCAGTGAAGTACCTGGCCACTGCTGACGCTTGTGGAGGCGGGGCGATACGCCTTGATGGCTTCCATCGTGCAGGGCTCATAGCCCCAGGCATGGTCGATCAAGAGTTCGGCATTGACGCCGAGGACTCGGTAGAGCTCCTTCTCTCCCTGCGCATCTAAGGAACGGCGAGCAATATCGCCCATGGAATAAAGGCCCATGTTGGCAAGCTTTTCGGCATAGCCCTTGCCCACGCGCCAGAAGTCCGTTAGCGGGGTATGCGCCCAGAGCTTCCGCCGATAGCTCATTTCATCGAGTGCGGCAATCCGCACGCCATCCGGATCTGGCGGCATGTGCTTTGCGACGATATCCATGGCGATTTTTGCCAAGTACAGATTCGTGCCAATGCCTGCGGTAGCGGTGATGCCCGTCTCTTTTAGCACCTTTCGCACAAGCTTCATGGCTAGGTCATGTGCCGTCATCTTATAGGTATCGAGGTACGGCGCGGCGTTGATGAACACTTCATCGATGGAATAGGTATGTATGTCCTGCGGCGCGATGTAGCGCAGGTACACCTTGTAGATGCGTGCACTGTAGTCCATGTAAAACGCCATGCGAGGCGGTGCCACGATGTAGTCTATGGCGAGATTTGGATTGTTGGCCAGTTCGGTCGCGTCATGCGACGTTCCTGTGAGCTTCCTGCCCGGTGCGTAGAAGCGGCGCATGCTGTTAGCTGCTTTGACTTTCTGTATGACTTCGAAAAGCCGTGCCCGTCCTGGCACACCATATGATTTGATGGCCGGTGTGGCGGCAAGGCATATGGTCTTTTCCGTACGACTCTCATCGGCTACCACCAGATTAGTAGTCAGCGGATCAAGCCCACGCTCCACACATTCCACTGATGCGTAGAATGACTTAAGGTCAATCGCGATGAAACAGTTTTTCTTCATATATGTCCTTCAACACCACCTCACGCTTCTGTATCGCATTATCTCGGCATGTGCAGATAGACAAGGGCCGCTACCTGCAGCACCAGTATCAGCGGCACGCCGTACTTGAATTTCAGATGCAGTGTCTTGTGGTGAAACAGCTTCATCGCCAGCAGAGCCCCCACGCTGCCGCCAATGGCTGCTATGCCGAGCAGCGTTAGCTCCGGTACACGCCACCACTTGCGGATGGCGCACAGTTTGTCCCAGCCATAGGCAGCTATGGCTGCTGCATTTATGATGGTAAAGTACCAGGCAACAGTATCATGTAGATTTATGTCCATCGCATCCTCCGATAGTTACAATTCCGTATCATTCTGTATGGATACGATTCGCCATGCTGCTCAAAGTTTCCTGCCATAACAGCTGTTGTGTATCCAGTAAGGTTGAATTTGGCGCCCGAAACGTCCAGCACTGGACTTTTTGATGGAACATCGTTGGGGTTCTCTGTAGCAGCTGTCAGCAGGATTTTGCGGCATTCTGTCGAATCAAGACGGAGATGAGCGTGTGAATCGCTCTCATCGTTCTGTTGCATACATAAAGTCTGGAGAATTGTATTGAAACATCGCTATACCTTTTATTGGATTCTCTGGGGGCTCGGCGAGCTCTCGGGACTGGGGCAGTGGCTTCTCTTGCGCTGGGCGCTGCCGGTCCCGGCGCACGGCCTGCTCCTGATTTTCCTCTTGCTGCCGTTCATCTATCTCGTGCCGAACATCCTTGCAAATCACCTGCCCCTGCGGGTGTCGCGGCTGCTGGCGCGGGTCGGCGGCTATTGGTTTGTCTACGGCTATTACATGACGATGCTGCTCGTGCCCGCCTTTATCGTCTGGCTTGTCTGCCTTGCTGAGCCGTTGGGCTTCGGGGTTGACTGGTGGCAGTCGGTCTTTGCGGTCTATTACGGCAGGGCCGCACTGCTGGGCCTTGCCCTGTTGCTCGCATGCGGCAGCTGGCGCGCGCGCCATCCGGTGGTGCGCATCGTCGAGGTGAAGACGGCGAAGCCCATTGAGCGGGAATTCTCGGTGGCTTTTGCGAGCGACATCCACCTCGGCGCGGTGCTCGGGCGCTCGTTCGCGGCAGAGCTGCGCCGCGACATGATGAAGCTGCGGCCGGACCTCATCCTGCTCGGCGGCGACATCATCGACGGCAACCTCGACTATGTGCTGCGCGACCGCAGCTTCAAAGGCTTCGAGGGGCTAAAGGCGCCGTGGGGCGTCTACACGGTCTTCGGCAACCACGACACGTACGGGCTGAACCTCCATAAAGAACAGCGCCGGCTGCAGCGGAGCGGCGTGCGCTGCCTGCGCGGCGGCACGGTGCATCTGGCGGCCGGCGTCTCGCTCGTCGGCTTGGAGGACTATAGGATTGCCCCGCATGCCCAGTTTCCGCAGGCGGAGCCGGACGCTTTCACGATCGCGATGGAGCACGAGCCCCTGCGCATCGAGCAGGCATCCTCCTGCGGCATGGACCTCTACTTCGCCGGCCACACGCACGCCGGCCAGTTCTGGCCGAACCGCTTCGTGACGAAGCGCATCTTCTCCCTCGATTACGGTGCCCGCCACTTCGGCCATCTGCTGGCCATTGTCTCCAGCGGCTACGGCGCTTGGGGCCAGCGCTTCCGCATCGGCCCGGCACCGGAGATCGTGCTGGTGAAGGTCGTGAAACCATCTGCGTAAACAAAGAGAACGCCTTGGAAGGCAGATCTTCCGAGGCGTTCTCTTTTTGTATGCGTTTATGATAGGCAACCTAAATCATCAATCTAAGATATGGCGGTAGACATAGGCGGCGATGATGGACTGCAGCAGCACGAGGAAGGCGAGCAGGCCGAAGGCGGTGTAGAGGCTGGTCTGATGGGCGATGAAGCCGATGACGGCGGGGCCCATGAGGATGCCGAAGTAGCCGAGCGTGCTGACGGCTGGCACGGCGAGGCTGATGGGCATGACGCGCTGCTTGCCGAGCAGGGAGAAGAAGACGGGCACGACGTTGGCGCAGCCGATACCGATGGCGAAGAAGCCGAGGTAGAGCAGCGCAGGCTCAGCGGCGAAGATGACGAGAAGGAAGCCGGCGACGGCCAGCAGGCTGCCACCGATGACGACGCGCTCCTGGCCGAGCTTCTGCACGGTCCAGTCGCCGAACAGGCGCATCGTCAGCATGGCCGCCGAGAAGACGGTGAAGGCTGTTCCCGCGAGGGACATGTCGAAGTGGCGCACGGTCGTCAAGAAGACACCGCCCCAGTCCATGATGGCGCCCTCGACGAGGAAGGCGATGCAGGCGATGATGCCGACAAAGGTCACGATGCCCTTCGGCAGCGCGAGCAGTTTGCCGCCGGCATCGCCGCCGTAGGGCAGCAGATGGCGCGAGGCCGCGAGCGTCACGAGCACCATGATGGCGGCCGCGATGATGGTCGAGAGCAGCGGCGTCAGCGAGAAGGTGCCGACCCAGATGCCGAAGAGTCCGGCACCCGCGAAGCCGCCGACACTCCAGAGCGCGTGCATGCCGCTCATGAGGCGGTGCCCCGCTGCTTTCTCGACGATGACGGCCTGAATGTTGACGACGACATCGATGCAGCCCATCGTCGCGCCGAAGATCAGCAGTAGCGGCACGGCCATGCCGAACGACGATACTGTGCAGAGCAAGAGCAGCAGAGCAGCGTAGACGAGCCCCGCCGCTGTCAGCACCTTGCGGCAGCCGAGTCGGACTGCCGCCGCACCCGACAGCGGCATCGTCAGCAGCGAGCCGATGCCGATGCATAAGAGCAGCATGCCGAGCACGTCCTCCGCGATGCCGAGCCGCGCCTTCAAGAGTGGCACGAGCGGCGCCCATGAGGCTGCGCCGAATCCCCCGACAAAAAAAGATGGCCCGCGTCGCATGCTGTTCGGGCACACCTGGTTGTTTCTTTTCGGATATCACGAAATCAATTCCCCTTTCTGTTGTCTGAACAGGGATATTGTACCATGGATGCAGACTTTTTCCTATGCAAAAAGTCCAGTGCTGGACTTTTTGAGTCGGACTGGACTTTGGGGATGACGAAGGAGTCGGCTCGTAGTCGGACGGTTCGCCTCGTGATGCGGTTGTGGTGAGGGCAGAGGTCACTTGCTCAGCAGCAGTTTGCAGACGGCGCAGCCCATGAGCTTGAGCGAGTAGCCAAGGGCGCGCTCATCGAAGTCGAAGTGGGAATCGTGGTGGCCTGCCGCTAGGTCGGCGCCGACCATCATGTAGGCTGCCTGGCCGCCATGCGACTGGACGCGCTCCATGAAGTAGGAGAAGTCTTCACTGGCGCCGAACGGGCACTCGCCGACGACTTCCTCAAAGATGCCGAGGGAATTGGCTTCTTTCTCGAGGAAGGCCGCGAGCTCTGGCGAGTTGCTGCCGCCAGCTGCACCGCCGACTTTCTCGATATCGACTTTGACGTCGTACATCATGGCCGCAGCCTTGAGGATACGCTGGGCTTCCGTCTCCATGAACGCATTGATCGCGCTCGTCGCACCGCGCGTCTCGAGGCACACAAGGGCCTTGTCGCCGATGACGTTGCGGCCGCTGCCCGCGTCGAGCCGGCCGACATTGATGCGCGAAGCGCCGGCGGAATGGCGCGAGATGGCGTGCAGGTTGAGCGCGGCGCAGGCAGCGGCCAGCAGCGCGTTCTTACCCTGTTCTGGCGCAGCGCCGGCGTGTGCCGGGACGCCCTGGAAGTGCGCGTCGTACTTGCTCGTCGCAAGGAAGCCCGTGACGTTGCAGGCGACGGTGCCCGTCTTGCGCATCTTGAAGCCGAAGTGCGCGCCGAGCATGTAGTCGACATCGTCGACGATGCCGCTCTCGACCATCGCATGCGCACCGCGCACGCCTTCCTCTGCTGGCTGGAAGCAGAGCTTGATCGTGCCGCGCAGCTCCGACTTGAGGCTGGCCAGCAGTCTGGCAAGAGCGAGTCCGACGGTCGTGTGGCCGTCGTGGCCGCAGGCGTGCATGGCGCCCGCATGGCAGGAGGCAAAGCCCTCTTTGTTGGCGCGGTGCGCGGCTTCCGTCGTCTCCGTCACATCATTGGAGTCCATGTCAAAGCGCACGGCGACGACTGGACCGTCTTCGGAGAACTTCATGACGCCGAGCACGGCCGTGCGGCCGCCGTCCATCTTCTTGACCCAGTCGGGGTCGGCCCCCTCTGCGATGGCGCGCTGCTGCTCCTTGGCGAGCTTCTCAGCCGACGGCACGCCCATCATGGCATCCTCGCGGATGGTGTCGGCTCCCGTCTTGACCGTGTAGCCGAGCTCGGCGAGCGTCTTGGCGACTTTGGCTGCCGTGCGGAATTCCGTCCAGCCCGGCTCTGGATGCGCGTGCAGGTCACGGCGGCAGGCCACCATATCATCCTGCACATCATCGGCGAATTTCAGGATTGTCTCTTTCAAGTCCATAATGATTCCTCCTTATAAAAAGAGGTGCCGCTCCGCAGCACCTCGTCTTGTCTGTATATCAGAAGAGCAGGATCAGCATGCCGACTGTCAATGCGCAGAGCATCGGGATGGCATTGCGTTTCGTGATCTCCATCGGGTTGACACCGGCGATACCGGCGCAGATGATGGTCGCGCCAGCGATCGGCGACATCGTGCGGCCAAGCGTACCGCCGAGCGTCGCCATACTGCCCATCTGGACCTGCGACATGCCAAACTCTGGTGCATACGGTGTGATGGCCTCATTGAAGGCGAAGGTTGCCGCATCGCCAGAGCCGACCAGAAGACCGAGAATAAAGGGGCCAAGTGCGGCGCAGAGCTTTACGATAGCCGGATTGTTCAGCATGATATCGATAAACCATTTTACCAAGCCAATCGTCGTCAAGCCAGAAACGAATACGCCTGCTGAAATGATGATACCTAAAATCTTGCCGTATGCCATGCCCATGCCATCGAAGAAAGCATCGGACAGATCCTTCGGCTTTGTTCTTGTCACGACCAGCGTCAGAATGGCACCGATGATCATGGCCTGCGGTACACCCATCTTCAAGAAGGGAATCAAGCCCGTAGAACCGAGCAACAGAATCAAGATTGGGACGACTGGCATCAAGGCAAAAAGGGGATTGACCTTGAAATTCGCGTCGACCTTCAAGTGCTCGGGGATATGTCCTTTGTCTTCCTTGAGAATGTGCGCAATCACGGTAATACATATCGTAGCGACAATCAGGGATGCGATATTTGCTTTATTGCGATATTTGCTTTATAATGAAACGCAATGACATCCATGACATCGACACCGGCAATCTTGGCGACGAACGGGTTGTGGGCAAGGCCCGGATTCAACATGCTGCCGTACGTGCCGCATTTGACGGCGGCTGCCGCAAGCGCGGGGCCGACACCTGCTGCCATGAGCAGTGGGATGAAGATGGCGCCAGCAGCAGCAGCCGTGCCAGCTGCACTCGGCAGCGCGATGTTGACGAGATACGTACAGATGACGACACCCGGGATCAGGAAGAAACGGACGCGCGAAATCACGGAGGCCATGGCGTTGATCAGATGCTTATCGCATTCTGTGAAGCGCACAGCCATGGCAAAACCCATGACGGAACAAACAGCCTGGATAAGACCACTATTGGTCATGCTCTTCGCGAAGGCATTGAGCGGAGCCATGGGCATGCCGCCGATACAGGCCATGAGCAGGCCAGCACCAATCAGAGTAACGCGAGCATCCCAGCCCTTAACGAGTGCTACTACGACAGCACAGACAATCAAAACACCAGCCAGAAGCATTAAGGTAACCAAATAAAACCACTCCTTTTATGTTACAGGAAAAGTGCGTTATGACATCGAGATATGCCCCACCCCCTGTTCAATCTGAATGGTTGTGCCGTAGGCACGTGATAATTTAGCGATATGGGCAAGAATCCGTTCTCCGTCCTCTTTATCCGAGAAGTACGGACGCCCTTTGCGCCCACGCGAGAAATCAAATCCCAACGAGATTGGACGCAAAACAATATCAGAAAGCTTGCCGTTTTCAATCGAAAAAGAAGGAAGTGCGGATTGGTAGACACGCGGGTCGGCAGCTAAGCCACGCGTCCCATGCCCACTGCGGCTATCCAGTCCGTCGGAAACAGTTGCCTCAGGACCGAGATTATACAGATCATAGAATTCCGTCGGCTGACGTTCAACCGAATCATTCTGAAAGATAAAATCACCAAGGCTGTAGAATATCGGCTTGCCCTGATAGATTTCAATGCCACGCCAAATATGCGGCCCATGACCGATGTAGGCATCCGCTCCATGTTCCAGACAGAGATGTGCGAAGTCCCGGCAAAAGTCTGCTGGCAGTTCCTTATCCATCCCCTTGCGCTCATGGGAATGATGGCTGACGAGTACAACATCCGCTTGACGGCGAGCCTCTGCGATAGAGCGAAGCAGTCGTTCTGCATCGGTGCGGTTCATGCGCGTCTTAGTCCCTGGTTCACCGGGTTCGAAGCGGATATTGCCTACAAAGCAACCACCTTCCACCGGTTTTGCAAAGCCTTCCTTTTCATTTAGCTTGCGATTGGCATTGACATCCGTCTGGTCAATCAAGTCCTGGAAATGCTGGAATTCTTCCGGCTTGATGAAATGAGTTGTCTCGTAACGCAAGACATTCGCGCCTGGACGGCCCAAGACATCGGCCCTCGGCATGCTGGCCATTCCCCACGGGCTCATTGTTGATGTCACGCCGATGATAGCGACCCGTCCTGCTGGTGTATCGAGATACTTCGGTTGGGATGCCTCTTCGAGGTTGCGCCCTACGCCAGCATGGAGGCAATGATGTTCATCCAGATGGCGCATGGTCGTGAGGATGCCGCCAAGATTCCAATCGATGATATGGTTATTGGCCCAAGTCATCATATTGAAGCCGAGATACTGGAGATCGTCAATCACATCCGGGCGAGCAACAGCCCAAGTCCCACCACTGACAGGTGCAGGATATACTTCAAAATCGTGTACCAGCACCTCAAAATTCGTGAAACGGACATCAAATTGCTGTAAGTAATCTCGCAATGCCTGACGCGCTGCATCATGTGGCAAGCGCTGCGTGATGAACGAATCACCTGAAATAACAAATGATATCGCTGCCATCAAGTCACCTTCCCTTTTCCAAACGAAAAGGAGCCAATAGTCCTGTCCCGTGACCATTAGCTCCTTTGCTATCGAAATTACGTTTTATTCTATCATAAACAACATTCATTTGCAACTGTTCAATTAAGTTGTCAACAGATGCCAAAAGTCGTAAACTACTGAATGTAGAAGAACATGTATACCATAGTAAATGAGGCGATCGATTCATGATTTCAAGACAACGTATACAACAGCAACTTGCTGCACTCAAAGGCATAACGGCGCAGGGGAAGGGCATCAATCGGCTGGCATTCACGGATGCGGATTGGCAGGGGCGCGCGTATCTGATGGGCTTGATGCGCGAGGCGGGCATGGAACTGCGCGAGGATGCCTTCGGCAATGTCATCGGCCATGTGAAGGGCGCGGATGAGAGCCTACCCGCTGTTATGTTCGGTTCGCATGGCGACAGTGTGCCGGAAGGCGGCAACTTCGACGGCATCGTCGGCATCCTTGCGGCGATCGAGACGGTCCGCTCCATGCGGGAGGACGGCTTCACGCCGCAGCGGCCGCTTGAGGTCGTCTTGTTCCTCTGTGAGGAGTCGAGCCGCTTCTCGGCGGCGACGCTCGGCAGCCGGGCCATGCGCGGTGAGCTCTCGCACGATGACCTGCTGCGGCTGCACGACAAGGCAGGACATACGCTCTACGAGGTGCTCAAGAGCCGCCATCTTGACCCCGACCATATCGAGTCGGCCCGGTACACAAGGCCCCTGCGCGCCTTCCTCGAGCTCCACATCGAGCAGGGCAAGGTCCTCGAGCATGAGGGCCTGCCCATCGGCCTCGTCACGGGCATTGCAGCGCCGACGCGCTTCTACGTTAACTTCCACGGCAGTGCCGATCACAGCGGTGCGACACCAATGAACCTGCGCCACGATGGGCTCTGCGCGGCGTCAGAAGCCGTGCTAGCCGTTGAGCGCGAGGCCTCGTCTTACACAGAAGCGCCTGTTGTCGGCACGGTCGGCATCCTGCAAGTCACGCCGGGCGTCATGAATGTCATCCCGGGTGAAGTCCGGATTGGCGTCGACATCCGCAGTATCTCCGCAGAGGCCAAGGATGCCGTCGAGCAGGCAGTCCGCCAAGATATCGAGGCCATCGCTGAGCGGCGTCAGCTGACCTACGACATCGAACCAGTCAGCAAGGAGCAGCCAGCCCGCATGGACGCGGCACTCGTCGATCTGCTCGAGGAGACGGCCAAGGAGCTCGCCATTCCCTGCCGCCGGATGATGAGCGGCGCGGGCCACGACAGCATGTACTGGGCCGACTATGCGCCAACGGCTATGCTGTTCATCCCGTGCCGCGCGGGCATCAGTCACAACCCAGCAGAATTTGCCAAGCTCGAGGACATCGTGCGCGGTACCGAGCTGCTCTCTGCCGCCGTGCGCAAGCTCGCAAGCGACTGAGCCACGACCATCGGAGTTCGGCAAAAGTCCGACAGTCGTCCGACGATAGTCTGACCACAGTCCGACAGTCCGACCATACGAACCTCAAAAAGTTCAGTCCGACCAAAAAGTCCAGCACTGGACTTTTTTGTATCTGCATTGTCTTTCCCCCGCGAAGATGGTATAATTTTTGTATGAAGGTTTTGTACTGTAACAATGCAGAGCCGTACACGAACTCGAAGATTTTCAGGAAGCAGGGGGAGCATGTCGCGAAACAATCCCCGGACCCGGTTCTCGACATCGGTGTCGAAGGTGCTGTACGAGAAGCTCGACCGCATTGCGGAGGTGACGGGCACACAGAAGACGGCACTCGTCGACGAGGCGCTCGAGCTCTTGGTCCAGAAGTACAGAGGCCGCGTTCTCGCGAGCGGCGGAGAAGGAGTATCTATCTTTATGGCTAAGACTATCGCATTCTGTTCACACAAAGGCGGCGTCGGCAAGACGACTTCGGCGGCGGCCTTTGCGGACCTCTTGGGGCGCCGGGACTACAAGGTCCTGCTCATCGACGCGGACCCGCAGGGCAACCTCTCGAAGCGCTTTGGCTACCATCCGAAGGAATACCGCGGCGCGGTCCAGCTGAGCGCGGCGGTGCTCAACATCCTGTCGGACGACCCGAAGCCGCTCCGCGATTTCGTGCTCGCCACGCAGAACAAGAATGTCGACATCATCCCGAACGACGACCGCTACACGGCCACGACGAAGACGCTTCTCGAGGCGGTCATGCTCGGCATCAATGCCTACAAGGTGCTCATCCAGGAGCTCGATGGCCTCTACGACTACATCATCTTCGACTGCCGTCCGGCCGTCGACAATGAGATTGCCCAGATCATGCGCGCCGTGCAGTACCTCATGATCCCGGTCAATGCGGCCGACGACTCCGTCGATGGCGTCGACACGGTGCTCGGCTACGCTTCGAAAATCCGTCATGCGAATCCCGACCTCTGTGTCGCGGGCATCTTCTTCGAGGCCGTCAACATGCGCACAGCTGTCGCGCACGACTACGTGCCGCAGATCCGTGCGAAGTACGCGCCGTTGATTCTCGAGACCATCGTCCCCCATTCCGAGGACGCCCACAAGGCCGAGAGCCGCCATCTGCCCGTCACGGAAGCCTATCCGTCGGGCAAGGCGACGCGCGCCTATTCCAAACTCGTAGAGGAGGTATTGACTCGAATTGGCTAAGCGAAAATCATTCTTCATCTCCACCAAGAAGACGCCGGACTTTGCTGACGTCGGCGCCATGTCCAGCGCGCCGTCGGCCGCGAGCGCGATGTCGCCGGAGCGCATCGCCGCGCTCAAGGAACTGATGGCTAAGCCCGCCGCAGCCGTCGCGCCGCAGCACGCGGAGGAGCCCGACCGCGTCGACACGCTGCTGCCCGCACATCACGAGCAGCTCATCGACCTTGATAAGCTTCACCCCGCGCCGGATGATTGGAATTTCTTCGGCCGTCCGCAGCCGGACCAGTACGCGCTGATCTTCCAGTCCATCTACAAGTACGGCCTCTGGCATCCCTGCACCGTCTGGGAGCAGTAGGACGGCAGCTACATGATCCTCGGGGACCACACGCGCACGCTCGTCTACCATGAGCTCTACGA
>RCMY010003223.1_pt1 | contig 14519 bp, 13 predicted proteins | sample 2041341 | NCBI WGS metagenome assembly RCMY01 (sample SAMN09708234, study PRJNA481090) | Marine sediment metagenome, whole genome shotgun sequencing project.
TATCAGGTCGGCCAGACCGGCAAGATCGTCGCTCCGGAAGTCTATATCGCCATCGGCATCTCCGGCGCGATCCAGCATCTCGCCGGCATGAAGGACTCGAAAATCATCGTCGCGATCAACAAGGATGAAGACGCCCCGATTTTCCAGGTTGCGGATATCGGACTGGTTGCCGATCTGTTTGATGCGGTGCCGGAGTTGACTGGCAAGGTGTAAACCCCTTTTCCATAGCGGGATAAGTGACGATCACAAAAAAGGGGCGCGGAGAAAAATCTCCGCGCCCCTTTTTGCAATTCCACTTATAGAATAAAATCGCCTGTCATCTTATTCCGTTCTCACCAAAACCATCTCGGACGGCTCTTCGCCAGCGCTGCTCAAATAAGTTTCAGCTCGTTTGATTCGACCGGGTTCTGAGAAATCAAACGACAAGCTATGTTGATGATTGTCTGTGGGCTTCACCAAATTGGTCGCGTCCCAGAAATCAAAAACTATTTTCGCCGCTCCCTCGGGCGTGCTCATTTTCATGCGTGGTTGGTTGCCTTGCGGGCAATAATGGGTTGCAACCACGTCGGCCTTGTCACGATGGTAGAGCGTAAGCGAATGGGTTTTGCCGCGGCTGACCCAGCGTTCGACCAGCACGCTGTCGTTGGCGGTCAGTTCAAACTCGATATGGAATTTTGAACCATCCTGACCTTCCCGTTTCCAGTTTCCGACAAGCGTGGACATTTCTTCAAAGGAGGAAGGAGCCGGTGCCAAATCCTTTGCAAGCGCAGGGCTGGCAAGTATGATTGTAGCTGTCAGTGCAAGCGCGGTGATTCTCGTGACCATAATAGTCTCCTATACGGTAAAGGATTCCCCACACCCACACGCCCCTTTGGCGTTCGGATTCTCGAACACAAAGCCAGCGGTGAAATCATCTTCCACCCAGTCCATCGTGCTGCCGATCAGGTAGAGCACCGATCCGCCGTCGACGTAGAATAGCCCGCCGGGAGTCACGATCTTCTCGTCGAACGGGACTTCCTCGGTGATATAATCGACCGAGTAGGCCAGGCCCGAGCAACCGCGGCGCGGCGTGGATAGCTTCACGCCGATCGCGTCGTCGGGGGCTTTGGCCATCAGGTCGGCGATCCGCTGCTCGGCCCCGGGCGTCAGGATGATCGCGGCGGGTATTTCGCGGGTTTTGGTTTTTACATCGGTCATTTCATTCTCCTTCTCCCCTCCCGTTTACGGGAGGGGTCGGGGGTGGGATTGTAGATGGGCTTAGGCCCACCCCTAGCCCCTTCCGCAAGCGGGAGGGGAATATCTCACAACATCCCCAGTTCGAGCTTCGCCTCGTCGCTCATCTTCTGCGGGTCCCATGGTGGATCCCAGACGAGAATGACTTCGGCATGGCCGACGCCGGGTACGCTGCCGACCTGCATTTCGATTTCGCCGGGCATCGATTCGGCGACCGGGCAGTTCGGCGTGGTCAGGGTCATCGACACGATCGCATGATTGTCGGGGGTAATCTCGACGCCGTAGATCAGGCCGAGATCATAGATATTGACCGGGATTTCCGGATCATAGATGGATTTCAGCGTGTCGATCACCGCTTCATAGAGATCGCCGCCTGCTTCACTCGGCGGTGTCTCAACCGGCTTTTGCGCCAGAAAACCTTCGAGATAATCGCGCTTGCGATTGAGCTTGCTGGCATCGCTTTCCGCTTCATAAGGCGATGGCGCCATGACCGGCGCCGGCTTTTCCTCAACCTGAACATCCACTGCGTCCTCGACTTTCGCTAGAGGTGGCTTTGCCACGCTGTCGACTTCCTCGACCAAAATTTTGCGTTCTTCGTTCATATCGTCACCTTACCCAAAAATCTTTCTGACCCGCTCGATACCGTTGACCAGCGCCTCGACATCGTCTGCATTGCTGTAAATCCCGAAGCTCGCCCGCGCGGTCGCCAGCACCCCGAGATAGTCCATCAAAGGCTGAGCGCAATGATGGCCGGCGCGGATCGCAACGCCGCCTTCATCCAATATAGTGGCGACGTCGTGCGGATGCACGTCGCCGACCGCGAAACTTAATATGCCCATGCTCTGGTCAGGGCCAAAGACCCGCACCGAGTTGATCTGGGACAGGGCTTCACGCGCCATCGCCAGCGTGGCATTTTCATGAGCCGAGATCACGTCCAGTCCGATCGCCTCGACAAATTGGATCGCTGCATCGAGCCCGACGACGCCGACGATATGCGGCGTTCCCGCTTCAAAACGGCCCGGTGGCGGAGCATAAGTGGTTCCGTCAAAAGACACGCGATCGATCATCGACCCGCCGCCCTTCCAGGGTGGCATGGATTCAAGCGTTGCATAAGGCGCCCACAAGGCACCGATACCGGTCGGGCCATAAATCTTGTGACCGGAGAAAACGTAGAAATCGCAACCTAGGTCCTGAACATCGACAGGTAGCCGCGGCGCGGCCTGACAGCCATCGAGCAACAGCTTCGCGCCAACCTTGTGCGCGATTGCCGCTGCTCTCTTGGCATCGAGCAAGGAGCCGAGCACATTGGAAACATGGGCCAGCGCGACCAGCTTATGCTGTTCGGTTAGATTGGCGTCGATCCAGTCGAGATCGATCTGGCCGTCTTTAGTGAGCGGCGCGACATCGATTTGCGCCCCGACCCGTTCGGCAAGCATTTGCCACGGCACGATATTCGAGTGATGTTCGAGCTGCGACAACATGATCCGGTCGTCTTTGCCGACATTGGCATTGCCCCAGCTTTCGGCGACCAGATTGATACTGTCGGTAGCGCCGCTGGTGAACACAATTTCATTTTCGGAAGAAGCATTTAAAAAACCCGCCACCCGCTTGCGCGCGGCTTCAAAAGCCAGCGTCATATGGGCCGAGCGTTCGTAGACGCCGCGGTGCACAGTGGCATAATCCGGACCATAAGCGCGGGCGATGGCGTCTAGTACCGGCTTGGCTTTCTGGGCCGTGGCTGCGGTGTCGAGATAATGCCAGTCGGCGGCTATGCCCGGGAAGTCGGCGCGATAGTCCCCCTCCCGCTTACGGGAGGGGTTAGGGGTGGGGAGGCCCGATCCGTTCTCAGGCCCACCCCCTGCCCCTCCCGCAAGCGGGAGGGGAGAAATATTCGCGTTCCCACTCATGACAAGGCCTCCAGCACCTCAAGCGCCTTGCCCTCGATCACGTCCCGCGCCGCATCGTCATCCATGCTTACAAATGCATCAGCAATAAACGCCTGCAGCATCAATTTCTGCGCCGTCACCGGGTCAATCCCGCGCGAGGCCATGTAGAACAAAGCCTGCTTGTCGAGCTCGCCGACGGTCGCGCCATGGGCACATTTCACATCATCGGCGAAAATCTCGAGTTCGGGCTTAGCGTTCGCGGTCGCGCTACGGTCGAGCAGCATCGCCTTGACCGACTGGGCGGCGTCTGTTTTTTGCGCGTGGCGTGCAACGTTGATCTTGCCGAGGAAGCTGCCGGTCGCTTTGCCCGCCAGAACCGAGCGCACGACCTGGTTGGACGTCGCATTGGGTTCCGCGTGGATGGTTTCGGTGACGATTTCCAGCGTCTGGGACCCGGAGCCCAATATCGCTCCGCCCAGTTCAAAATGGGAGCCATTGCCTAGCGTCGCCTTGACCTGAATGCGGCCATAGTCGGCATTATGCGCGAGCAGATGGAGCTTGAACGTCGCATTGTCGCCAATGGTGACATCGAGATCGACGATGCCGACGCCATCGATCACCGGTAGTTCGGTGATCTGACGCGAGACGGTTTCCCCGGCCGGAACATTAATCTGCTCCGGTCCGGCCAGTTTCGACCAGACGGTTTCGAGCGCCTTCAAGTCAGCATAGCGCCACGCTTCATCGCGCTTGGTGGGAAGGGGAGCTGTCATTTCAAATTCCCGTCATGCCAGCGAAGGCTGGCATCCAAACCAAACGCGCTTTTACGAGACACGGGTTGGGCGCCAGCCTGCGCTGGGGCGACAGCAACAGAGTTGCGAGCCATCCTCATGCCGGCTCCGCTATCGCTTCATAGCCTTCATTCTCAAGCTGCAGCGCCAGTTCCGGTCCGCCAGTCTTGACGATCCGGCCATTGGCCAGCACGTGGACAAAATCGGGTTCGACAATCTCCAGAAGCCGCTGATAATGGGTGATCAGCAACACTGCTTTATCAGGCTTGCGCATGATCGCGTTGATACCCGAACCCACGGTGCGCAGCGCGTCGATGTCGAGGCCGCTGTCGGTCTCGTCGAGGATCGCGAGCTTGGGATCGAGAATCCCCATCTGGACCATCTCGTTGCGCTTCTTCTCGCCGCCGGAGAAGCCGACATTGACTGCGCGTTTGAGCATATCCATGTCCATCTTCAGCAGCGCCGCCTTTTCCTTGGCAAGCTTGATAAATTCTGCACCATTAAGCGGATCTTCGCCGCGCTTTGCACGCTGCGCATTCAGACTCTCGCGCAGGAATTGCAGATTGGACACGCCCGGAATTTCGACCGGATATTGGAAGCCGAGGAAGATACCTGCTGCGGCCCGCTCATGCGGCTCGAGCGCGAGCAAATCCTGCCCGTCAAATGTCACGCTGCCAGCGGTCACTTCATAACCGGGTCGTCCGCCCAGCGCATAGGCGAGCGTCGACTTGCCCGCGCCATTGGGTCCCATGATCGCGTGGATTTCGCCCGCGTTCAGTTCGAGCGAAAGCCCCTTGAGGATTTCTGTGTCGCCTACGGTGGCGTGGAGGTTATTGATTTTTAGCATTATTGTTTCTTCTCAATTACGAATTCTTTGATTGTGTCATGAACAGGATCAACGTCGGAGATCGACGCCAATCACCCCACGCTCCCCTCGAGACTGATCGCCAGCAATTTCTGCGCTTCCACAGCAAATTCCATCGGCAATTGTTTCATCACTTCCTTGGCAAAGCCGTTGACGATCAAACTGACCGCCGCTTCGCCGTCGAGGCCGCGTTGCTGGGCGTAGAACATCTGGTCGTCGCTGATCTTGCTGGTGGTCGCTTCATGCTCGATCGTCGCGGTCGGGTTCTTGACCTCGATATAGGGCACCGTATGCGCGCCGCTCTGGTCACCGAGAAGCAGGCTGTCGCACTGGGTGAAATTGCGGACATTCTCGGCATTTGGCCCGACCCGCACCAGACCGCGATAGGTGTTGTTGCTGTGGCCGGCACTGATCCCCTTGGAGATGATCGTCGAACGGGTGTTCTTGCCATTGTGGATCATCTTGGTGCCGGTATCGGCCTGCTGATAATTATTGGTCAGCGCGACCGAGTAAAATTCGCCAACGCTATTCTCGCCGTTCAGGACGCAGCTGGGATATTTCCAGGTCACCGCGCTGCCGGTCTCGACCTGGGTCCAGCTGATCTTGCTGTTCTTGCCCTGACAAAGCCCGCGCTTGGTGACGAAATTATAGATGCCGCCCTTGCCGTTCTCGTCGCCGGGATACCAGTTTTGCACGGTCGAATATTTGATTTCCGCGTCGTCCAACGCGACCAGTTCGACCACCGCAGCGTGCAACTGATTCTCGTCGCGCATCGGAGCCGTGCAGCCTTCGAGATAGGAGACATAGCTGCCTTCTTCGGCAATGATCAGGGTTCGCTCGAACTGTCCGGTATTCTCGGCGTTGATCCGAAAGTAGGTGCTGAGCTCCATCGGGCATTTGACCCCCTTGGGGATGTAGACAAAGGTCCCGTCGCTGAACACGGCGCAATTGAGCGTGGCGAAATAATTGTCGCGCATCGGCACGACCTTGCCGAGATATTTCCGAACAAGGTCAGGATATTGCTTGATTGCTTCCGAGATCGAGCGAAAAATCACGCCCGCATCTTCCAGTTCCTTGCGGAAGGTGGTCGCCACCGACACGCTGTCGAACACTGCGTCCACAGCAACCTTGCGCGCGCCTTCGACGCCCGCCAGAACCTTCTGCTCCTCGATCGGAATGCCGAGCTTCTCATAAACCCGCAGGATTTCAGGATCGACCTCGTCGAGGCTGCCCAGCTTTTCCTTGGGCTTGGGCTCGGCGTAATAATAAGCGTCCTGATAATCGATCATCGGAATGTCGAGCTTGGCCCAGTCCGGCGACTCCATCTTTTCCCACATCCGGAAAGCCTTGAGGCGCCAGTCAAGCATCCACTCCGGCTCGCCCTTCTTGTCGGAAATGAACCGCACCGTATCTTCGGTCAGGCCTTTGGGCGCGAAATCCTGTTCGATGTCCGACGACCAGCCGAATTCATAGGTGCTCGCCTTGTCGGCCGCTTCCTGCGCCTCGGCGTTCATTTCCTTGCGCTCTGCATCATAGTCGGCAGTTTTCACATCTTCGCTCATCATGCTTTTTCCATTATTCGAATTTTGGGGGCAACCGGCAGATTCGACAGGCTGGCGAGACTGACCTCGTCCAGCGCTTCGCGGATCGTCCGGTTGATTACGCCCCAATGAGGTTTCACGGTGCAACCACTCTCCAGCACGCAATCATGATTGCCGTCGATGGTGCAGCAGGTGATCGCCAGCGGACCTTCGACCGCCTCGACAATATCGGCGAGACTGATCGATGAGGGAGGCCGGGCAAGCCGGATGCCGCCGCCAATACCGCGGGTCGATTCGAACAGGCCGGCGGCGGTCAAGCGGCTCACCAGTTTCTTCGCGGTCGGCAGCGGGACGCCGGTTTCCTGCGAGAGCTTGGTTGCGTTGAGCTTTCCTTCCGCGAGCAGCGCAGCACCACAATGGCGCGCGGCGGCGGACATCAGGACAACGGCATAGTCGGCAAGGTTGGAAAGACGCATTTTTCTCGAATCATTAGGGGTTAAAAACTAAACAAGACTGATTTAGTCTCATTTATCCAACATTGCAAGAAGTGCGGCGTTTTTTTGAAGGGTGACAGGAGCGATATCGGCCAATCCGGAGAGCTACAAACATGCTTCCAAGTTTTCCAGTCAGGTGTCCGAAATCAACGGCGCTATCTTGCCCTTGAGGCTGCTGCGCTGATCAATCAGCCGGGCAGTCTCGCCCTCACCTACCCGCAACTGAGTCGGGGTGACACCAGCGAAAAATTTCACTTCGCGAATCATATGCGATTGATCGTAAAATGCATCGACCAGTTCGAGCAATTCTTCCTGATTGTCTTCGGCATAGGCCCGGGCTGCCCGCAAGGCGCGATATTTGCGCGCCAGATATTTGGGCGGCATGCCATATAGCTTGTTCACCGTCCGCAGCACCTGCCGCGAGCTTTGCGTCGATCGCTCCATCAGGCGACTGACCGGGGGTGAGGGTTCTGAAGACAGCCATTCATCGATCATCTTGGTGAACGCGGCGGTTTCCGGCTTCAGACGCGATTTCAGCGCCCTGTAGATCTTGTCCGCCCAGGCGACCATCTCTTCCGGGGTCTTGCAACCGCGCAGATATTCGAGATTCTTGTCGATTTCGTGGGTAAAGACATCGGCAGCGTTCACCGCCCGGTCGATATAGTCTGCAGCCGATTTCTTCGTGGAAATGGCCCAGCCAGCGGGCAATATGCCAACGCCGAACATCCGGAATGGACCTGTCACGTCAAAATGCATCGACCCTGTCGAAGGCCCCTGAAGCATCACATCCTTGGCAGGGAAACTGCTGCCATTGGCGAAGCCGATGACCGCGCTCCCCTCGAGCAGAAACCTTAATTGTGCTATTGCGGCCCGCTCGTTATCGGCAAAGCGCGGCTGGTCTACCTCGAACAGATAATAGACCGAAACCAGATCCCGGACATCTTCGGCAGGCGCAAAATATCTCAGACTAACCAAATTAGGACCCCTTGATCTGTCCCTCCCCAGGTTCAGACAATATATCGATGCTCTTTTATAGTCGGAAAACAAAGGAAAAAAAAAGGCCCGACTAAATTAATAGTCAGGCCAATAAGGAAAAGAACTCAGATGCCATCGAATAACGATGGCGAGAGCCCTTCGGGTCGCACAACGCCTATGCACCCGCCACCGCTCAGATGAATTGGACAAAAACGACGGATTCAGCGCCAGCGCTTGACTATTCAGGCCACCGCGGTGGATTGTCGCTTATAATCAGCTGCTCGAAGCAATCCAGGCGTCGACCCGTTCTTCCATGATGTCGAGCGGTACCGGACCGCTTTTCAGAACCACGTCATGGAATTCGCCCATTGTGAATTTGTCGCCCAATGCCTGCTGCGCCCGTGACCGCAGCTCGAGTATTTTCAGCTTTCCGATCATATAGGCGGTCGCCTGCCCGGGATAGACGACATAACGCTCGATTGCCTTGCGGATATCATCTTCGGGATTGGGGGTATTGAGGGTCAGATATTCTATTGCTTCCTCGCGGCTCCAGCGCTTGTGGTGAATACCGGTGTCGACAACCAGCCGGCAGGCCCGCCACAATTCCATGCCGAGGCGGCCAAAGTCGCTGTAGGGATCTTCATAGAAGCCCATGTCCTTGCCGAGTTCTTCGGAATAGAGACCCCAGCCTTCGGTATAGGCGGTCCATCCGCCAAAGCGCCGGAATGGCGGCACATCGCCAAGCTCGGTCTGGATCGTCCGCTGCAAATGGTGACCCGGCAATCCTTCGTGGAAGGCTAAAGCCTCCAGTTCGATCTTCGACATGCTGCGCAGATTGTAGAGATTGACATAATAGGTGCCGGGGCGGGAACCATCGGGGGCCGGACCATTGTAAAAGGCTTTGCCCGCCGATTTCTCGCGAAACGCCTCTACCGGCTTGATAACCAGCGATGCTTTGGGAAATGTGTTGAAAAATTCAGGCAGTTTGGCTTCCATCGCCGCCAGTTTGACGTCGACATCCGCCAGATAGGCTTCGCGCGTGTCATAATAAAATTCATCGCTGGTCCGCAAATGCTGGAAGAAATCCTGCAAATCGCCTTCAAATCCGACATCCGTCATGATTTTGCGCATCAGCCCGTGAATGCGCTCGACATTGTCGAGACCGATCTGGTGAATTTCGTCGGCTGTCAGATTCGTGGTTGTATAATTGTTCAACCGCTCGGCATAATAAGCCGCGCCATCCTTGAGCCGCCAGATACCGTCGCCATCGACCGCCGTTGCCTGCTGGCGTTCCATTTCGGCGATCAGTTTTTCATAGGCCGGCTTCAAGCTGTTGTTCAGCGCCGCTGCGCCCCGGGTCACCAGATCGGATTTTTCTGCATCAGAAATTTCCAGCGCCGCAACCTTCTTTTTTAGATCGGCATAGATCGGCGAGTCTTCCCCTTCGCCAAATGGCGCGCCGCTGATCACATTTTTGGCGTCGGCGATAACATAGGGGAATACCCAGTCGGGCACGATGATACCGTCCTTCGCTCGTTCAGCGGACTGGACCACGAGAGACTCGATCAACGGACCTGCTCCGCCAAGACGACTGACATAGGCCTCTGCATCGGCTTTATTGGCCACCCGGTGAATGTTGATCAGAAATGCCGGTATCTGGCTCTGCGCGCCATTCATCTGGTCGAAAATATAGCTGTTGCGGCGGAACGGGAAAGCACTGGCGGATCGCTTCGCCTGCGCCTGGAACAGGCGATAGCTTAGCTGACTGGCTTCGCTCAGTTGGGCGTCACCAAACTGCGCTTCCATATCGGCAAGCGCGGCCTGACCAAGTTTATATTGCGCGACCTCAGCCGCTTCGCTGGGGTCATCCCATTTGCCATAATCCGCGTCCCGGATTCCGCGATAGGATTTGGACGTCGGAGAATGTGCCAGTTGCTGATCATCATAATCTTTGAAAAACGTAGACAGTTCGACATCGACGTCTTGCTTCGCCTGGGTAGCAGCTTCGCCGGTCTGCGCGTAGCCGGCAGGGGCAATGACGACGCCGCTCAGGGCCAAGGCGGAAACAGCAGTCAGCAACAAATATCTCATCCAAAATATTCCTTCTTTGATATGAATTTCCGTGGTCCTATCACTCCTTTTCGAATTGCACAAATTGACTAATTTGCCACCGAGACGCCAATTATTTACATCCGCGGCCGGACTGACGCTACGACGGGCGGGGCTATTGGCCTGCCCCTTGCACCCGAGCCCGAGGAGGGATAGTTTCGGTAAATAAGGATTGGGAGATTCAAGATGCGCAAACCACTGATGTTGGCGGCCTGTACGGCTGCTCTGGCTTTTTCGGGCTGTTCGAAAATCGATAGCGACGACAGCGACAGCGCAAAGGTAACCAACACCGAATATCCCGAGCAGGTATTCTGGGGTGATACCCATCTCCACACCGACAATAGCATCGACGCTTTTGGTTTTGGCAACAGGCTGAACGCCGAAGCGGCCCTCAGATTTGCCCGCGGCGAAGAAGTCACGGCAACCAAAGGCGCCAAAGCAAAATTGTCCCGGCCGCTCGATTTTCTGGTGATTGCCGACCACAGCGACGCTATGGGCGCCACCAAGGCGATCATGGAAGCCCCGCGCATCGCGCTGCTCACCAACAAATTCCTGCTCCGCTGGCACGATATGATGAACGAGAGCGACGAGGGATCCTTGCGGGTAACGGCAGAACTCATCGATGGCGCAGCCAAGGGCACATTGCCTTCGTCTCTGACCGATCCGGAAGAATCAAGAGAACGCACAGCGGAACTCTGGGAAAAACATGGCGAAACCGTGGACCAGTATAATGAGCCCGGAAAATTCACAGCCTTCATGGGCTTTGAATATACGTCGATGCCAGATGGCGATAATCTACATCGGGTTGTGATGTTCCGCGACGGTCCGAAAAAAATGGGCGATACCATTCCTTATGGTGCTCTGGGTTTGCAGGACCCGGAAAAGCTCTGGGCCTACATGGCTGCGTATGAGAAAAAAACTGGCGGCAAGGTTCTGGCCATTCCGCACAACAGCAATGTCTCCAACGGCCGGATGTTCGCGATGAACAAATTTGACGGCAGCCCGATTGACGCGGCCTATGTAAAGACCCGTGCGCTGCGCGAACCGATTGTCGAAGTAACCCAGATCAAGGGTGATAGCGAAGCCCATCCCTTTCTCTCGCCAAATGATGAATTCGCAGATTTCGGTGTTGCCGGCTGGGACAAATGCAATTTGAGCTGCACCAAGGATATGCCGCCTGAAAGCTATGGTGGCAGCTACGTTCGCGAAGCACTGAAGCGCGGTCTGGAACTGACCCTGTCTGTCGGTTCCAATCCCTTCAAATTCGGTATGATAGGTTCGACCGACAGCCATACCTCGCTGGCCACAGCGGACGAGAATAATTTCTTCGGCAAGCACAGCGGCAATGAAGCGAACAACAAGAGTCGCGGGCTCGAGCCGCAAAATCTCGGCACTCGCGAAGGCCGGTTCGGCTGGCATTATCTATCGAGCGGCTATGCGGCGGTCTGGGCGACCAGCAACACGCGCGAGGCCATATTCGACGCAATGATGCGCCGCGAAGTCTATGCGACAACCGGTCCGCGAATGCAGGTCCGCTTCTTTGGCGGATTTGATTTTACCGCCGACGACACAGCAAATCTGGTCAAGACCGGCTATGCCAAGGGCGTTCCGATGGGCGGAGATTTGAGCGGCAGTGACGGCGAAGTACCGAAATTCCTGATCAGCGCGCTAATGGATCCGGAAAGCGCTAGCCTCGATCGAATCCAGGTCATCAAGGGCTGGGTCGATGCAACCGGCCAAAGCCAGGAAAAAATCTATAATGTCAGCTGGAGCGATGCCGATAGCCGTAAGCTCGGTGCCGACGGAAAGCTTAGTCCTGTGCCCAATACGGTGGATCTGACCAAGGGTACTTGGGATAATGCCACCGGTGCACCGGAACTCGTCACCTTCTGGCAGGATCCGGATTTCGACGCCGGCCAGAATGCATTTTATTATGTGCGCGTGCTGGAAATTCCAACCCCGACATGGCCGGTCTATGATTCGCTGAAGTTCAGCCTCACCCTGCCCGCCGACGTGATCAAGATTCAGCAGGAACGCGCCTATAGCTCACCGATCTGGTATACGCCGACGGTTTAGGACCGGCTCCACAGTTCACCCGCAGCCGGTCACTCTTCGATCGACTGGTTGCGGCCGGACATAATGGATTGCACGATATATGTTGCGTAAATTTATTAGAGAACCGCTGTTCCATTTTCTCGGCGGCGCGCTGCTCGTCTTTGCTTTTTTCTGGGCCACTGGCACCGGTCGCGATCCCTCCGATTATGTGATCAGCATCGATGAATCCGACCTCGCCCGGCTTGAGACGGACTGGATACAGAATTTCCGCCGTGCGCCAACACAGCAGGAACTCGACGGGCTGATCGATCAGGAGATCGCCGAAGAAATATATTATCGCGAAGCCCTTCGACTGGGGCTGGACAAGAATGATCCGGTCATCCGGCGCAGGCTGTACACTAAAATGCGCTTCGTGGGCGGCGAAGAGGCAGATAATGTCGCTCCGACCGACGCCATTCTCCAGCAATGGATGGACAAGGATCCCGCAAAATACGCCCTGTCGGCGCTGTATGATTTCGAACAGATCTATCTGGGCCAGATCAGCGCGACGGAAGCTGGCGAGCGGATCAATCAACTGAATGGAGGTGCCAAATCCACCGCCTTCTCCCGGTCCATTTCCCTGCCCAGCACTCTTGAACGGGCCAGCATCGCAGATATTGATCGCCAGTTTGGCGAAAAGTTCGCCGGACAATTGGAAGGGCTGGAGACCGGTGTCTGGAGTGGCCCTGTTACTTCGGGCTTTGGTGTTCACGCGGTCAAGATTACCGCAAAAGCACCGGGCAAACCTGCTGCTCTGGACGACGTCCGGCAGCGGGTCGTCAACGAGTGGCGTGCGGCGCAGCAGACCGAACAGAAAGAAAAAGCACTTGCCCGTTATCGGGAGCAATATGAAATCACGGTTTCTGGCCGGCCATGAACCGCTGGCTCGCCATCCTGTGGGCTTGTTTGACGCTGGCTCTGTGTCCGACCAGCGCCCGGGCCGATGAACTGCGCCCGGCCTATATCGAAATGACCGAACAATCACCGGGCCAATGGTCGCTGCTGTGGAAGGCTTCGGCCAATTCGCGCCTGGGACAGAGCGGTGAAATCATCATCCCGGACAATTGCGAGATTGAAGGGGAAAGCCAGCGCGAATTTGCCGATAGCAATATTCTCACCCGTCTTTCGCTACGTTGCGCGGGATCGGTTCAGGGACAGACAATCGGTCTCAAGGGCCTCGAACTGTCTTCTACGGACGCGCTGGTCCGCGTTGCCCCGATGGACGAGGCCATGCAGACCCTGCGCCTGACCCCGGACCAGCCGGCCGCCATCCTGGCCAAGCCCTCGGTAATCTCCAATGTCGCCGCGACTTATGCGATTCTTGGTATCGAGCATATTTTGATGGGCTTCGATCATCTGCTGTTCGTACTGGCTCTGGTCCTGCTGCTCAAAGGCGGCTGGCTGATTGCCAAGACCGTCACTGCCTTCACCATCGCTCATAGCCTGACATTGGTCGGAACAACGCTCGGCTTGCTGTCGCTGCCCTCCCGGCCGGTTGAATCGGTGATCGCGCTGTCGATCGTTTTTCTGGCGGTCGAGATCGTCAAGGCAAAGCCTGGAGACCTCCGGCTTTCGGAGCGCTTTCCGTGGGTCGTAGCCTTCTTGTTCGGCCTGCTCCACGGCTTCGGCTTTGCCGGTGCACTCGCGGAAATAGGTTTGCCGGAAGGCGACGTTCCCTTGGCCTTGCTGACATTCAATCTCGGCGTGGAAATCGGCCAACTGGTGATCGTCGCCGTAGCCTTGGCGGCGTTATACGCGTTGCGCCAATATCGGGACAGCTGGCTGCACCCCGCTAAAACCGCCACCGCTTATGGCATTGGAATAATAGCGACCTACTGGTTCATCGAAAGAACCTTCGCCTGAAACAATATCATGCGACCATAGCTATTGACCCCTGCCCCGAAAACCGGAGCCGAGGCCAATAGCTTTATCCCGCAAAAATCAGGAGGTTTTTTCGGTGAGCATCGCCTGCCAGCGCTGCATCCCGGCGAGCCAGCGTTCGGGGTCTGCGCCCTTCTGTTTGACATAGTCGCCCACTTTCGGGTGCGGCAGGATCAGGAAGCGCTCGTCGTCGATCGCTGCTACGCAGATATCTGCAACATGCTCTGCACTGACTATCCCGTCCTTGGCCACAGTAGATGTGTCGGCACCGGCAATCATCGGCGTATCGACGCCTTGCGGGCATAATACCGAGACTTTCAGTCCTTCGGCACCATGGGTGATTTTAAGCCATTCGGCGAAACTGACCGCAGCATGTTTGGTAACCGAATAGGGCGCGGATCCGATTTGCGCCAACAGTCCGGCGGCCGACGCGGTGTTGAGCAAATATCCACCCCCGCGTTCGAGCATTTTGGGGACCAGTATCCGCGCAACCCGGATATGGGCCAGAACATTGATGTCCCAGATATTCTGCCAGTCCGCATCACCCACTTCGACGCCGCCACCGACGATGACTCCGGCATTGGAGACGAACAAATCAATCGGCTCGATGTCGGATTCGACGGTTTCGATCAGCTTGCTGATATCCTCCGCCA
>RCMY010003224.1_pt1 | contig 14518 bp, 14 predicted proteins | sample 2041341 | NCBI WGS metagenome assembly RCMY01 (sample SAMN09708234, study PRJNA481090) | Marine sediment metagenome, whole genome shotgun sequencing project.
CTAAAGATAACAAAACATTACATATCCGCAAAGCTGCACGGCCTGAGCCATGGCAGCAGGTGATCTATCAGGCGCTCAATCTATCTCATAATCCTGGAGGAGTAAGCAAAACAATCATTCCCAACAAAAATTAAAATTTGTAGTGCCAACGGATATTGTTCATTGAGATTAACTTATTGACAATAAAGGAAAGTTTGATCGGGAGTGACAAAGATGGGTTAAGACATTCCCAGGAGCCTAAATTCGACTTTGAAAGTGCCATGACCTTTCTCACCTTTGAAAAAAACAATGTCTTTCAGTCCTTTTTCGCTACAAATACGACGTATTTCATCAATATCTTTCTGGGTTGTATTGATTCCAAAATAGACCTCTTTGATTGCGCCTTCATCTATTTTGTGTAGGCCTGAATCATTTTTATATAGTCTGATTTCACTTTCATACTTCCATTGCGAGGACTTAATTTTAAGTGTATCAATTGTTGATTTTTCTGGGTTACTCAAATAATTAAGCTCTTCATAACTATCTTTATAATCAATCCATATGGGCGTCACAAAAAAGCCCAAGTCGGCTTCGAGCTCTAATCCGAAAACTATTCCTTTGTGGTACTCCGAATAATGTGACCACATTAAAATATCATCGAATTTCTCTGAAAGAGAAAACACACCTTTGGAATAGATTGACTTCTCTTTCGCATATGCAACAAGCTCGATAAGCTTATCTGGACGTTTTTTAAATAGGTCAATTGATGGCTGGATTTTACCCTCATCAATATTTAATCTTTTAAAGTGCTTTCTTGCATCTTCCAAGGTCGGAGCTTGATTTTCTGAAAGCCCACAATCAAACGGATCGTTAAAAGTGTCTGGTGTGGCAAACCAAAATGAAAAATTATCTAATATTTTTTTAGCTTGATCTATCGTTCTATACTTATATAAGACCTTGGGGAAATTACCATTATCTATCCCTTTTTGTAACAGCTCTTTTTTATACTCTAGATTCATGATGTACTCTATTTTCACCTAACGCCTGAGTTAAGCCGCTTCGTGGCGGAACGGCGGCCATGTGCAAGCGTAGCGCAAAACACATGGCCGAGCCACGACATGGGGTCGGCTTGAACGAATTGTTAGGGGGCGGCAAGCGATTTTACTGCGGCAAACCCACCGGCGAGAACAAAAAATACGCTGGACAGCAATATGACTAAGAGAAATGCAAAGCTGACCCAGCGACGCTTAAATGAATTTGCTATGGTTTGCCACGTCTCATAGACTACTAGTAATGCCAAGACCAAAGAAGCAACAACCAGTAGGAATCCGACCATAACGGGCATTAAAGGAAAAATAGGAAAGACCTGTGGAGCAAACTTGATAAGTGCGCCTCCAGCGGCAAATACCGCTACACAAACACCGAGCTTTTCCAAAAATGGAATTGCGGTGTTGAGTATCTGAATAGCTTTGTCAGTATCCTTAGATTCCATTACGCCCCCTAACGTGATATATCACGACATTTTTGTCCGATAATAAAAATGCTTTGTCGCATAGTCTCGTCCACAGTCATTCATCCTATTAATTATAAATAGATCTTTAATGTAAAACAGACAAACAGTGCAAACAAATACGACATTACTGCCAGCTAAAAAATTACTTGATCGAGTACTCGATAATGCCCGCTACAAACACTATAGCCTAGGCACAAAATAAACCTAAATTTTATGGATTGAACAATTCACTATATTTAACAGCAAGCATCACCCTACAGAAACGCATCTTTAGGTTCAAGATTCCGGCCCTAGAGACTTATTTCACCGCTTGGGTAGACGACCGATATGAGGTTACCTACAGTATCGAAATCATACCCAAACACACCATCAGTTAATTATCAACAAGCTACCTCAATCAGGTATTATGAACACACTACATTAAATTCTACAAAATTCTACAAACATATCGAGTGAGCATGGAAGACACGACAAAACTAGCCGTTCTAATTGATGCAGACAATGCACAACCAAGCATTGTGGATGATTTATTGGCCGAAATTGCCAATTATGGGATTGCCAGCGTCAAGCGGATCTATGGCGACTGGACATCTCCCGGCCTGAAAGGCTGGAAAGAGGTGCTATTGGAGCATTCTATCCAACCGATGCAACAATTCGCCTACACAAAAGGCAAGAACGCAACCGACAGCGCATTGATTATTGACGCTATGGATTTGTTATACACCAATAATTTCAATGGGTTCTGCATCGTCTCCAGCGATAGTGATTTTACCAAATTAGCATCACGTATTCGAGAATCAGGTTTATTAGTGTATGGCTTTGGAGAACAAAAAACACCCTCCGCTTTTGTTTCAGCTTGCGACAAATTCATTTACACCGAGGTGCTGCGCGCAAAAACCAACGAAAGCGATGCCATCGCCAAGAAATCCAGTAAAGAACTAAAGCAAGACACAAAACTCGTACATATGCTACGCAATGCCGTGGAAGCCTCATCCGATGAAGGTGGGTGGGCGCAACTCGGCCCTGTCGGCAGTAATCTTGCGAAACAATCATCCGAGTTTGATCCGCGCAATTATGGCTATGGCAAATTAGGTGAACTGGTTACGGCCACTAAGCTTTTTGATCTAGAAGAACGACAAATAGGCAGTACCAACTCTAAAGCGCTTTATGTACGTGACAAACGCAATAAATAAATTACGTTCAACAAAGCGCAACGTTATCGTGGCTTGTCAACTCACATAAAAATTACGCATCATGCCCATATCTTCGTGCTCTAGATTGTGGCAATGATAGAGAAACAAGCCAGTGAAATCCTGGAATGGTTTAAAAATCTCAATTTCTTCTCCCGGCATCACCAACACGGTATCTTTCCAACCGCTGTTGATAAATCCTTTCTTCACCGTATCGTAGCCATCACTTTGCCGCGTTTGCTTGCGCGATAAAATCTGGAATTGTTGGCCATGTAAATGAATGGGGTGCGGTATATTTCCCATCATGCCCATCATACCCATTCGACCGCCGCGCATGCCGCCACCCATACCGCCACCGCCCATGCCACCCATGCCACCCATCATTTGATTATCATGAAAAATGCGTATTTTTTGGATGGTGTTGACGGGAATTTTCTCAATATCCATACGTTTTTGCATACCAAAGGTGCGGCCATTTAATTCAAATGACATGCGCCGCATACCAATGGCAATGGGTACGGTCTTGCCAGTATTGGAGATGTCTTTTTCCGTTAAACGCCGCATAGACACTAATTGGTTAGGCAATGACGGTGAATCGCTGACTTGCTCCGTGATTTGAAATTTAACAATGGGGAATAAGGCACCCGGAGCGAGTCCACCTGTCATCATACCCATTCCACCCCTGCGACCACCCATCGGTGACATGACACCTTGATATTCCAGGCTTTGTAACGTCAACTCCGCTCCTAGTTTGCGGCCACTAAAGTCAACCCACAACTCAACACGCTCAGCCGGTGCAAGCATGATGTAAGGCAACGTCTCCGGCTTCTCCAACAACCCGCCATCCGTCCCAATAGCTGTCAACGGTGTGCCATCATCCCAGCCCAGCTTGTAAATTCTAGCGTTTGATGCATTCAGCAAGCGCAAGCGATAAGCACGGCTTTTTACCGGAATGACGCTATTTGCTTGCCCATTAATTAAGATCGTATCGCCGTGGAAACCCATCATGCGTTGATGCATGCCATGCAAATATTGCAACTGGTTGCCCACCGTAAAACGCCGGTCTTGAATGGCCAGCGGTAAATCATACTCACCACTAGGCAAACCCAATTTTTGCTCCTGAGTGTCAGTGACGGTAATAAGTCCCGTTAAACCTTGATAGACCTGCGTCGCTGTCATTTCGTGTGTATGGGAATGATACCAATTGGTTCCTGCGCGGTTTTCGACTTCAAACTCATAAACATACCGCTCACCCTTGTATATTGCATACATCGGATGCCCATCCATCTTTTGCTGCACATGCATCCCATGCCAGTGAACGATAGACGGCTCGGACAGTTTGTTGTAAAAGAAAATGCGCACTTTTTGGCCGTGCTCAAGATTCAGTATCGGCCCCAAATAACCGGGCAGAGTTTTTAAACTGTGCGACGGCCCTTTAAGTAACTTACCCTGGTATTGAAAAACACGCGTATTCGCACCCGACAGTATGGAAACCTCCGCAATCTGTGCAGTCAACTCCACTTCAACGTCCGGCTTGAATGCCGGATCAGGTGTGTCATTAATGACTCGGTCTTCGGCTAACGTAAAACCGGGCAAAGCCGCAGCCATCGTGCCCAACACAGCATATTGCAGAAATTGACGTCTTTTGACATCCTCAAGGTGTGACATATCACTTACCCTCCTGTTTTACAGCAATTAAAATTTCCTATGTGTTCAGTATTACAGGGCTTTCATCCTCGCATATTGCGCTAAATCAAGTTAATGTCAGATGCTAGACAGTGATGCTTGAGATGTGTGACGGATGACGCTACGTGTTGACATACAACCTTGCGACTTTATTTTGCAGCTCTTTCAACTCATGAAAGCGGTGTTCTCTGGGAAAAGACAAAGTAACCTGAAAACATTTGGCGAACAAAGGCAACTTTTGAGTAGAATTAAGGGCACCTCTAAAAATTACCTATTTTACAAGAAAATTATCTGTAACTATCTGATTAATTGAGGTCGTCATTGCCGGAAATTGAATTTTTAGAGGTGCCCTTAACAGAAATATAATATCTGGTAGCGCCGCAGAACGGATCGGTAAAACACCATCCGCCGATTCTTTTATTTATCATCGACCAATGGTTATTTAAATTTTGTTGCACCGATAAAAACTGGCATTTAAACATGCCGCGTTTCAATTCATCCTTTCACCAGTTTAATATCGAATTTCTTGACACTCATCGCTTGACTGAGTTGAGTTCTTGCGCGGTTACAGATAGAGTGCCACTTTCTAAGGTGTAATTTGACAGCATGAATTCTGAACAACAACCCAATGATCTGCATTATCTCTGGTGGCTGGCACTGATCTGCGTCGTGGGTGTACTGGTATATCTGCTAAGTCCGATACTCACGCCATTTTTATTGGGCGCTGTGATTGCTTACATCTGTAATCCAATAGTCACTCAATTGGCCGCAAAGAAAATACCGCGTACGATTGGTACGGTGCTGGTCATGTTACTCTTGCTGGGAACATTTGGTGCATTGATACTGATTATGGTGCCGCTGTTTGAGAAAGAAGCGGCCCGCTTGATCACAAAAATACCCGCTTATCTTGATATGCTCAGAAACAGTGTCATTCCATGGCTAGAAACACGTTTTAACGTGAATCTACAACCGGATGTGGCGGTGCTTAAACAAGCATTTACCGATCATTGGCAAAGTGCCGGGGGCGTTGCTGCAAAGGTGCTGCCTTCGCTCACCAGTGGCGGTATGGTGATTGTTGAGTTTATTGTTAATTTGCTGTTAGTACCGGTGGTATTATTTTATTTACTACGTGACTGGGATGTTTTTGTTAAAAATATTGATGAAATGACTCCGCGTTATTGGCATGACAAGGTCAATGAGTTGGCGCATGATACGGATCGCATTCTGGCCGAATTCCTTCGTGGTCAGCTAGCCGTCATCTTGTTAATGAGTATTTTCTATATTACGGGCCTATGGTTGGTTGGGCTTGAGTTTGCGCTACCCATTGGTTTACTTGCTGGCATACTGGTATTTGTTCCTTATCTCGGTATGATTGTCGGTTTAATATTGGCAACCTTTGCGGCAGTTATGCAATTTCAGGATTGGAATGGCGTCATCATTGTCTGGATGGTATTTGGCGCAGGTCAGCTACTTGAGGGTATGGCGATTACACCTTGGCTAGTCGGCGATAGAATTGGTTTACACCCGGTTATTGTGATTTTTGCGTTACTTGCGTTTGGTCAGTTATTTGGGTTCTTTGGTATATTGTTGGCGCTGCCGATCAGCGCGGTGCTTCTGGTATGGCTGCGCCATATCCAACAACAATATTTGGAAAGCAATCTTTATAAATCGTAGACACCCATATGCAGCAACTCTTATTAGACATCGCACCACCTGCGTCACCGACACTGGCTAATTTCTTACCGGGACGTAATGTTGAGCTATTGGCGCTTTTACAACGGATTGTAGCAAATCAAGAGCTTGAGCACTTTATTTATATTTGGGGCGACCCTGGGTGTGGCAAAAGCCATCTATTGCAAGCAATGACTCAGGCATTTAGTCAAAATGGGTTAAGCGCGGCACATTTTTCATACAAAACCGATTGTGACTTTAGCGTTAATGAAACAATTGACTGTGTAGTCGTTGATGATGTCGATCTTCTTGACATGCCGTCGCAAATAAAATTATTTAATCTTTACAACCAAATTCGTGATGAAAGCAATACTTTCTTGATAGTCAGCGGACAATTAGCGCCTGCGCAATTAAACTTACGCCAAGATCTAGTCACTCGATTGGGTTGGGGCTTGGTGTATCGTGTTCACGAACTTATGGATGAAGAAAAAACAAAGGCAATGAAACATCACGCGACTAATTGTGGATTTGATTTACCACAAGAGGTATGTGATTATTTATTGCGTCACGAACGACGTGATCTACTATCATTAATTGGAACAATAGACGCACTGGGTCGTTATTCACTCGCGAACAAGCGTCAGATTACGCTTCCATTATTACGCGAATTATTGCAGGGGGTTTCATGAATTTAGCATTATTTGATCTTGATAACACATTACTAGCGGGTGATAGTGACTTTGAGTGGGCGCAATTTTTAATCGAACAAAAAGCACTGGATCGCGAACTGCATGAAGCACGTAACCTTGAGTTTTATGAGCAATATAAAGACGGCACACTTGATATTCACGAATTTCTAAATTTCCAGCTCAAGCCGTTGGCACGTCATCCGCGCGCTCAGTTGGACGCGTGGCATCGTGAATTTATGTCGCAAAAGATTTTGCCAATTATCGCACCCGGCACCCGCAAATTAATTGAGAAACATCGGCTCGACGGTGATTTATGTATTATCATCACTGCCACCAATCGCTTCGTCACTGCACCCATTGCACAAGCCTTGGGTATAGAAAATTTAATCGCCACAGAAGCCGAGCAAAAAGACGGGGAATTTACCGGCAAAGTGGCGGATATCCCTTGTTTTAGAGAAGGGAAAATAACCCGACTCGAGAACTGGCTCGATGCACACAACCTAACCTGGATGTCTTTTCTGCAAAGCTGGTTTTATAGTGATTCGCTAAACGACTTGCCTTTGCTTGAAAAAGTAACCCATCCCGTTGCGGTTGATCCAGACTCAACACTCAAAAACCATGCTGAACAAAACGCATGGCGAATAATGAGTTTGCGATAGAAATACTGATTGGTTTTGCATCCCGTTAACTTACCAACCCTTTAAATATTATTTTTTTAATTTTTCACGGAGTCCTTTATGATTCAAATATTCAAACTGTTGTCAGTCACGTTAATCATGTTTTTTCTGTCATCACAATCAACGATGGCACATAATTATCCTGCTAAAATTGGTGAAAAACTCGGTACTGGTATTGCCAATGTTGTGACTGGTGTAGTGGAAGTTCCTAAAACTATGATGGTCACTGGGCGCAAGAAAGGTGCAACCTATGGCATGACAGCTGGCTTCTTTACCGGCTTAGCGCATATGGTGGGGCGTTTGGGTACAGGCGCGCTTGATATTGCAACATTCTTGGTTCCAACCACACCCATACCTCAGCCAGCCCATATTTGGGATAACTTTGACAGAGAAACGACTTATAAAGCCTGGGAAATGCGCTGATATTTCATTATTTTTTAAATTCAAGCGCCGCTGAGTTCATCGAAAACAATTATTTTTTCGATGAACTCAGCAATCACAAAATCCAGTTTCTTAATGAAAGCTAGAACTACTCAACGACACACAATATTTCTGATATTTCATTGAATATTGAACTAGGTGAGAAACTCGTCCAAGACTCTGGTTTTTCCTTATGATGTGCGCCAACGACATCACCTAAGGCATTCAGGCCTGAATATAACAACATGGTGACTGACCTTACTTTTCTGTCATTACAGTCAAGTTCATAAAAAGTTTTATCTGAATGATGGCCTCCGACTTGTTTCTCTTGGTAGTTTGACAACACCCAGGTTTTTCTTAGATGACCATTATTTTGTGTTGTTTCTGGATCAAAAAAATAGGTCTCGCCTTTTTCTGCATTAGCGCCAACTTCGATCCATTTAGCTTGAACTGAGGAAGCCACAACAATAAGAAAAGCCACCAATAAAAGTTTTCTCACCATCTGTTGCTTAGGCTTTTGGCAAAGGAAATACGATAGATTCAATCACACCGCTTAATTCTTCAATCTCCACTTTGTTACCCGTTTGCTCTGCACAGATTTGTTTGAGGCGTGCGATTACTTGTTGCACCAAAATTTCAGGTGCAGAAGCACCTGCCGTAATTCCGATACGCTCTTTACCCATGAACCACTGCTCTTCTAGTTGTTCAGCACGATCAACCATGTAAGACTCAACATTTGCATTTTGTGCCACTTCACACAAACGATTAGAATTTGAGCTATTGGGTGAGCCGACAACGATCACCAAATCACATTCTTTGATCATATGCTTGACCGCATCTTGACGGTTTTGTGTGGCATAGCAAATATCATCTTTCTTGGGGCCGGTAATTTTTGGAAAACGTAATTTTAGTGCGTCAACAATACGCGCCGCATCATCAACTGATAGGGTTGTCTGGGTCACATAAGCCAAATTATCCGTATTTTCAACGGATATTGTTTCAACATCGGCTTCTGTTTCCACCAAATACATACCCTTATTCTCGCCTTCAATTTGCCCCATTGTGCCTTCAACTTCAGGGTGGCCTTGATGGCCAATCATCACAATTTCTTTGCCTTCCCGGCGCATTTTAGCGACTTCTACATGGACTTTTGTCACCAATGGGCAAGTAGCATCAAATACTTTCAAATTACGCGCATCGGCTTCTCTTCTAACCGCATGAGAAACCCCGTGTGCGCTAAAAATCAAAATACTTTCTGCTGGCACTTCATCAAGATTTTCAACAAAGACGGCACCTTTTTGCTCTAAATCTTCAACGACAAATCGATTGTGCACCACTTCGTGGCGTACATAAATCGGCGCACCATGCATGTCAAGTGCTCGCTCCACAATTCCAATTGCACGATCCACGCCAGCGCAGAAACCCCTTGGATTTGAAAGCATTACTTTGATCATTTGTTTTTCTCCACAGAATCAATATTTATCCAGACTGAAATAACCACAGACATTATCCTTGCTGGTATTGCGCAATCAAGGCCATACGCTTCTCATAAGCCTCACGTGCAATACGAATATCTTCTAAAAATAATGGCAACTCTTTCACAAGCAATGCTTGTGGGCCATCAACCAACGCTTTATTCGGTACTGGGTGAAAATCCACCAAGACCATATTAGCACCGGCAATAATACCTTGTGCGGTCACATGCATCACATCCAACATGCCGTCCGGCGAACAAGTGCGTGCACCGACTGAGTGTGATGGATCGATACATACCGGCATACGCGTTAAACGCTGAACCACTGGCACTTGTGCAAAGTCCACAAAATTACGATGTGGGTCACCCATGTTTGTTTTCATCCCACGCAAACCGAATATAACTCTGCGATTACCTGTTGAAGCCAAATATTCCGCGGCATTGAGTGACTCGTCCAGCGTAATACCAAAACCACGCTTAATCAGCACAGGGAATTCTTGTTGGCGTCCGACAATTTTCAATAATTCGAAATTTTGTGTATTACGTGTACCAATCTGTAACATAACCCCCGCTGGGCTACCTGTCTGATGCAGCGCTTCTTGAATCTCATCGACATGAGATTCATGCGTAATCTCCATTGCAATGACTTTCATCCCATATTTTCCCGCCAAGTCGAAAACATAAGGAAGACAAGCTTTACCATGGCCCTGAAAGGAATAAGGGCTGGTACGTGGCTTATAGGCGCCCATACGCGTACATACTTGACCATGCTCCTGCAAGACCTTCATCATCATTTCAACATGATCTATCGTATCAACAGCGCAAAGTCCAGCAAACACATTCAGGTTATCTTGACCAAAGCGCACACCGTTATAGTCAAAGTGTGTTGGCCTGTCGTCATTCTTGTGCCGCCCTAATACACGATACTCTTCTGAAATACGCACTACACGATCAACACATGGGAGACGACCCATGTCTTCCATTGATAAGGCTTTCGTATTGCCAATCAGATAAACTTCAGTCAATGTTTGCTCAACACCGACTTCGTTATGGACACGCGTTGAAATGCCAGAAAGATTGGCCAAAAAGGAGAGTAACTGTTTGTATTCCGGGCTATCGGGCCGGGTATCCGGGTTGAGAACAAGAATCATAAAAGATGCCTAAAAAAACAATAGGATTGGCTAGGTAAAATTGGACTCCGATTCTAACTGAAAAAACTATTAGTTACCATGGCTTTAGGGTTTCGGTTTAGTGTTCAACATTTGAGCGCGCTTTTTCAAGTATCTGTTGCTGCACGCAACACAGCCTGCATCAACACATTTTTATCAACAACACCTACAAATTGTCGCGACACTTCATCATCAACGACAGGAATACTATTATCAGTCGAAGACTGTAATATTGTGGCCGCCTCTAAAAGATTCATCTGTTCTTGCAAAACGATGCTAGGCTTGGATAAGAAACTCGCGACTGACTTATCGCATGACGCTTCATCATTGATTTCGAGCAACACCACGGCATCGACTCGCCCTAACAATCGCCTTTCATTGTCAATGACATAGGCTTCACTGGTACTGTGCTGAACAAGCATCTCACGCGCAGCCTGAACCGTAACATCACCTGTTAAGATAACCAGCGATTTAACAGTCAGTTTGTTGATTTTAATTTCACGTAATCGCTGCTGTGTTCTCGATTCATTCGGGTTCACACCACGTAATCGCAATTGATAATAAAAATAGGAATGATTAAAGAATGAACCCGTCACCATTCTACCCACTACAACGGACACCATAACTGCCGTCATCAACGTGTAACTTCCGGTTAATTCAAATACCAATATAATAGTCGCGATGGGAGAACCAATAACGCGACTAATAACAGCACCCATACCCGCCACACCGTACACAGCAGGCGATGATGCCAGACCCGTTAATTCACCCACACCAAGACCAATAGCTGTTCCCATCATGGCGCCAATAAAAAGCGCTGGTCCAAATACGCCGCCGGAGAACCCTGCTGCAAAACTCACTGATGTTGCTAATAATTTTGCCAACACTAACAGCAGCAAGATACCCATAGTTATTTCTAAGTTCAGTGCATCTTGAATCACTCGCTCGCCCAACCCAAATGTCTCTGGAAAAATAACAATAATTATTCCCAGTAACGCTCCACCGCACAAAGCACGAATGACTGGTGGTCCTGGCACATGTTGAGCCATCTGATTGAACTGGCGCATCATCGCCATGAAAAAGACCGCCAAACTACCGCCGACAGCCCCCACAATAGCAAAAACCAAGTATTCCCATGTAAATCCCACAGAAAGATCTGGAAGCACAAAAAGTGTGCCGACAATCTCGTAATACCCGGCGATAGTCGTTGCTACAACAGAAGAAATAACAATGGGCATAACCGACCGAATACTAAACCGCCCAATAACAACTTCATGCGCGAAAACAACGCCCGCCAATGGTGCCGAGAATGATGCGGAGATAGCACCAGCCACGCCGCACGCAAGAATCGTCTTCCGGCGATCTTCGTCCAAACGACATCGTTCAGCCAGCCACGCGGCCAGTGTTGCGCCCAGATGGACAACAGGCCCATATCTCCCCACGGAAGCGCCACTACCTATCGAAACGATACTCGCTACTGCATTCGTGAGTCCTTCGCGAGCAGACATTTTGCCGTCACCATGGCGCGCCGCTTGAATCACATCCGCAGGCCCATAGTTGCCGCGTCCAGGCACAACATATGTCACTATTAAACTAACAATAACAGCCCCAACAACCGGCATCATGAATAGGTAAATGATAGACATCTCTGCAAGATGACTATAGAAACCAGCACCTGATTCACCCACGAATAGTTCATGCAATAAACCAATCGCCATCAAAAAACCGAGCGAGGCATAAGCAGTTACACCACCCACAACCACCGAAAGTAGTGCTAATGAAAATGTATTAAACCAAGTATGAGTCGTTTGCAACTATCTTCCATCTATTGTATTTCCAATCTATGCGACAATCTGCCATATGGTCAAAACGCATAACTTAGGTTAATGTCCTACTAATAATAAAAAGAAACTAGGATAAGCAAATATATGTTTAGTGACATCAGTCAATCACCACTAAAAAACAATTTACGACGATTATTTCTGTTAAGAAATATTTCCATCGCAATGCAATGCCTAACCATTGGTTTAGTCTATTGGACAATTGATATTGCACTACCGTGGACAACATTAATCATCGTGGTTGTCCTGCTCACTATTCTGAATTTCGCCACTTGGCTACGCTTATATCGTAACTGGCCCGTTTCTAATCTTGAGTTCTTTCTCCAATTACTCATTGACGTTTTTGCACTCAGTGCGCTGTTATACTTCAGTGGTGGGTCAACCAACCCATTTATTTCACTGTTTTTGTTACCGCTAACAATTGCTGCGGCTGTCTTACCATGGCGCTACACATGGGTAATGGCAACCATTGCCATCAGTTGTTATACCTTACTTTTATTCAACTATATACCCTTACCTCATGATCATAGCAAACATCTCGTAGAATTCAATTTACATGTATCAGGCATGTGGCTGACGTTCGTTTTAAGCACGCTCATCATTGCTTGGTTTGTTGTACAAATGAGCATATCAACACGTGACCGTGACAAAGATCTGGCACTGGCACGCGAGCAGGCCTTACGTAATGAGCAGATTATTGCCTTAGGCACTCAGGCGGCCAGTGCAGCACATGAACTAGGCACACCGCTATCAACTATGGCCATTGTTTCTAAAGAGTTACAACAGGAATACACCCATGACGAAGAGTTTCAAAACAACATTCGCATCCTGCGCGACCAAATCACGCATTGCAAACAAACATTAACGCAATTATTAGCCAAAGCTGGACAAGATAGAACCGAAGAAGGTAGTGCTCAACCGATTGATTATTTTTTACAACAGCTTTTAGATAAATGGCAATTGATTCGCCCTTCAATCAAATATACTTATCACTGCAGCGGCAAAAAACCAGCACCACAAATAATGAATACCCAATTATTAAACCAATCACTTTTAAATCTACTAAATAATGCAGCCGATGCTTCTTCCACGCGCGTTGATATTAAAAGCAACTGGGTTAATGAAGCCTTGCACCTAGAAATTATAGATGATGGTGCAGGACTTAGCGCTGAGGCTACCCAACGTGCGGGTGAAGCTTTCTTTACCAGCAAAATACCAGGGCAGGGCTTTGGCATCGGTTTATTTCTAGCCAACGCCAACATTGAGCGATTTGGTGGCAGCGTTCATTTATTCAATCACCCGGATGGTGGTGCCTGCACGCAGGTAAAACTTCCTCTAATACAATCATGACTATGACAGAACCAGTATCACCCTCAATTGAAACTAGCGACGATCCCAGTTTATTAATTGTCGATGACGATACCGTTTTTTGCGAAGTGCTAGCAAAAGCCATGACGAAGCGTGGATTTAGCGTCCATTGCGCGCACACCATAGAACAATCCAAGATGTACGCTGAAACCTCCACACCTGAATATGCCATTGTTGATTTAAAGCTATCCAGTGATTCTGGCTTAACCCTTGTTGAGAAATTGACAACACTCGATCCGGGAACACGCATTGTTATGCTGACCGGTTATGCCAGCGTTGCCACGGCTGTTGAAGCCATCAAACTGGGCGCAACACATTACCTCGCGAAGCCCGTCGATGCGGATGAAATCATGGCTGCATTTGAACGCACCACCGGCAACCCAGACACGCCTATCAGTACAAACCCGCTATCCGTCGGGCGGCTGGAATGGGAATATATCCACCGGATATTAAATGAGAACGATAACAATATTTCTGTGACTGCGAGAATACTGAATATGCACCGCCGCACATTACAGCGCAAACTGGCAAAAAAACCTTATTAAACATTAGAGAAACTTAGCTACGATACGAATGTCTTGGCCGACCATACGCAAATCTTGAATATCAAGCTTAGATTTCTGTTCGAGACACTTTATTTCTGGTAAGTTTAAAATACCTTGCGCCATATCACCCAACAACTGTGGCGCAATAAACATAATCAACTCATCGACCAGCCCGGCTTTAACAAGCGCTCCGTTCAGTTTGCTACCTGCTTCAACCAACAATTCATTAATTTCAAGGTCAGCTAGATTTCGCATCATTTTAACTAAATCTACATCACCATTTACATCTGATATTT
>RCMY010003225.1_pt1 | contig 14517 bp, 11 predicted proteins | sample 2041341 | NCBI WGS metagenome assembly RCMY01 (sample SAMN09708234, study PRJNA481090) | Marine sediment metagenome, whole genome shotgun sequencing project.
GCGATAATCAATGAATTTTTAGGTATTATTTTTCCGTTCATAACTTCAAAACTAATTTTATTTATTTTGCAACCAAATTTTTAAGTAAAGACTTTCGGGTCATTGCTTTAGGTTGTTCAATTTCTAATAACTCTAAAATTGTTGGTGCAATATCTCCCAAAACACCGTCGTGAACTTTGTGCGTTTTATTCTTTTCAACTAAAATAAAAGGAACAGGATAAGTCGTATGTGCGGTATTTGGTGAGCCATCTTCGTTAATCATTTTTTCACTGTTACCGTGATCGGCGATAACAATACTCGCATAACCATTTTCAAGTGCTGTTGTTACCACATTTTTCAAACATTCGTCTACAGCTTCAGCAGCTTTTATGGCAGCTTCCATAATTCCGGTATGACCAACCATATCGGTGTTCGCAAAATTCAGACAAATAAAATCTGCTTCTTTCTTCTTTAATTCAGGAACGATTGAATTTTCGATATCCTTTGCACTCATTTCCGGCTGTAAATCGTAGGTAGCTACTTTTGGCGACGGACATAATAATCTTTTTTCTCCTTCAAATTCTTTTTCTCTACCACCAGAAAAGAAAAATGTTACGTGCGGATATTTTTCTGTTTCGGCAATTCGGATTTGTTTTTTATGGTTCTTCTCTAAAACTTCCCCTAAAGTTTCGGTTAAATTATCTTTTGGATAAATAACAGCAATATTTTTATACGTTCTATCGTAATTCGTCATCGTAACATAATGTAAAGGCAAGGTGTGCATGCCAAATTCAGGATGTTCTTCTTGTGTTAAAACACGGGTTAATTGTCGACCACGATCGGTTCTAAAATTGAAAAATATGATAACATCATCTGCTTCAATATTTCCTACCGGATTTTGTTTTTCATCTACTAAAACTATCGGTTGAATGAACTCGTCGGTTACATTGTTGTCGTAACTTTTTTGAACACTTGCAGCGGCATCATGGGTTTTTTCACCAACGCCATTAACCATTGCATCGTAAGATAATTTTACACGCTCCCAACGTTGATCTCTATCCATGGCAAAATATCTACCACAAACGGATGCTAATTTACCTGTGGAAGTTTTCATGTAATCAACGATTTCGGTCACAAAACCTTTTCCAGATTTTGGGTCAACATCGCGACCGTCGGTAAAAGCATGTACAAAAACATTATTTAAACCATAATTATCAGCAGCTTTAAGTAATCCTTTTAAATGATCGATATGCGAATGAACACCTCCATCAGAAAGTAAACCTAAAAAATGAACTTTTTTACCAGTTTTTTTCGCATAAGCAAATGCATCAACCAACACTTTTTCTTGTGCGATGGAGCCATCTGCAACAGCATTGTTAATTTTCACAAAATCTTGATAAACAATTCTTCCGGCACCTAGATTCATGTGACCTACTTCTGAATTTCCCATTTGACCTTCAGGCAAACCAACGTTTAACCCATCGGTACGAAGTGTTGCATTGGAATAATTTTGCATTAAAGAATCAAAAAATGGTGTTTTTGCTTGCCAGATGGCAGATACTTCCGGGTTTTGGGTAACACCCCAACCGTCTAATATAATTAGAATTGTTTTTTGTGACATGGTTTAAATTGACTTAAAAAATTGAAATGCAAAGATAAGGAACACAGCTAATTTTCTCCTCTATTTTCGCGAAAATAACAATAAATTAAGAGATTGTTTTGATTTTAACAAGTTCGAATAGGATTGCTTAAAAATCGTAAAAAATTTATTTTTTATTCGGGTACAATTCGTACAATTCCTTTGTGTTCTATGGCAACATAAATATAACCATCAGGCCCTTGGCGAACATTGCGAATACGACCTGAATCTTGCAATAATTTTTCTTCTTTTATTACTTTATTTCCTTCTAAAACACAACGATCTAAGTATTGAAATTTTAGCGAGCCAACCAGTAAATTTCCTTTCCATTCGGGATATTTATCACTGGTTACAAAAGCCATTCCGCTTGGCGCGATGGACGGAGTCCAATAATGAATAGGCTGTTCCATTCCTGGTAATGCAGTATTATCGGTAATTTTGGTGCCAATATAATTAATTCCGTAGGTAATTTTTGGCCAACCATAATTTTTACCAGCTTCGATGATATTGATCTCATCACCACCTTTTGGGCCATGTTCATGAATCCAAATTTTTCCTGTGGTCGGGTTTAAAGCCATTCCTTGCTGATTTCTATGTCCGTAAGAATAGATTGCTTTTTTCGCTCCGTTTGTATTGTAAAAAGGATTATCCGTTGGAATGCTTCCATCATCTTTTATGCGGTAAATTTTTCCACCATCTAAGGTAATATCTTGCGGATTCACATCGCGGTTAAATCGGTCGCCTATCGAGAAAAACAAATAACCATTTGTATCGAATTCTAAGCGAGATCCAAAATGATTGGCGCTGTCGGTATTTGGCGTTGCTTTGTATAAAACCTCTTTATTCACTAATTTATTGTTAGATAATTTCGCACGCATGATAGCTGTATTTCCACCTTTCTCATCGCCTCCTTCGTGGGTAGAATAGGAAAAATAAATCCATCCATTTTTAGCATAGTTTGGATGTAATTCAATATCTAATAAACCGCCTTGTCCTTTAAAATGGATTTCGGGTAAATCACCAACTAAGGTCTTTTTTCCATTTTTGAAATGAATTAATTCACCTTTTTGTTCGGTAATGAGCATAGAACCATCTGGTAAAAAAGCCATTCCCCAAGGCACATTTAAATTTTCAACGACAGTTTCAATTCGATAGCTGATAGATGCATCAGGATACACCAATTGTGCTAATTCTTTGTTCGGACTTTCTTTACAGGAAATAAATAATAGTACTAAGAATGTTAAGAGGAAGTATTTCGTTTTCATCTGTTATTTTTTTTTGATTTTTTCAAGTCTAAAAATACGAAATTTTACAGAGAATATTTTAAGTTTATTCCCGTATAATAATTTCTCGGTTCACCCGGATAATAATATCTTGGTAAATTAGTGCCAAAACCTACCGCGTTGATAAGGAGCATCGAAGCATATTTTTCGTTGAACATGTTGTTGATACCAACAAAAAAATCCAATTTAAATTTGTTACCTAAAATTATTTTATAACCGATTTTTGTATGTACTAGTTGATATGCATCGGAATAAATCGAATTATCATCTCGTATCGGAATTTCACCTACAAAATTATAAGTTAGAAATGCATACAAACCCAAATTAGATTCAAAATTTAATTGGGAATTAAAAGTAAATTTAGGAACTCCGGTTAATTGATTTCCAGAAAAATCTTGGTTGAGTTCTACAAAGTCTTGAAACTTAAAATCATTAAAAGTCACCGCATTATTAAAGAAAATCTTACTTTTTTCTGTGTTTACAATGGTGTAATTTAACGCTAATTCTAGTCCGTTATAGCTTGTTTTCCCTGCATTTACACCTATGAATTCATCTTCACCAGTTCTTCTGGCAACTAATAAATCTTTTACCTGCATGTGGTAGATGGCAATATCATAAAAAAGCTTTTTATGAACTAAGTTTCCTCTACTTCCGATTTCAAAATTCCAGCCGGTTTCGGGTTTTATATTGGTATTTATCAAACCATTAGGTAATAAAGTTTCTTGTAGCGTTGGAGGTGAAAAACCATGACTTATATTGCCATAAAACATTGAATTAGTGTTACTTTGATAGGTCAAACCAAGTTTGGGAGAGAGGATAACATCAAAATTATAATCTCCCGAAAAATTGGAGTCTGACGAATTGAAATTATCACGCAAATCATAAGATGTTTGGTTGAAATTGAGTCCGAAAGTCAATGCAAATCGTTCTGAAAGTTGGTATTCCGAATCGAAAAACAGATTGAAATACTTTCGATTTTCTTTAAAATCACTCTGTAAATTACCTGTAACACTTCCCGTTTCCGGAGGAAAATCCTGATATAAATTTTCATAGATTTGGTATGAATTCCAATCGTTAAAAAATTCGGTTCCAAGAGTCCATTTTAGACTGTTTTGAAAAAGTTTGAATTCCGATGCAAATCGTGTTCGAAACCCAATGGCATTTGTTTTCTCCTGTAGAATATTGAAAGGTCTTGGCTCATAAGAATCTAAAAAAGAAGTAAATACGCTCGTGTATTGGGTGGATTTGTTATTGAAATCATGTTGCCATGAAAGACCAAATAAACTTCGTTTATAATCTTCATAACCTTGGGCATTTTTCCAATTACTTGCTGCAGCTTCCGGATTATTGTTATAGGTTTCTTTATCGATGGAACTAGGAATAAAAGCCTTTAAATCGATATAATTTGCAAGGATGGATATTTTGTTTTTTTCGCCGATAAAATGATTTGTTGCCATCGAAAAAATATTTTTTTGCAAGGCATTATTTTCACGAAAACCATCACTTTGAGTATTCGTATACAAGAAATTTGCCGAATTATTTTGGTTTCCTAAAGAGGCTTGTAGGGTTAATTTTTGCAAACCAAAAGAGCCAACAGTAAAGCCACTTTTAAAATAATTTTGCGCTAATAAGCCTTTATCCGGAATGAGATGAATAGAACCTCCAAGTCCGGCACCATATTTACTCGAAGAAGGCCCTTTTAGTATCTCGATTTTTCCCAAGGCATTGATTTCTAAATCTTCTATCGTTGATTCGCCCGAGCCATTGGTAAGTGGAATTTCTTGATAATAGGCGCGAATTTTACTCGTACCATAAACCGATCTCGAACCAATACCTCGTATGGTAATTTTATTGGTGGTTAGTGTTCCGTTTTGCATGAAAACACCAGGAGAAGTATTCAAAATAGGGGCAATGCTTAAAGTATTATTTTGTTGTATTTCTTTTACAGGAATTAAGGATATTCCGCCATCAAAACCTTTTAATCTCGATTGAAAATTACTCGATTTAATTACAATCTCTTCTAAATTTTCGGTGGAACTCAGGAGTGAAATGACATGATATTTTGCGGTATCCAGAAAAAGTTTTTTTGTTATAAAGCCTTCTTTTGAAAAGGTGTAATTACCTGATTTAGAAATAATGAACTTGCCATCGCCATCTGAGAAAGAAGATGCAGTGTCATTTTCTTTCAGAATCAAAACTCCGGTAAGAGCTTGAGAATTATCGGCATCGATAATTTTTCCTACACCTGATTGCCCCAGCAGTTGCAACGGGAAAATAAACAGGAAAATAATTCTGAAAAATGACCATCTCATTATTTAGCATAAATTTAATAGTGTAATCTATTTTATGACTCCATTTTTAATTTTAGATGCTCCTTTGGTTACATCATAAATAAAACCGTTGATGATGGCATAAACCACTTTATTATTTTTACTCAAGGTAAAATTTGGATTACTGCCTAAAGATAATGGAGGTTTTGGAATATTTTTTTTAGTGATCTGTATATCTCTAACTTTCACAATATTTATGGGATATTTTGTAAATACGACGTCTTCTGGTACGGAATCCAAAGCCACCGAAGTATAGCCTTGCTGTAATAAATCTTCAAAATTTAATTTTTCTAAATCTTCATAACCGTTTAAAATTTTAGGATAGGTTTCTCCATTTTTAAAAGTTAAATCATTTGCATCTAGCGTGTTGTAACCGTAATATGTAGATAAATCTCCAATTTCACTGATCTGTCCGATATAATAAAAATCGCTGTGGTCATTATTTTCTTTTTCATTATGGTTGACGCCTAAATCTACCAAATAATTTTTCCCCAAATAGGGAAAAGTTAAATTGGTAATTTTCAAATCGAAAAGTTTCCGATCATTTTGCGGAATTTTTTCATAACCGGCAATCGAAGTATTTTTAAAACTTTCACTAGAAATGGATTGAATTGCAGCCAAAATGGAAACATAATTCAACTTGCGGATAAACTGTTTTTCGGCATCATTTTGAAAGCCACCGGATTCAATTAAAATGGTGCTGGTTCCCCATTTTTGAATATTATCGCCAAAAGCACGAGGTTCAAAATCGTCATTGTATCGTCCTACTTGACCTGGAGCATACTTCTGAATGATTGCGTTCATTTCAACAATTATTTTCATTGCATTTCCGCGAACCGTATTGATACTTTTTTCGTAATTATAAGCCGGAGCCAAATACGAAATAGTTGCTGGTTTATCGGTTCGTTCCGCGTTGTAATATTTACTTTGATCGTGTAAGTTAAAGCCAAAATCTGCTTGAAGGCTGTCTCGAGCGGCTTTTAAAATTCTGGATTCCGGAGACTGTAACCTAACAGCATCTCGATTGATATCAATTCCAATGGCATTTCTACGTGTAAAAACTTCAGCGCCATCCGGGTTCAACATCGGAATAAAATGTAGCGTAACATTTTTTAGAATTTCCTTATTTTCTTTGAGATAGTTAAAAATATCAAACAAAGCCATGGTTGCCGTTGATTCGTCTCCATGCATTTGCGACCACAAAAGTACATTGATTTTTCCTTGACCAATGCTAATCATGCTAATATTGCGTCCTTCAATAGATTGACCTAAAACTCTGATCGTAAAATTGTTATCTGATTTTAATTTTTCAATTAAGGGTTGAATATAGTCATGTTTGAACCTTCTATTTTCAAGGCTTGCTTCTTTGTACGCATCGTAGTTTGCAAACAAAATGTCGCTTACTGGTTTTTGTTGTGAAAAGGAAAGTAACGGTATAAAGAAGAGTAAGATTAATTTATGCATCGGTTTATTTTATTTCAGGAACGGGTTTCCAATTATATTTTGAAGTTTCTTGTCTAATTTTAGTTATAAATTCCTTTCCGGGATCTGTTTTTTCGGTGCGATATCCTGCATCTTTTTCGAGCCACAATTCAGTATCCTCAAAATTCGGGTATTCAAAATGCCCAATAACATATTCAATTTCAGGATATTTCTTTTTGAGGTGTTTTATCAATTTAATATTTGCTTTTAACTGTGCTTCTGTCAAAGGTGTATTTTTTGTGCCTCCAACATTTTCAATACCTATAGCGCTATGATTTAAACCAATAACATGACGTGCCATTACCGTTTCGGGCATGAGTCTATAAACAGATCCGTCTCGATCAACTAAAAATTGGGAAGAAACATTCAGGGCGCTTGCATCTTTAATATCCGGTCTCCAATCAGGCAGTTTTGATTTGTAAAAAGCATCAAATGATTTTTCAAATGTTGGAATGGCTGTCCAATGCACCACCACCATTTTAGGAGCAATTGTTGGTTTTTTTTGTACTAAATCGTAATGCTCTTTTAAATATTCTAAGGTTAAATCAGTTCTTTCTTGGTCGAAAATTATGGGTTTATCTACTATTTTTACCGAACTGCAAGAAGTGAACAGTAGCCAAAGAGCTGAGAATAAAAGGACTTTCTTTTTCATACGTTTAAGACAGGTTTGAGTGTTTCTTTTTTAAACATTTATAATAGTTAAGGCATTGCCCATTTTTAACTAAATGCCCATTTTAGGCTTAAAAACTTTGGATATAAAAAAATAGAATAGCGAAAATAAGAAAAAAAAGCAAGGCTATTATAAGAGTCGTTAGTTTCTCTTTTTTTACTTTTTCTCTTATGGCTTGCAGCTTTTCGGGACTTGCTTTTTTAAGTTTAGAGTTTGCTTTATAAATCTTGCGATCGGAATTATTTGCTTTATCAAAATAACTCCGCTTTTGACTTTTTAATTTCCGATTATTTTTAAGGGATGTGATCATCCCTTGCGCCGAACCACCAAAACTCATAAATTCTTATCTTTTAATTCGGCGAACCCGTATAACCATTATTTTCTATGGCTTGTTTTATCTCTTCAATTCGATGTGGTCCGCTTGGATGGGTACTGTTAAATTCTGGCACTTGTTGTCCGCCGGAAGCTTCGTCTAAAATGTTCATTACCTCAATAAATTGGTATGGATTATAACCTGCATCGATCATGTATTTAACGCCTAAATTATCACTTTCTAACTCATCTTGTCGTCCGTATTTCATGTTGACTGAATTGGCAACTACTGCTGCAATTTGACCTGCACCCATATCTGCTCCGGCAGTAACGCCAGTAATAATGCCTTGTGTTAGATCTTGTTTTGCCATTCTTTCGGCAGAATGTCTTCCTACCACATGGCCAATTTCATGCCCAAGAACACCGGCAAGTTGATCTTCATTTTGGAGTCGTTTAAACAAACCATAGGTTATAAAAACTTGTCCGCCAGGCAGAGCAAAAGCATTTACTGTTTCCGGATCTCGCAATAAGTGAAATTCATAACGATATGGAGTAAGATTCGCAATACTCTTCGCTACCAATTTTTGACCTACCGCCTTCACTTTATTTTGGTCGTCTTGATCTGGATGAAGACCACCGTATTGATTTGCCATTTCTGGTGCACTTTGCAAGCCGATAGCGATTTCTTGATCAGTAGAAATTGCTATATGTTGTTTTTTACCGGTATATTCATTTACCTCTGTTTTTGAACAGTATTTAAAATAGGAAAACAAAATAATTGCGGCACCAATTAATAGTCTTATTTTTAAATTTCCACCTCTTCGCATGGGATATCCTTTTTATTTTGAATAGTTAGTGGCTAAAGTTACGAAAAAATCAAATTAAGCGCTTTTTTGTTGTACATATTTTAAGAATTGGATATGGTTAAAAAATACTAACTTTACATATATCCATTTACTATGAAAGTCCTTAATAGATATTTAGTTAAAAAATGGACAGTGCTAATCGATATAGTTAATTGAAAAAGAACAGCTTGGTGTAAATTTAATTAGATGAAGAAAGAAGTACATGCAAATAAGGTTTTAGAAAAGCTTCCGAAGCACTTGAAGAATTTCATTTTGAAACAACCTTATGATGAATATACTTTTGAAAATCAGGCGGTTTGGCGGTATGTTATGCGTAAGAACATTGCTTATTTGGCAAAGGTTGCACATCCGTCCTATCTTCCCGGATTGGTAAAAACAGGAATTTCAACAGAGTCAATTCCCAGAATGGAAGGCATGAATCGAATCTTAAAAGATATCGGTTGGGCAGCTGTTTCTGTAGATGGATTTATTCCGCCAAATGCATTTATGGAGTTTCAAGCCTACAATATTTTGGTAATCGCTGCTGACATTCGTACCGCAGAACATATGGAATACACACCGGCTCCAGATATTATTCACGAAGCTGCCGGACATGCACCTATTATTGCAAATCCGGAATATGCAGAATATTTACGTCGTTTTGGTGAAATTGGTTCGAAAGCAATTTCATCGGCAAAAGATTTTGAATTGTATGAGGTAATTCGGCATTTATCCATATTAAAAGAAGATCCAAATTCGACGAAAAAAGAAATTCAGGAAGCAGAAGAGTTATTGACTGCTATTTCTTCATCAATGGGAACACCCAGCGAAATGGCTAAAATAAGAAACATGCATTGGTGGACGGTAGAATACGGATTGATTGGTGATTTGAAAAATCCTAAAATTTACGGAGCAGGATTACTTTCATCCATTGGAGAGAGCAAATGTTGCATGAGTTCAAAAGTTAAAAAATTACCCTATACGATAGACGCCAGCAACGTTGGATTTGATATTACGCAGCCACAACCTCAGCTATTTGTAACTCCTGATTTTGCCCATTTAAGTTTTGTTTTAGAGGAATTTGCCAATAAAATGGCACTGCGTAAAGGAGGCTTGAATGGGATGGAAAAATTAATAGAATCTCAAGATTTAGGCACGATTGAATTAAGCACGGGTATTCAAATTTCCGGAAAATTTACAGAAGTTTTAGCCGATGAAAATAGGCAACCTGTTTATATAAAAACAAAAGGGCCAACGGCATTAGCCTATAAAAATAAAGAACTTATTGGTCATGATAAAGAATACCATCAAGATGGATTTGGTTCGCCGATAGGTAAATTGAAAGGAATAAATCTGGCGATTGAAGACATGTCTCCAACCGATTTGGAGGTTTACGGAATTTACGAAGGTAAAAAGCCAAAACTAGTATTTGATGGAGGAATTGTCGTCGAAGGAGAAATAATTACCGGAAAACGAAATTTACAGGGAAAAATAATTTTAATTTCCTTTAAAAACTGTATGGTAAAAAGAGGTGAAACCATTCTCTTCGATCCTTCTTGGGGTATTTATGACATGGCGGTTGGAGCTTCTGTCATTTCTGCGTTTGCAGGAATAGCAGATCCGAATAGTTATGGTTTACATTTTGAACCACCTAAAGAAAAAACGCATAAAATCCATTATTCCGATAAGCAAAAAGAACTGCATTTGCTCTACAAAGAAGTTCGCGAAATGCGAGAGTCAAACATGCTTAAAATAGAAAAATTACAAGCTATTTTTGAAAATATAACTTGTAATTTTCCGAAAGAGTGGCTGTTGGTTTTAGAAATTTACGAACTTTTGAAAGCCCATAAAAATCAAACCTTAGCCAGTTTAGTTTTTGATTATTTGCAGCAACTATCCAAGCAAAAGAATATTTCACACCTTATTAATGACGGAATAGAACTGCTAAAAGGCAACTAAGCAACAGATACTAAGCATTAAACTTGAGAAATACGCAAGGTATTTACCATTCCTTTTTCATGTACAGGCATAGAGGTTAGGTTAATGACATATTCTCCTTTTTCGGCATAGTGTTTTTCTAAAGTAATTTTATTAATATCTTCAATGGTATCATCGGTACTTACTAATTTGTCATAGTATAGCGCTTTTACGCCCCAAAGGAGATTTAACATTGCCAATATTCTTCTATTATCAGAAAAAGCCAGAATATTAGATTTTGGTCTCCACGCAGAAATTTGAAATGCGGTGTAACCACTATTTGTCAAAGTTGTTATCGCTGCGGCTTCAATTTCATCGGCAAGAATCGCTGCTTGATGGCAAACAGCTTTGGTAATAAACCTTTCATTAACACATTGAACATGAGAAGTTGGGCTCAGAATTAACTCAGAATTCTCTACATCGCTGATAATATTTCGCATTACTTGAATTACTTCTAAAGGATAGTCTCCTACCGAAGTTTCACCCGATAACATAACGGCATCTGCACCATCCATAATAGAATTCGCAACATCATTTACTTCGGCTCTTGTTGGTACTTGGCTTGTAATCATTGACTCCATCATTTGGGTTGCAATAATTACCGGAATTCTCGCTTCTTTTGCTTTTTTAACTAGTCTTTTTTGAATTAAAGGAACTTTTTCCATTGGAATTTCAACTCCCAAATCACCACGAGCTACCATTAATCCATCACAATTTGCTGTAATTTGGTTAATATTTTTAATGGCTTCCGGTTTTTCAATTTTAGCAATAATCGGAATTTTATAATCTGATTTCTCAGCAATCAAATCTCGTAAAGAAATCAAATCTGCTGCTGATCGCACAAAAGAAAGAGCAATCCAGTCCACTTCTTGTTCGATGGCAAAAATGGCATCTTTGATATCTTTTTTAGTAAGTGCCGGTAAAGATATTTTTGTATTGGGTAGGTTTACTCCCTTTTTTGATTTTAATCTTCCACCGCGAATAACTTCTGTTTTTACCGCAGTATCTCTATCTGTTTCGATAACTTTAAACATAAGTTTACCGTCATCTACCAAAATATGTTCACCTGCTTCGACATCTTTTGGAAAATTTTGATACGTCATAAAAGCTTTTTCAGAATCACCAATACATTCATTTGTGGTAAAAGTGAAAATATCGCCTTTGTTTAATTTGACTTTTTCGCCCATGACGCCAACTCGTAATTTTGGGCCTTGTAAATCGGCCAAAACAGCGACGTTAAAATTTCTTCGCAAATTGATTTCACGAATATCTTTTATTTTTTGAGCTACATCTTCATAGTCGGCATGTGAAAAATTTACCCGGAATACATTGACACCCAACACCATCATTTCTTCCATGATTTCTTTGGTGCTGATTGCTGGGCCTAAAGTGGCAACTATTTTTGTTTTTTTTCTTAGTTTCATATATATCTAATTTAATTTATCACACCTTGCTTTTATCATTTGTCATGATGAAAACTCTACCATCTCTGTGGATGGTGTGAACGTAACCTATTTTAAAATATTAAATGATCTTTTGATTTTAAATCATTTGGATCGAGACTATAGCAGGTTATTATGTTAAATGTTTGATTGATTTTGGTTAAAATTTCATTTATTTCTTTTGTTTCCAAATTACCGGTAATCTTTATAAAATAATCTATTTGTTTCTTTTCAGGGATAAAAAAAGAGGTTTTTGTTTCTGTTTGAAATAAATTATTATTTTCCGGAATTACATTGTCAATGGAAATTTGTTTATTTGCAATTAATGACCAGCTTGTAAAAGTACACTCATTCTCATAGACATAGAGAGGAAAATTACAATTCAGCGAAGAAAAATCTAAATCATCTTTAAAGCGAGTCAAATGAATTTTTAAATTTTTATTTAAAAAAAAAGCTAATCGATAATCTTCTAAAGTTGAATGAATACCGATCAAGGTATAGTCGTGATCATATTCAAAATCAAAAGAATGAATTTTTGACAAGGTTTTTCTATTTTTAGAATTAGAATTGAACAAAAGTACTTATACTTTTGAATTTATTTATCAAATACTGCGAAAATGGTATAGATTGATTAAAAATTAAAACGAAAAAAACATAACGTTTAGTCGTGAATTCGATGCTGATTTTTATAATAAGCTCTTTTTGATGCAATTTCTTCGGCTTTCTTTTTTGAGGTAGCTCTACCTTTGGAAACTAATTCTTCATCAATAAACAATTTTACACTGAAATGTTTTAGTGCGTCATTACCGGTATCTTCATACACCTGGTATTTGATTTTTTTTCGATTTTTTTGACACCATTCAATTAAAACACTTTTGTAACTTGTTATTTTTCCTTCTAATCGTTCAATATCAACATAAGGTTCAATAACATTTCTGAAAATAAATTTTTCACAAAAAGCATATCCTTTATCCAAATGAATCGCACCAATTAAAGCTTCAAACAAATTGCCATAAATATTATCACCAAAATGCTGGTTCGGGATATTGCAATCGACAAAATTTTTCAATCCTAAATCTCTGCCCAATTCATTTAAATGATCCCTACTTACAATTTTTGAGCGCATTTGTGTTAGATCACCCTCATCTGCTTGCGGCATTTTTTTAAAAAGATAGTTTGCAATAACTGCTCCTAAAATAGCATCTCCTAAAAATTCAAGACGCTCATAATTCAAAGGAAAACCACCATTATTAATTTTTTTCAAAGAGCTATGTGTAAATGCCTCTTTATAAAAATCTAATTTTTTTGGATAGTAGCCTAAAATGCTTTTCATTACATTAAAGAACACTTCATCCTTTTCGGAATGAGGGTTTCTTATTTTACGTATGAAATTCATTTCGAACTAATCTTCAAATTTTTTAAATAAAACACAGGCATTATGACCACCAAAACCAAAAGTATTGCTCATGGCTATTTTTACATCTCGTTTTTGTGCTTTGTTAAACGTGAGATTTAATTTTGGGTCGATTTGATCATCATCGGTAAAATGATTGATAGTGGGAGGAATAATTCCTTTTGTTATGGCTAAAATAGAAGCAATTGCCTCTATCGCACCAGCGGCACCAAGTAAATGACCTGTCATTGATTTGGTGGAGTTGATATTAAGTTTATAGGCATGATCACCAAAAACACTTTGAACTGCTTTTAATTCAGCCACATCTCCCAAATTCGTTGCTGTACCGTGCATATTCACAGCATCAACATCTTCTGGTTGTATTCCGGCATTTCTCAAGCAATTGATCATAACATTTTTAGCTCCTCTTCCTTCCGGATGTGGCGCTGTTATATGATAAGCATCTGCAGATAATCCACCACCAATAACTTCGGCATAAATTTTTGCACCCCGAGCAATTGCGTGTTCGTATTCTTCTAAAATTAATGCTCCAGCTCCTTCACCTAAAACAAAACCGTCACGATCTTTATCAAAAGGTCTTGAGGCAGTTTGTGGGTCGTCATTTCTAGTTGATAAGGCATGCATGGCGTTGAATCCGCCCATACCGGCTAAAGTTACTGCAGCTTCTGAACCACCAGTTACAAAAACATCAGCAATTCCTAAACGGATATAATTTAATGAATCAATAATTGCGTTTGCAGAGGAAGCACATGCAGAAACAGTCGTAAAATTTGGTCCTTGCAGATTGTATTTCATCGAGATTTGTCCTGGCGCAATATCTGCAATCATTTTAGGAATAAAGAAAGGGTTGAATTTCGGAGTGCCGTCACCACTAGCAAAATTTAAAACTTCATTTTGAAAAGTTTCTAATCCGCCAATTCCTGCTCCCCAAATGACACCGATTCGTGTGGGATCTTCTTTTTCAAGATCTAATTTTGAATCGGCAATTGCTTCGTCGCTAGCAACCATGGCATATTGCGTAAACCGATCCATTTTACGAGCCTCTTTTCGGTCGATAAAATCGGTAACTTCAAAGTTTTTTAACTCACAGGCAAAACGAGTTTTGAATTTTTCAGCATCAAAATAGGTTATCGGTGCGGCACCA
>RCMY010003229.1_pt1 | contig 14510 bp, 19 predicted proteins | sample 2041341 | NCBI WGS metagenome assembly RCMY01 (sample SAMN09708234, study PRJNA481090) | Marine sediment metagenome, whole genome shotgun sequencing project.
ACTGCTGAGGGAGGTGCTCCCGTTGCTGAATTGCTCAGACGTGACAGCGACTGGTTGGAGACCCGTCGTCTGCGACACGGCTCCCCCACACGCGAGGAGGCGCGCACATTCGGCAGTCGCCTTGCCATGACGCATGCCGCTGGCGCCGACTTCTTTGGCGTGGCGCCACCGGGGCTGGCCGCGGAGTCCGCCGTCCTGGCCGAGTTGCCCTCCCTCGTGGTTGGGGAACCCACATACGCATCCTGGGGCGCATTCTTCGCAGCCCTGCGGCTGGCTCCCCACATGGAGCAGGCCCAGGACAGGGGTTGCTTTGACGTCGATCAAGCTGACCGGCTCTGGTCCGTCGTCGGCAGGGTGGCAGACGGAGAGTTCGATGCTGAGCAGCCACGAGCTGTCCGGTCCGCGCACGTCGAGAGGGCTTCAGAGGGCGGCCAACCCGCGGTCGCAAGGCTCCACGGGGACCTGTGGGGTGGGAACATCGTCTGGGCTCACGACGGACTGGGAGTCAAAGGAACGCTGATCGATCCGAGTGCGCACGGCGGCCACGCAGAAACAGATTTGGCGGAACTGGCCGTGTTCGGGTCACCCCATCTAAAGGACACCATCGCCGGCTACCAAGACGTCAGCGCCTTGGCCGATGGGTGGCGGGAACGCCTGCCAATCCATCAGCTGCACATGCTGCTGGTCCATGTGGTCAAGTTCGGCCAGGGCTACGTGCCACGAGCCGTGGGGCTGACCCATGCACTCGATTGATTGGTGACCTACCAACCCAAAGTACCCGGGCCGCCCTTGAACGGTCCGCTGACCTTCGACGTGATCCACCCACCATAGAAGTTGCCCTCCTGGGGTGTGACGCGTTCACCATCAACAACACAGGCGTCCATCGTCGAAGGCATGAGTGCTACATACCCACTCAACGACGTGAACCTCGCCGTGGGGTGTGGGTACTGCCACACTGCGCGCTTTGCGATCCTGTCCCCCACCACGACGTCGAAGTAGTCTGCCCGTCCCTTGAACTCGCAGTGGGTGTGACCCTCCACCGGCACGAGGACACCGTCGCCGAACGCCTTGCGGGGGATGTAGTACGTCGGTGGATGACTGGTCTCCAACACCTGAACAGACTCACGTGTGCTGGCGATGAGCTGGCCACCGAAGTGGACCTCCACCAACTCGTCGCTCTTCCTCAGAGATGGCGGACGGGGATAGTCCCAGACAGACTCCTGTCCGGGGAGGGGCTTGCCACGGCGACGTGCATTCATGAGGACTCCCGGGGATGGTCGAAGAATCCCATGGTAGGAAGGCGCTCCAAGAGGACAGGCAGACTCGGGTGGCTCAACCGCCCAGCTGCGTGAGAACCGGGCCCAGTGCCCAGTTCATCGCCGCGTAGGCCAGAGGCAGGGAGACCACGCCGAGGACGATTCCCACAATTCCGAACACTCTTCCGCGACGCGTCGCCGTGGCAATGATGCTGATGATCCAGCCAATGAGGCCCACGACGCAGGACAGGAAAGCTGCTCCGATGGTCCCGGCGGCGGTTTCCGCGTAGGCGATGGTTCGCGGGTCGTTCATGAGCTCGTTCTGGTTCGTCGGGATACCCGTTTCGGCCAAATCAAGCAGGAACTGTCCCAATCCTCCACCGAATGACCACGCTATTGCCATGAGCGCTCCGAGTGCGAGGAGAACCACAACAAGACCGATGATGCCCAGCACGCTCGAGCGGTTGGCTGGAGTCACAGTATGTAGCGGGTTCTGGCCCCAAACCTGCTGGCCGGGGTAGGGCTGCTGGCCGGGGTAGGGCTGCTGGCCGGGGTAGGGCTGTTGCCCCGGGGCCCCATATCCGTACTGCTGATTCTGCTGCCACTGCTGGTTGCTCTGCTGCTGGTTGTAGGACGGTTGGGTGTTGGAATTCTGTTGGCCCGAAGGATTCTGCTGGGGGTACTGATCCTGCGGCCCCACCTGATTCGGATCGAACTGTGGCCCCGGTCCCTGGTGCCCAACCGTGCCCTGATCATTCCATTCGTTGCTCATTTTGCCCCCTGTTCGCGTCTTTCCATGGTGACACACGCGCGCTGAACCATGGACACGAGCCGACGACTGGTCAGCGTCCTCGAGACATTCGATGAACAATCCCGCGGGATTCGGGAGTCACCGCAACAGTCTTGGCTCAGAATCGCTGGGGTGGTCTCATGACCACGATCAGCAACATGGCCAAGGGGCTCAACAAGAGAGACCCCAGGAACCAATTCAGGCACGAGCGGCTGAACCTGGTAGAGGTCTGGTTCGGCATCATCGAGCGTCAAGCCATCCGACGCGGCACCTTCATCTCCGTCCGCGAACTCATGACCAAGATCCGGGGCTTCATCAACGGCTGGAACAAACGGAAACACCCGTTCATCTGGACCAAGACCCCAGACTAAATCTTCACCAAAATCGACCGCAAACGTAGAATGACCTCACCGCCGAGCCACTGGCTAGAGCAGAGCCAGCGGGTGAGCCGCTCTGCGTCCGCCCTGGCGCGGTGGGGGCGGGTCAGCAATCGCTCACACAGGACGACCGGGGCGCCAGCGTCGCGGCGGTGATGGCACGGGCGGCCTCGCCCAGCGCTGCGAGCTGTTCCGGAGTCAGCGCGTCGATGACGAGACGACGCGCCTCGCGGACGTGACTCGGCGCGATCTCCTCCAGCTTCTTCCATCCATCATCGGTGAGCCGGGCCTCGACCCGCCGACCTGGCCCGGAGCTGGTCTGGCGCTCCACCCAGCCATTGCGCTCGAGCCGAGTGATCGCGTGGGAAAGCCGCGACAGCGACCCCTGGGAATACTCCGCAAGATCGGTGAGCATCAGCGTGCGGTTGGGCTCGGCAGAGAGTCCGGCCAAGACGTGGAACTCGAACGCATTGACGCCTGCGTCCCGCTTGAGCTGGGCATCCATCGCCGCCGGCAGCGTCATCATCAGTGCAACCAGCGCGCGCCAGTCACGTTGCTGATCCGTGGACAGCCACGGAACATCCTGCTCTCCAGGTGAGGTGCTGCTTGGGTTTGGGTTCACAGGGCAACCCTACAATGCGACTTGAACATTCAAGTAGAAATGGGCTAACCTTCAGTTGAACGTTCAACAATCGCCTCTGAGGAGATCCCATGACTTTGCTTCGAATCGACGCCACAATCCAGGGCGACCGCTCGGCGAGCAGCGCGCTCGCCGACCTCGTCCTCGGCGAGTTCGTCGTTGCCCACCCGGAGGCTCCCGTCGTCCGGCGTCACCTGGGCTTGGACCCCCTGCCTGCCACTGCGTGGGAGACCGCCGTCACCGGAGGCTTCACCAAGGAGGCCGAGCGCACGCCCACCCAGCGCGAGGCACTCGAGCTGGCGAGCAGAGTCGCCACCGAATTACAGGAGGCGACCAGCGCCGTGCTGGCCTTCCCCCTCTACAACTACGGTGTTTCCCAGCACGTGAAGACTTGGATCGACTTGGCGATCGCCGGCACCTCCCCCGCCACCCGCCTGCTTGAGGGCACGCCAGTCGTCCTCGTCACCACCCGCGGCGGCACCTACGGGGCTGGTACTCCTCGTCAGGGCTGGGACCACAACACCGACTACCTGCGGCGGATCCTCGTCGATATCTGGGGCGCGGACCTCACCGTGATTGAGCGCGAGTTCACCCTGGTGGGCGTGAACCCGCGCCTCGACGAGTTCCAAGAGGTCGCCGCACTCATGCGCAAGACCGCCGAGGAGGCCGCCGTCGATGCAGGCATCGCCCTCGCCGACCGGCACGCCGGCCAGCACGCTGCCTGATTGGCGCCACGACGTGGCTGCTCGGCGGACCGCACTCTGATCCCTTACCCCAACTTTTCTGGAGACACCATGCTCATCGCCCTATGGATAATCAACGTTCTTCTCGCCCTGGTCTTTCTTGCCGCCGGTGGAATGAAACTTGCCAAATCGAAGGAAGCGCTCGCCGCCTCAGGGATGACGTGGATCGACAACACCCCCGCCTGGCAAGTCAAAGCCCTCGGCGCCGTGGAGGTTGCCGGCGCAGTTGGCCTGATAGTGCCGCTGGCAACCGGTATTGCCCCGGTCCTCACCCCCATCGCAGCGGTTGGCCTCGCCATCATCATGATCGGGGCGAGTGTTCTGCACATCCGCCTCAATGAATCCCCGAAAACCTTGGGACTGCTGGCCGCAGCCATCGCCAGTGCCACACTCGGATTCCTCGTACTCGGCTGAGCGCGCAGTCGGATCCGCGGCGACGCCGCGTGGTCAGAAGTGCGCGAGGTTGACCGGAGGCAGGTCCGTAGCCATCAACCGCGAGAGCGCACGGATGGCGACTGGTTCACCGCGATAGCGCTCCTGGTGTGCCGAAGTAATGCGGTCAAAGTGTGACTGCAGGAATGATGGGTGAACGAACTCGACGTGTCCGGTGGCCACCTCGACATCGTCACGGAAGCGAAACCGCGCGGTGTTGATCGCCAGCTCCATCCGTCGCGTGGCGACGCCGAAGCCGTACCTTCCATAGATGCTTGCCTCACTGGCGGACAGCACAGCGATACCCATGCCTTGCGCGCGGGCCTCACTGCTCGTAAGCGGCCAGATGGGTGCGCTTCTTTTCCGGGGTGAACGCTCTGCGGGTCTTCGGGCCATCCGATCTGGGACCCGGAGTGTTGGTGTTGGTCATGGTGTCATCGTCTCGCACGATGCTCGAAGGTGAAATGGACATGGGGTGCTACCTCGTGGATTCTCGCCCTACGACAACGGCGGACGTGCTCTGTAGGACTGGTCTCAACTCACCCTGACACGTAGGGCCGCGGCGGGCATGCCGAAGCAGCCCTCTTAGGGCGGGACGACCAGCACGTGATTTGCCGCTGACCTCGTCAGTGAAGGTCTCGTCGACGTCGCCTACCTTGGTGATCTGGCGGTCGAGATTCTGGTCGGTGCTGCTCCCTCTGATGTAGGGCGATGGTCTGTCCTGTGGCGTGACGGCGAAATAACTATACGGTTTGGTGAGATACTGGGGTATGGCAAACAAACCAGCCCAAAATCGACCGCAAACGTAAAATGACCTCACCGCCGAGCCACTAGTCGAGGGTCTCTCTCACTGCTCATAGCCCCGCATCACCCGATCCCGCTCTGCGAAATATTGTCTTCGGTACGCGGTGCGCGGAACCCGGCGGCCAGCGAGACAGGCCGGTTGTCTATGATGTGGTTCATCAGTCATCGACGACCCCGCGCAGCCACTGCCGCGGGTCGATGTTGTGCGAGCAGAGGAATTCATGTCCACATCGGGAAATCCCCCACATACTGGGCCGACTGAACCCTCTGCCCAGTGGGAGCCCGGGAAGCCTCTCATCACAAGTTCTCGCAGCGACAGGCTGAGGCATCTTCGCGGGTTGCTGCCGACGAAGGACGACTATCGCTCCCTTCCACGCAGTTGGAAGCGTGACATTGCCGCCGGATTCACCGTCGGCATTGTCGCACTACCGCTTGCACTGGCTTTCGGGGTCAGTTCTGGAGCGGGTGCTGAAGCGGGGTTGATCACTGCGATCGTTGCTGGCTTCATCGCCGCCATCTTTGGCGGATCCCATGTCCAGGTTTCCGGTCCAACCGGTGCAATGGTCGTGGTGCTCGGTCCCATCGTCGCCCTGTATGGCGCAAGCGCGCTTGCTGTTGTCTGTCTCATGGCTGGCGTGATGGTGATCTTCGCAGGTCTGTTCCGGCTCGGGGGCCTCGTCTCCGTGATTCCGCGGCCCGTCATCGAGGGCTTCACGCTGGGCATCGCCGTCATCATCTTCCTGCAGCAGGTGCCATCGGCCCTCGGGTCACGCGCGGGGCCCAGCAACAATGCGGTGGTCTCTGCCATCCAATCCGTGCCAGGTGCTATTGATGCGGCTCTTCTGTCATCACTTGGCCTCGTCGTGGTCGTCGCTCTCCTGATGTGGATTCTCCCCCGCGTCTCAGCACAGATCCCGGCTTCGCTCGTGGCAATTGTGGCTGCATCGGTTGCGGCTGTGCTTCTCAATCTTCCCGTCGCGACGATCGGAGCATTGCCTGCCGGGCTGCCTGCACCGACGCTCCCCGGGATCGACCCTGCGATCGCGATGAGCCTTCTCGGCCCCGCCGCTGCGGTGGCCATACTGGCCGCCATCGAATCCCTGCTGTCAGTGCGCGTTGCTGCCACCATGTCTGACGCCGGAAACTACCTCCCTGATCGTGAACTGGTCGGGCAGGGCCTGGCCACCCTTGCCGCAGGATTCTTCGGCGGTATGCCGGCGACAGGCGCCATCGCGCGAACCGCCGTCAATGTCCGCTCCGGCGCCAAGACACGCGTCGCATCCATCACCCACTCAGTCGTGCTCCTGGCAGTCGTGTCGATCGGTGCTGCCGTCGTCAGCCAAATTCCGCTGGCAGCCCTCGCAGGTGTCCTCATGGTCACGGCCATCCGCATGGTGTCGCTGGGACGGGTTCGCCACATTCTGCGCACCAGCCGTTCAGAAGCCTGGATCTTCGTCACAACGGCCGTCATCACCGTCAGCTTCGACCTCATCTATGCCGTCGGGATCGGCATCGTCGCAGCAGCGCTTTTTGCGTTGCGTGCAGTGGCACGCACCAGTGGCGTGACCCGGGAGAGGCTCTCGGGGGCACCGGAACCCGGAGATGAGCGCATTGCCCAGTTTGCGCTGGAGGGAGCTCTCTTCTTTGGTGCCGCCGAGCGGATGCTGGCGGCCATCGGTGACGTGCGCGGCATTGATGTCGTCATCATCAGGATGTCCGGACTGCACCTCTTGGACAGCACCGGCGCCGAGCTTTTCACCGAAGTCATCACGGCTCTCGAGGCCAGGGGGGTGACCGTGCTTGTGAAGGGGTTGCGCAGTCGACACGTTGAACTGGCCACCCGCATCGGCGTGGTTTCGTCACTGCGGGTCCAGGAACACCTCTTCGAGCGACTCGAGGACGCCACCGAGCACGCCCGGTCGCACATCCGTCGCATGGACGTGTGATTCCTCAGTTTGACAGCACGATGACAGCATCGCCGGCATCAGCGGCGAGCTGGACCTCATGACCGTTGACGTGAACTCTGGTCACAGCGTCATCGAACTCTGTGATCGTCAGGCAAGCACCTCTCACGATGCCCGCTGTGTGGAACCATTCCAGCAACTCTGACTTCTCATCGCAGATGCGGGTCACGAGGTACTCCCCCGGCTTGGCCGTGGAGACGCGCTGAGCGCCCATCGGATAGGAGACCTGCCCGGATCGGGTGGGGATTGGATCCCCGTGTGGATCCACGGCCGGGGTACCCAGAAGATCGTCAATCCTGTCGATCAGCAGATCGGATGCCGCATGTTCGAGGCTTTCCGCCTCATCGTGCACCTCGTCCCAGCTGTAGCCGAGGTGATCCACGAGATAGGTTTCGAGGAGCCGGTGTCGACGCACCATCTTCAGAGCCAGTCGCTCGCCGTGAGGAGTGAGGAGTATGGGTCCGTACGGCTCGTGGACCAGTAATCCCTGCCCAACAAAACGTTTGACGGTGCTCGAAGCAGCCGCGCGGGTGGTGCCGAATCGATCGGCGAGCTCCTTGACGGTGGCGGGGACACCACCCCATTCCAGTGCCGTCCAGATCACCTTCAGGTAGTCCTCTGCCGTGCTCGAGATCGTCTCCATCAGTGCGTCCTCCCCCGCAGCTTCATGAACATCACTCCTGTCCCGTGACGGTCAGAAATAGAAGAAGCACGTTCAGGAGCACGATGGCTGCGGTGACGACGAAGGCGGACACGCGCATGGGGATACCGTTGACGAACTGCCCCATCAGGCTTCGTCGGCTGGTGAGCCAGATGAGTGGGATCAGCGCGAACGGGATACCGATGGAGAGGAACACCTGGCTCAGCACGAGGGCCAGCGTCGGATCGAAGCCGACGGCCAGGATGATCAGCGCAGGAATCAGAGTGATCGCGCGACGCGCGAGCAGGGAGATCCGGACGTGCAGAAGACCCTTCATGATGGTGGCACCTGCGTAGCAGCCCACTGAGGTCGACGCCAGCCCCGAAGCCAGCAGCCCGATACCAAAGATGACTCCGATGACTGGTCCCAGGGCGTTCTCGATGGCCATGTGCGCACCCTCGATGGTGTCGGTACCAGCGACACCCGGGAGCGAAGCGGCGGCGAGGAGCAGCATCGCAATGTTGACCGATCCGGCAATCACGAGGGCGAAACCGACATCCCAGCGGGTGACTGTCAGGAGCCGCTTGATCCGACCGGGCTCGGTCTGGACGCCGTGCCTGTCACGGGAGAGCGACGAGTGGAGGTAGATGGCGTGCGGCATCACTGTGGCACCGAGCATGCTGGCTGCCAGCAGCACCGTGCGGGACCCTTCGAATCGTGGCACGAGGCCAGCAGCGGTCTCGGACCAGCTGACGGGGCTGACCACGAGGCCAGCCATGAAACCGACAGTGATGATGGCCAGTAGTGCCATGACGACGAACTCGAAGGGTCGTTGCCCGTTTCTGTTCTGGACCCCCAGGACGATCATCGATATGACGCCCACGATGATGCCGCCCAGGAGCAACGGGAGGTCGAACAGGATCTGCAGGGCAATCGCTCCGCCGATCACCTCGGCCAGGTCCGTGGCAGCGGCCACGAGTTCGGCCTGGCCCCAGTAGAGGAGGCGCCCGGCACGGGGCATCCGCTCCCCCAACAACTCTGGGAGGCTTTTGCCCGTTACGAGACCCAACTTGGCCGAGAGGTACTGCACGATGACGGCCATCGCATTCGCGACGACGAGGACCCACACCAGCAGGTAGCCGTACTCGGCGCCTGCGGACAGGTTGGCCGCGACGTTACCGGGATCCACGTAGGCGATGGCGGCGACGAATGCCGGCCCGAGAAGCCACAGAAATCGCTTCTCGGGTTTCTCCACCGAGGGGGGTGTGATGTGTTCTACAGAGGTCATGCTGATCTTTCTGCCAAGATGTTAATCGAGGTTAACACTTGTTCGTGGGCGTCGTGCCAACGCACCATCCCAACCTCCCAATTGTGGGGACCGACGGATGATGCACGGTGGCCTGCTGGGCCATGCCTTGACCAACGTCAAGTTCTGCGAAATGGTTGTTGAACGTCAGCTGATCCACGAGAGGGAATTGATGATTTCGCTGGAGGTTCTGCACACGGAGGAGTCCTGCGTCGCCCGAGTTCCGCTGTTCGCCCGGCTTGATCACGACGCGCAACAAACAGTGGGTGCCTTCGCGCATCCCGTCCACGTTCGGCGAGGGCAATTGCTCCACGGCGCCGGCAGTGATCTGGCCCAACTCTTCGTCGTTCACACTGGGAGGCTCAAGGTGGTGCGTGTTACCGCCGGAGGCCTCGAACGACTGATCCGGGTGGCGGGACCCGGTGACGTGGTGGGTGAACACGCCTTTCTCACGGGTGAGCGCCAGGACACCTACGTCGAGGCACTGCAGGACACTTCGGTGTGCACCTTCCAGCACAAGGATCTGAGCCGGCTCATGGCATCGCATCCGGGCATCGGACTGCAGTTGCTGCGGACGCTCAGCAACCGTCTCGATACGGCCGAGCGTGGACTGTCACAGAACACAGCAGGTGTGCCCGCGCGATTGGCCGACTACCTGCTGGAGTTGCCCATGCAAAGCGATTTGGGTGGTGTCGTGGTCGCGTGGCCCATGTCGAAGCGCGATGTCGCCTCGTACCTCGGTACCACCCCGGAGTCGCTGAGCCGTGCGTTGGCCAGCATGGAGACACAGGGTCTGCTCAAGTCTGGTTCGCGTCGCAGCACCGTGCTGCTGGACATCGAGGGTCTCGAAACCTTGGCTGCAGGCTGAGTCATTCTCACTGCTCGGGAGGTACGTGATGCTCATCCCATTGACGACAGCGAAGGCCCGCAGCGTCCCTTCGTGCAGCCGGCCAGTGTCAGCTGGCGATACCGGGCCAGTAGTCGTTCGGGTCGAGGCGGTCGCCGAAGATGGCCTGACCAACCCGGACGCAGGTGGCGCCATGTTCGATGGCCAGTTCAAAGTCCCCCGACATCCCCATCGACAGCTCGTCCCAGCCCCCACCATCGACGTCACGGAGCTCACGCTGCACGCCTCGCATGACGTCGAAGCAGGCGGCAACGCGCACGTGATCATCCGTGAACAGGGCGAGCGTCATGAGGCCACGGACCTCCAGGGCATCGAAGGCGACGAGTTCACGGGTGAAAGCGGCGACCTCTGCCGGGGGCAGTCCGAACTTCTGATCCTCGTCGGAGGAATTGACCTGGACGAGCACCTCCAGGCGTCTGCCCTCCTGGTGCAGACGCTTGTTCAGCTCTTTGGCCACACGGAGCGAGTCCAACGCTTGGAACTCAGTGGCGAAGCGGGCTACGTCGCGGGCCTTGTTCGTTTGCAGATGACCGATGACGGCCCACTCGATGCCCTCCGTGCCAGCCAGAACCTCCGCCTTCGCAGCGGCCTCCTGCACCTTGTTCTCACCGAAGCGCCTGTAACCAGCGGCATGTGCTTCCAGGATCGTCTCGGGCGGTTTCGTTTTCGAGACCGGCAGGAGCCGAACCTCATCTGCTCGACGGTCCACTCGGGCGGCCGCCTCGGCGATCTTCCGCTCGATGACGGCGAGGTTGGTTGCGACAGAACTCATGCCCCCATGACTACACCACGGCAGCCCCTTCGGAGAAGCGGCGTGGACTACCGTGGGGGCCATGAGCCAGAATCCTGCGGGCCCGGGTCCCATGGACCACGACGAGATGCAATCGCTGTTGGCAGCACGCCAGGAGCTCGGACCGGCGATGGAACCTGCCCTGGTGGATTCCTTCGCGCAGAAGATCCTGGCCGAGGTGCAGCGGCAGACATACATCAACAACCAGACCCAACAGCAACATCAGCAGTTGGAGCAATCGAGGGCAGGTCAACAGCCGAGCGGTGGTGGGCGGCTGGCCCTGGCGATCGTCTCGCTCGTCATGGCTATTCCGTTGACCGCCATCGCTCTCGACCTGAGCTCCATATGGATGGCCGTGGTTGTCTGGATTGGAATCGTCATGGTCAACCTCGCCTACGGGACCGACCGCCGGGGTAAATCCTGACCCTGTTCCCTGCCACCCCCGTGTCCACCAGGAGCGGGGAACTCCCTCCACCACGCAATAGGCTACGAGTCGCTTGTTGAGGACGGAGATTTCTTACTGATGACGGACCTGATGATCTGCCGAGCGCGGCTCATGCCCGGTTGTTCGGACCCGGTGGCAGCAGAGTTGGTGGACGTCACCGTGCGTGACGGTCTCATCGCCACCATCGAGCCACATCGACGGGTGCTACCGGGTGCCATCGATGCTGACGGTGCGGTACTGCTGCCAGGTTTGTGGGACGCCCACGTCCACTTCAGTACCCATGCGCTCCTGGCAGAGTGCCTCCAGTTGCCGGCTGAGGACGATCTCCTGGGGATACTCCGCCGCGTGGGAAAGGAATTGGCCCTTCGTGACTCGGGTGGACTCTTGGTGGGATTCGGCTATCGCAGCGCGACCTGGCACGAAGAGCCCAGCGCGGCGAAACTCGATGAGCTGTCATCCGAGCCGATCGTCCTCTTTGCCGGAGATTTGCATTCCCTGTGGTGCAATTCGTCCGGTCTGATCGCCGTGGGGGCTCCTGAGCATGCGACGGGGCTGCTTCGAGAAGACGAGGCATTCACCGCGATGCTGCATCTCATGGCGACGGAGACGGGTCATGTGGACGCTCTCGTGCGTGGCGCGCAGCGCCGTGCAGCCGCCCTGGGTGTGGTGGGTGTGGTGGACATGGAAATGTCATGGGGAGTTGGTACATGGCAGCGTCGGATGGCCGCATCCCCCTCGCTCCAGCGCGTGGAGGCGGCCACCTACCCTGACGACCTTGAACGCCTCATCACACTGGGTCTGCGCACTGGTGATCTTTTGGGCGAGCGACTGAGCGTAGGCCCCCTGAAGATCATCTCCGACGGCTCGCTGAGTTCGCGGACGGCTCACTGCCTGTCGCCTTACCCCCATCCCATTCCCGGCTCCCCCCACGGGGTCGCCAACCATTCTCCTCAGGAGATGGTCTCTCTGTTGGCCCGGGCCAACAGCAACGGCATCCAGTCCGCCGTCCACGCCATCGGGGACCGCGCATGCCGTGACGCACTGGATGCCTTTGAAGCGGTGGGTGCGGCGGGAACCATCGAACATGCCCAACTGGTCCACCAAGATGATCTCCATCGATTCGCTGCACTCGGCGTGGGCGCAAGCGTCCAACCAGCGCACCTCTTGGAGGACGAAGCAGTGCTGGACGAGGTCTGGCCTGCCTCAACGGATCGCGCATTCGCCCTCCGCGCCCTTCTTGACGCAGGCGCACAGCTCCGGTTCGGCTCCGACGCACCTGTGTCGCCGCTGGATCCGTGGCTGGCCATGGACGTGGCCGTCAACAAACCACATCGCGTCGAACAGGCGCTGACACCAGAAGAAGCGCTCACAGCCTGTACGCGGACCCGGGTTGCCGTCGGAGAGCAAGCCGATCTTGTCCTGACCTCGCTGACGCCCTCGCGGCTCGGCAGCGGAGATTATTCGTCACATGAATGCCAGGTCACGATGATTGCTGGAATGACAACGCACGAAACAGCCGACGCTATTTCTGGATAGGGTGGCCGGGAATTGTCGCAGCGGGATAATGTGGTCCCTGACGGAAGGAGCACATCATGACATCAGAATCCAACGAGCACACGAGCAATTCGGACGGCGCCGTTGATGGTGGAGACGCCAACAGCCCCTACGAGCCGAAATACTCCGAGCCCAGCTTCGAGACCTCGTCGCCCGGTACTGACTGGGAAGTCCCAGCCTCTGCCGAGGGCGGAATGGGTGAGGCTGCAGCCAGTGCAAGTGCACCGGATGCCTCTCCTCTCATGGATGGACAGGTGGGTGAAGGCCAGAGTGAAGGACAGGGACAGTTCTGGAACGAAGGCGGACCGGTCTCCGGCGCAACGTCCAACTCCCGTCCCGTCCCCCCACAGCAGCAGCCAACCGGTCAGCAAGGATATGGCCAACAGCCATATGGCCAGCAAGCCCCCGGACAGCAAGCACCCGGACAGCAGGCCCCGTGGGGCCCCGGCCCGCAGCAGCCGTACCAGTCCGGATCCACCCACGGTGGCATGCCACCGCAGCCCAACTATGGAGGACCCATGGCCATCAGTCCCGAATTCAACAATCCGAACTATCTTGCGGGTCCATCCGAACAGGGTCGCAGCACCCTTCAGCTTGACTACTGGCTGAGTGTGTTCTTCTCGTGGATCCCCGCGCTGATCTTCTACCTCACGGAGAAGGACAAGAACAAGCTCATGGATGAGCACACCAAGGAACTCCTGAACTTCAACATCACGCGCATCATCGTCGGGGCCACCATGGTCATTCCGGTGATCGGGACCATTCTTGGTGGAATCGCGTCGCTCGCACTGTTCATCATCGCCATTCTCGGCGCGATCAAGGGACCGGACGAGTACGGCAACGGCCGTCTCTACAAGTTCCCGCTGGCCATCCGCTTCATCAAGTGAGTGAACTCAGCGCAAAGTGATTGAAAACGCCGGGGCCTGAGCGGTCCCGGCGTTTATCATGTCCACTTGAGAGAAGGAGCTGAAATCATGACTGAACAGATGCCGATCAATCAGGTAGCTGCAGAGCAGCGGCTCGTCGAGGAGCTCACGGGCTCCACTGTGCTGCCGAAAGTTCCCGTGGATGGTGAGCCCGTTGAACCGGGTGATCCAGAACCCGTGGGCAAGGGAGACAACCTCCCAACCTGAATCCTTGCGACACAGGATGGGTGGCATGGGGTGCGGTGAAGTTCACCTGCAGATGGAACGGCCGGGACGTATCGCGTGCAGAGAGGAACTCGAGCGCCTTGTTGGTCACGGCTTCCGTGAAGTACAGAGGCTCTTCAGCCTCCACCCCTTCGTCCCAGATGGGCGCACCGTAGTACGGTCCTCCCCCGTATCTGTGGGCGTAACAGTATTCGCACCCCGGGGCGCGTTCCTGGGAGTGGCCAACATGCCATTTGCCCGCCAGTGCGCACTGGTATCCGGCCCGCTGCAGCACCTCCGGTGTTAGTCGGCCAGCAGCTTTTCCATGTGCGGCATGATGAGCTCCGGCATCCGGTGTGGCATTGCCCACCGGCCCTGATCATCCGTTGTGATGACCACGAAGTTCAGGGGGACAACTCCAGCTGAAGAGGCGTCTTCACCCTGATCAAGTGCCACGGACATCACTCAAAGGGCGAGGGGTCGCCAGCTCCCACCCGCACCACGACAGGTTCATCGCCGGTCATGTCCACCACCGTCGTCGGCTCGGAGGCTACATCGCCGGAGTCCAGGACTGCGTCCACTTCGTTGTCCAGCATTTCCTTGATGGCCCAACCGTCGGTGGGTGACTCGTCCTCGCCCGGGAGCAGCAGTGTGGAGCTCAGCATCGGCTCACCGAGGGCCTCCAGCAATGCCTGTACAGTGCGGTGCTTCGGGATGCGCACACCGACAGAG
>RCMY010003230.1_pt1 | contig 14510 bp, 15 predicted proteins | sample 2041341 | NCBI WGS metagenome assembly RCMY01 (sample SAMN09708234, study PRJNA481090) | Marine sediment metagenome, whole genome shotgun sequencing project.
TTATCGCTCGAGCGATAATCGCGCTTTCCGACTCCTACGGCCTCCAAGTGGTGTTCGAAGAACGTGGAATGAATCGCGACGTGGCCGCCGACGAGATTCTCCGAATCGCTGCGTCACTGCTGGGACGCGTCACTGCTGGAAGTTGACCGCGAGCTGCTCAACTGGCTAGAGACGTCGCACGTGCATTGCGCCAAGTCCGTCAGGTGAACGCACGCCGAGGATGGTCAGCGCAGTCCGAAGGCCATCTTGGAGAAGCGCAAGGTAGTTGGCCACGCCGTCGGCCCCACCTCCGGCGAGGGCATACGCCATCGGACGGCCTATCGCGATCAGATCGGCGCCGCAGGCCAGGCCTTTCGCCACGTCCTCGGCAGTCGAGAATCCCCCGTCGACAACGACCGGCACGGCGCCGCCCACTTCCTTCACCACGTCGTCGAGGGCATCCATCGTTCCGATCTGACCGGCGAGCGCACGGCCGCCGTGATTCGACACGTACACGGCTGCGACACCGGCGTTGATCGCCCGTCGAGCATCGGCTGCGGACAGAACGCCCTTCACGATGATCGGAAGTGGTGACACCTCGACCGCCCAGGCAATGTCGTCGAAGGTCAGCGCTTGTTGGAACGACAACCGCTGCTCGCGTTCGGATGGAGCATCGACGAGATTGGGCATTGCCATCTGTCCGTGGTGATCGAAACCACTTTCGACATCGACCCAGCGCGTGCCATAGTCGGGTACATCGACGGTGACCACAACCGCTGCGAAGCCGGCCGCGTGTGCGCGAAGAAACATCGACCGCACCCAGTCACGGTCGCCCCACCAGTACAGCTGGAAGAGAGCGACACCACCGGGAACGACCACGTCTTCGAGGATCGGTGACGACGTGAGCGCAACCGTCGTCGCCGCCCCGCCCCGCTTGGCTCCTGTCGCCATGGCGTGCGCAGCGCCGCGATCGATCAGTTCGAGAGGCCCCATCGGGGCGGTCAGGACTGGCAGCTGAAGGTCGAAGCCGAGGATGTTGGTCGCCGTGGTGGGTGTACCGACGCCCGACGCCACCGAAGAGATCAACTTTCGGCGGTCGAGCGCAGCCGCGTTTGTGATGAGTGTGCTCCCGTCGCCAGCGCCCGCACCGATGTGCCCGGCCAAGTCTGGCTCGAGTCGGGCCTTACCCGCAGAAATCAGTCCGCCGATCGTCCCCCTCATTTCGTGCACGACAAAGATGTTTCCATGTCGCCGATTCTACGGCGGCCCACGACCTCACACGTTGTTCTCGAGAGGTGGGCGTTCTCGCGTGGTCGGTCCCCTGGGTCGGCGCGATAGGTTCCGCCCTGATGACCCTCGCACGCAAGATCGCCTTCATCGGCTCGCATTCGGTACGCAAGACAAACGCCGTGCATTCGTTTGCTGGAGCGGTCGGCCGCAGCGGGCGCAGCGTCGAGGTTGGCCGCGAAGTCGTTCGATTCAATCCGCTCGGACTGAACGAAGGGGCAACACCCGAAGCGCAGTTGTGGGTGGTCATGGCCCAGATTCAACAGGAGCTCGAGTTGCGGAACCGAGCTGACGTTTTGGTCACCGACCGCGCCGTCATCGACAACTTCGCCTACTTCCTTCGCGTCACCGATGGCCGCGACCCGTTCGATGTCACCCCGCTGGTGGCCAACTGGTCGAAGACGTATGACCTGTTCGTCCGATTGCGACCCGATGTGCCACTAAAAGCCGACGGCGTGCGCAGTACGAACGATCGATTCCGCAACGAGATCGAGAAGATTCTCGACATGATCATCCCTCGGTACGTCGACCCAGAACGCCTCATCGAGCTGCGGGCCTCCGAGGTCACCGAATCGTTCGACTGGGCCACCATGGTTGACACCTTGTGTGGCCCCCAAGAAGTCGACGACCCCGAACCCAAACCAGTCAGCTATACGCCGACCTTGTGGGATTAAGGAAGTTGTGACCAATGATTGAACCGAACACTCCCCACCGACCTCCGATCGAGCTCGAGGTCGAAGTCGACGGAACCCCCGAGGAGGTCTGGACCGCCATCGCCACGGGCCCCGGGATCAGCAGTTGGTACGTACCGCACGTCGTCGAAGAATGCGAGGGTGGTGCGGCCACCGCGTCGTTCGGGCCGGCTCCCGAAATGCAGGTCGCAGGACGAGTGGCAGCATGGGACCCGCCCCGCCGGATCGTGTTCGATGGGGGCGACCCGACCGAAGGTCTGGCCTTCGAGTGGCTGATCGAAGCAAAAAGTGGAAATACGTGCATCGTTCGACTCGTCAACTCGGGCTTCCTCGAAGGTGGCGAGTGGGACGAGTACTACGACGCCATGCACGAAGGTTGGCAAATATTCCTCGCCAACTTGCAGCTGCATTGCGCACACTTCTCGGGACAGGCGGCCACCGCCAGCCTGCCGATGGCGTCTTGGCTGGGACCCCGCGATGCGGCGTGGGCCAGGCTGACCAGCGAGCTCGGCATCACTCCATCACCCGAGGTGGGCCACCGAGTCGATGTCGAACTCGCCGATGGTCCCGTCCTCGGTGGCGACGTCGTCGCGGTGACCGCGCACCGCATCTCGTTGCTCGTCGATTCCCCCGCAGCGGGAACGGCGTTCATCGCCGCTGAAGGTCGGGGAGACAGCGTCGAGGTGTCGATCTGGACCTACCTTTACGGCGAAGTCGGCGAGGCCGCGTCGACCCGAGACGATTCGCGTTGGCGCGACTGGCTGAGCACGCGAGCCTGAACAGACTGACAGCTCAACTGACAGCTCAGTCGTCCATCGAGCTTGTGAGCGCGGCAACGACCGGAGCAAAGGCCTCGGCATCACGCACCACGTAGTGCGTTATCGAAAGTTGTTCTCGAAGCCGGCGTATCTTCTCGACAATGTGCTCGACGGTGCCGCTGAGTACAAAAGGGGTCTCTCGAATCACCGCCGGCGGGAGCTCGAACTGCTCTGCGAGTTCATCGTCTGAAGGTGTGTCATCACCGACGGCGACGAACTGGACGAGCGCAGAACGTTCGATCTCGTCACCACGAGCGCCCGCAGCGTCGTCCAACCAGCGAGCCCGCTCGATCAGATCTGCCAAGGCGAAACCACCACCGGTAGGTACCCCACCTTCACCGTGGGTGAGACCAGTGAATTGGAAGACGTCGCCATATTTGGCAGCAAGGGTCACCACGCGTCGGCCGTGGCCACCAATCAAAAACGGAACGTGCGCCTGTTCAGGACGAAAGCCGACATCATCGAAGACGGCATACTCGTGTTCGCCCCGGTATTCGACAGAGCCGCTGTCAAGGATCGATCGGAGAATTCCGAGCGACTCGCCAAACCGAGTCACACGCGGTCCGGGCGCTCGAATCGGGACTCCAATCGCATCGTGCTCGGCCTCGGCATACCCGGTGCCGAGACCCAAGACGAGTCGTCCGCTGGAGAGGCGGTCGACCGTCGCCGCAGTCCGGGCGAGGAGCGCCGGATTGTAGAATTCGTTGTTGAGGACGAGGGTGCCGACGCGCAATCGTGTCGTTGCCGCCGCCGCAATGAGCAACGGTGCGAATGGGTCGACCACGTACATCCCACCAGTGCGACCGCCGCCGCCCGGCGCTCCGATGTGGTCCGAGGTGAACAGCTCGCTGTAGCCCAGCTCCTCAATTCGCCGTGCATGATCGCCGAGTTCGTTCGGCGCATCGAAGGGGCCACCCTGGATCCCGAAGCTGTACGGCCTACTCGCAGAACCCGGCATCCTTCGAGGGTACCAGCAGATCAGGCTGCGATCGTCGAGAGCTGATCTGCCCCTGCACCACTCCAATGGCGCGGAAGGTCGATCACAACTTTCGTTCCGACACTCTCACTGGGGTCGATCCAGATCGACCCGTCGAGGCTGTTCACGATCTGACGGCAGACCGCTAGGCCGAGCCCCTGACCTTCGGTGTCGCCGAGCTGTTCGAGCATTCGAAAGACTTGTTCACGTTTGTCCGCTGGGACGCCAATCCCGTTGTCCTCCACGGAAATCGTCACTCTGTCACCGGACGCAACGGCGCTGAACGTGACTTCGAGCTCGCGGGCCGGGTGGCGATATTTGATCGCATTGGACAATAGGTTCTCGAGCACTCTCCACACGAAAGGTGCGCCGCCACGAACCGCAAGATCCTCGTCAATCGATACTGTCACGCGTCCCGCCGACGAGACGAGATCGGCCTCGAGTGCCTTCGTCACGTCGCCGATCAGCGGAGCGAGGTGAACAACTTCGGTCGACCGGTCACTGGTACGAAGTCCGGTGTAGTCGAGCATCGAGAGAATTACTTCGTCGAGATGACCGAGAACATTGTCGAGGCGACCAGCCATGTCGTGCGGATCGCCCTCACCGCTACGGACGCCGGCGATCAGCCGATCGGCGAGTAACCGCGCAGTACGAACAGGCGATCGCAGGTCATGCGCGACCGCACTCGCGAAATTTTCGAACTCTTCGTTGTTGTACTCAATCCTGCGCAACGACCCTCGAAGCTGATCCTTGATGGCGTGCCGGGCAATCGCGTGGCGAATCGTGCGATCGAGGAATTCGAGGTCGATCGAGTCCTTGTTGAGAAAGTCTTGCGCCCCGAGTTCGATCGCTTCGAGGGCGAGCTCGCGATCGTTCGACCCGGTGACCAACACGATTGGGATCGACTGATACTTGGCGAGTAACCGAGCTGGACCCTCCAGTCGCACGGCGTCAGGCAGATGAAGATCGAGAAGAATCACCGAGGGTGGATGCCGCTCGATGCTGTCGAGGGCGTCTTGAAGAGTCGCACATCTCTCGACAGAGGTCGGCGTTCTCATCCGCGCGAGCAGACGAGTTGCCTTCTCCGCATCGGTGTCGTTGTCCTCGATGAGAAGAACGTCGAGTGTTTTCATGAAATCCGCCTGAACTGACCTCGCCGCACTGGGACATGCCGCGCTACTCACATCGTCCACATGTCATCAATTTCAAACACGAGCGGCTCGTCACCACCAAAATCGGCTGGTTCACGGCCCGCCAGTTCGTGGTCGGCGCCGCGGCTTCGCAAGACGTCTCTGTACCCCGAGCGCCCGCTCGCGAAGTCGCGAATCTCCCGGACGAGTTCACCGGTCGAGAAGAACGAACTCGGCTTGGTCCAGAACGCATCGGCCCCAAGCTCCATACAGATTTTGCGGTCGTGGTCGCTCGACGAGGTTGTCAAGATCACCACCGGAATCTCTGCGTAGATCGGATCTGACTTCAGAATCTCGAGGCTGCGCGTACCATCGACGTGAGGCATCCGGAGGTCGAGCACAATCAGATCCGGCAGCGCCGAAATCGACCGGGCCTTCGAGAGCTGGCACAAAAGTTGTGCACCGTCGTCGACGAACTCGAAGTTTATCGAAATGCCTGCTTCCTCCGCAGCCATCAACATCAAGAGGTGGTCGTTTTGACTGTCGTCGGCCATTAGTACGTGATGTTCTTCTACCGGGCTGTGGATCTTGGAGTCGGACTTCATCTGTGCGTTCACAACTGGCATGGTTCCTCCGGTCGATGGATGACTACGGCATAACCACAACATCGGGAGAGCGACTCGGGCGCTTTAGTGATTCTCCATATAGGAAGAATTGCCCAATTTGATGGGCAGTTCTCCTCAAGCACCCCGACACGACCACCGAGAATCGAGCGACGAACAAAGCGTCACGCTCTCTTTCGGGAATGAGCTGCCGAAGAGTGCTTGAGAAAGATAATGAAAGAGGTTCTGAGAATGATCGTGCAACGACGTTCAATGTCGAACGGGGCGGGCAAGTTTGCGGTAGCAGCGACCATCGCCGGAGTCGTTTTCGTGGGTGGTGGTGCAACCGCAGGAGCCGCAGACGGGTGCGGGGTCACCCAATTGTCCTTTGACGGCGTCCGACTCCTCAACAATGGTGTCGACCACTCGGCTGGTCCGTTCTCGATCGAACTCGAGCCGGGAACCTACGACATCACCATGACATCATGGGACGCCCACGATGAGCACTACCAGCCCGAACAAGAGAATGAACAGTGGTACTTCACGCTCGATTCGGGATACAGCTCACCTCCCTCCATCGACATACCGACCGACCAGAACACATCGGCGACCGTGTTGTCGGCCCAGGAGATCGATGGGTCGAGCAGTGTCATGATCCACCACCTTCGAGCTGGTGGGGTCAACTCAGTCGAGCCCGTTTGCCTTGGATTCACCGCGCTCACGACTGAGCCCGACGACGTGACTCCAGCTGCCGAGACCGAGCCCGCTACTGATCCAGTGGATACCGAGGTCCAAGGGATCGTTGAGTTCGCAGACCCGACGTCACAACTGGTGCCGCCGGTCAGCAAGGTGAATCCGCCAATACGGGTCGAGGCAGTCCAAGTGACCCAGGCGCCAGCACCTCAGTTGGCACTCACCGGTCCATCGATGTCGGCATCGAGCGCACTCCTGGGAATGTTCCTCGTCATGATCGGACTTGCGTGCACGTGGATCTCCTCGGTCACTCGACGCCGGGACACCACGGCTTAGTCTGCGACACCATCCGGCAACTCGATGACGCGCCAGAAGGTCTCGAGCAGTTCGACCAAACGAACAAAGTCGGCACCAACACGCTGCTTCACCAAGTATCCGGCCACGTTGTGTTTGTACGCGGTCTCGATGTCTGATGAATCAACCGATGTAGTCAGTACGAACACCAACGTGTCGGCAAGACTTTCGTCGGAGCGAAGTTCGGTGAGGAACTCGCTCCCATTCATGCGGGGAAGATTCAGGTCCAAGATCACAATGCGAGGCTTGGCCAACGTTTCTTGACCGTTGGTGCCCCGAAGAACATCAAGGGCCTGAACCCCGTCACTCGCCGTGCGAATGACGTTGGCAATCTTCATCTTCCGAAGGCTTCGAATGATTGCCTCTTGATCGACCGGATCGTCTTCAACGATCAGCAGGCTAACTTCGTTCGATCGCCGCATGGTGGGACGTTAGTGGCCTCGGCTGTTCGGATGTCCGATGCCCGAGCTACCTCATCGCGATGAGCCCTCGATGGGCCAGCGAAGCGTGAAGGTCGTGCCGACGCCTTCTGTCGACTCCACCGAGATCGAACCGTCGTTGTTCTCCGCAGTACGGAGAATGGATGTCAATCCAATGCCGCTACCCGGCGCTTCATCGTCGGGATTCAATCGCCTGAAGGGCTCGAACACCGACTCAAGGTATTGGGTGGGGATCCCGGGGCCGTCGTCGTTGACAACTACTTCGACGACGTCGTCGGTGGCCGTAACATCGATCTTCACGAGGCCGCTGTCCTCGTCATGGTGTTTCACTGCATTGTCGACGAGGTTCCGTACGCACGTTTCGAACTGCACGGCCGCAAGGGCGCCAGACGCACGGCCAGAGAAGGCCGTCTCGACAGTGAAAGATTGCGGGATGTCGACCGTGAGGAGTACCTCCTCGACCACCTCGTCGAACCTGACCTCCGTGCACTTCTCGGCGGCATCTGAAATCCGGGCGAGGGTGAGCAGATCATCGATGAGCACGTTCATGCGGTGAACACGCTGCTCGATTCTGCTCAGATTGAACATCGCCGACTCTTCGAGGTGAGGATTGTCCTCCCGAATGAAACCGACCAGCGAAGTCACTGCACGAAGCGGCGAACGAAGGTCGTGACTCGCCACCCTGGTGAAGCTCGCGAGCCACTCGTTCGACCGGCGGAGCTCTCGGTTCTTCTCCTGTACCTCGACCGTCAGATCCCGCGCACGTCGCTGCGACACCCCGCTGTTCCGACTGAGCACCCAAAGCGCCGACGTGACCGCCAGAATCGCTATCAGTTGTGGAAGCATTCGCCAGAAAACCGCAACGTTCGATGGCGGGTCGATCACTCCGGTTCCGAGAGCGATCTCCCATCGACGGCCGGCGATCTGCATCGATCGGATGGCATCGGAGGGCGTTGTCGAGTCATCAGATTCGAAGATGAAACTCGATTCACTTTCGAGCGGCAATCCAACACGTCCTCGATCGGCGAGAACGAACGCGGGAAGATCGACAAGACTGTCGGTGATCAAACGATCGATATCGAACACCGTCAAGGCGACGCCCACGAAACCGTCCTCCTCATTCGGCGATGCCCCGTCGAATATCGGACTGACGAGCCACATTCCCGTGGTCGAATCGGGTTGACCGACAAGACGAATCGGCTCGGAAGCGACCACTGCGCGATCCTTGCGGGCAAGTTCGATCGCTTCGAGGTGAACAGCACTACTACTGAGGTCGAAGCCAAGCGCTTGTTCGTTGCCTTCGTAGGGCTCGACGTAGCTGACCAAGACGTGCCATGACCTGGTCTCGTCGACCGCCACGTCGAAGCTGGGGTATCCCTCTGCGTTTACCGATCGGTCGTCTCGAGTCGCCTGTACGAATGCAGGGAGTTGCTCGTGCAATAGCAGCGGAGCCCACTCGACTGCGAGCAACTCTGGGTTTCGCTCGAACGTGTCGGAGACCTCGAGGAACCGTTGAAAGTCGACTCTGGTCACTTCTGTGCTGGCGCCGAAGAAGGCGTTGATCGACAGGAGAAGATCGATTTGACTCTTGAGATCGAGCGTCAGAGAGCCTTCTATACGGTCGAGGGCCTCCGACCTCTCGGCGTCGACTCGATCTCGTTCGAAGTGGATGTTGCCTCGGTATCCGAAAGCGAACAGAACGAGCGCAAGGAGGAGGAAAAGCAGGGGAATCTGATGAATACCAGCTGCAAGATCGAACTCCCTGCGGCCGACTTTGATCACACGTCCCTTTCGGACCACCGACAGCCATCGATGGCATCGCCGTGGGGCGAATCCTAGGGGTTCCTCTCGGCCTGATTTGAGATAGCGAGAGATCTTCGATAAAGGATCTCCTCAAATTGGGAGCCGATCCAACCTGGCTCGTCAGCGTTCTTCGACGACCGCTGTACCAATCTCGACGGTGACCTCTGCGCCAGCGCTCGAGTCTTCGATTTGTGCCGGTGCTCTGGTTATCGACACCGCGGAACCGATCTGGACCACGACGTCGCCGGGTGCCACCGCGGGTGCTTCCTCGATTTCGACGACCGAAGCGACGGCCTCGGGAACCGCGTCAGCGGGACCTTGCGAAGATGGCCCGCCGCCAACGACGAGTGCAGCTGTTGCACACAGGAGTCCCGTCAGCAGCACGAGATGGGTGCGATCGACAGAGCCTGGAGGTGCAACCTCGAGCCGTTCGATGTGGCCGGTCACGGCCTCGCGGCGCAGAGCGAGCGAGTCACGCACGACCGACAGGTCGACCTCTCGGATCGAGAGCCTGGTGCCCATTGGCAGATGCCGATCGGCGTAGAGGAAGTCGAGATAGTGGCCGAGGATGCGGTCGGCGGCCGGCAAGTTCGACACCAGTTCCTTCGAATCAACGAGCGCCACGGACACCGTCTCGATGTCGACAACAACATTCGCAAACCGGCCAGAACCCCGCAGCGTGGGTGGCTCGAAGGCCTCGATGAGCACGACCAGCGAGTCGAGGTCCAGATCGTGCTGACCAGCCTCGACCGACTCGATGACGACCTCGGAGAACCCTGACTCGCTCGCCAGATCCTTTAGAGAGGCGCCACTAGTGGTCCTGTGCGATCGGAGAAGTGACCCCAAAGTACTCGTCTTGAGGCTCGGTGTGTGCGCTGCAAAGTCTCGATGGATTGTTGTGGACATGACCAGGTATCGGTCTCGAATCATCCATACCTAAGAGCTTTAGTCAGGGAGTTTCGTACCGACTGGAACGACCAGGCAAGGCCCGTTGAACCAGGCCGAGTTTTCCAAAGGCGGCATGATGCGGAATAGAAAAGCAAGTAACGATCGCCTGAGCGTGCTCGTTGCCGAAGACAATCCGCACGACCAACTGCTGTTTGCGTTGGCCGTCGAGGATTGTGGACCGACAACGTCCGTCACCTTCGCCAACGACGGGGTCATCCTGCTCGACACGCTCCACGAACTGTCCGAATCGCTCGAGCAGCCGAACGTGATCGTGCTCGACCTGCAGATGCCGCGGCTCGACGGCTACGAAACATTGGCATTGATACAATCGACGCCACGGCTCGCCGATGTCCCGGTCGTCATTTTCAGCAACTCCTCACAGCCGAGCGAAGTACGGCGGAGCCTCGACGGTGGAGCATTGCAACACATCGTCAAGCCGAGCACGTACGAAGAACTCCTCACGTTCGTCGAGTCGCTTGGAGAGCTCTGCGCGAGTCGTATCGAAGCGCAGCGAGCCGCCTGAAATCGACAATTCGCCCACGTGCCGACCGAGGTTTGTGCTCAAGGCACAGAGCTCACTGCCGATTGACAGGTGGTGGTCGACATCGTCGGATCCACCATGGCGGAATCTGGCAGGAAGGCGAACATCGTGAGCGTTGCTGTGCAGATCCCGCTGCGGGCAGTCGACGACACCCTCGACTTGCTCTATGGCAAGGATGTCACGGTCACCGGCGCGACCGAGATGGAGCTTTGTGTTCCATCGCTCTGCGGGCTGATGACGAACGATGGTGAACTCGTGGGCCTCATCGGCGCCGAACACGCCTTTGTCAACGCTGCCGGGGCAGCACTAGCACTGAGCGATCCTGTCGCTCCAGGGACAGAGGACGAGGCCACATCGACGGCGCTGTTCGACTCTTACCGTGAGGTTGTCCATGCGCTCTACCGTTTGGTCAACGACTTTGGCACCGAACAGGTGCACCTGGACCCCGACCGGACCCATTCGAACGAGGACCTCGGGCTGATCGTCGGCGCTGCCGAACGATGCCTGTTCCGCCTCGAGATCGACGGTTATGGTTCTGGCGTAGCCGGAATCTGGACCTGTCTGTAGATGTGAGGCGATGATGGCGGCAAAACTGACAGCGGTACTCGGGAACTGCAAACGCACGGGCCGATGGAAGATTCGTTCGCATACGAAGGCCTTCATCCTGTTCGGAAATTGCAACATCGACTATCGGGACGCTTACGCGGACGATGAACTCGAAGAGATCAGGCTCGACGTTCTGTGCCTTTTCGGTCGCGCGGTTTTCATCCTTCCTCCCGGCGCCGATGTTCAACCATCTGCCGTGAGCCTCTTGTCCTCGAGCAAGTTCGATGTCGAGGTCACCGACGTCGACGCCGGGTTGCCCAGTATCAAAATGGAGACGACGACCATCTTCGGTATGTGTCGTGTCCAGACGATCGATCGAGGGCCGTTCGACGAGGGATCCCCATTGGACCAAAGCGAATCCTCCATTAAATCCAACGGCGATCGTTCCCCGGCACCAGAACTCGAGTCGGCCCTGCCCCCTCGACTTCCTCCGCCAGCGCTCCCACCGACCGAGATCGCGATGGGTGACCCGAACACCGACGAACACGCAGATCATCTCGGCATGTCTCGCCTCGAGGAACTCGATCCAGAGAAGGCCGTCCTGATCACCAACGACACACATACGGTGCACATCGCAGCCGGTGTGCCGGAGAACAGCGCGTAACCAGACTGACTACAAGAGCACAATCCCCGACTCGGACAATCGGCGGTCGGGCGTTCCATCCTTGAGCAGCGCCTCGGCCCGTGCGAGATCTGGAGACAGGAACCGGTCGGGTCCAGGCCCCTCCACTTGTGTGCGGAGGGCATCTTTCGCGACGCCGGTCGCCGCCGATGGCTGGAGCGGCGCGCGGAGGTCCACAGCGCGTGACGCAATGACCCACTCGACCGCCAGAATCCGACGGACGTTGTCGAGCAACCGACGAAGCTTGCGAACCCCGCCCCACGCCATGGACACGTGGTCTTCTTGCATTCCCGAGGTCGGAAGCGAGTCGACCGACGCCGGCGCGGCGAGTCGTTTGTTCTCCGAGGCCATGGCTGCTGCGGTGTAGTGCCCAATCATGAGACCACTGTCGACGCCGACCTCGTCGGCAAGGAACGGCGGCAGACCGTGGCTCCTGGTTCGATCGAGCATTCGGTCCATCCGTCGCTCGGAGATCGCACCGACCTCGGACATGGCGATCGCAAGGAAGTCTGCGGCGAAACCGAGCGGCGCACCATGGAAATTGCCACACGACTCAACTCGACCGTCTGCCAGGACCATTGGATTGTCGATTGCCGATGCCAATTCATACTCGGCAACCCGTCGCACATGGTCGAGTGTGTCACGCGCCGCGCCGTGGACCGACGGTGTACAACGGATCGAGTACGCATCTTGCACACGCGAGTCGTCCTTCTTGTGGCTGTCGACGATGGGTGAACCGGCGAGCATCGCTCGAAGATTCGTGGCGCTCACGGCCTGGCCAGGCTGTGGTCGCAATCGCTGCAAGTCTTCGGCAAAGGGCGCATCGGTTGCAAGCAGGCCCTCGACGGTGAGTGCGGTGATCATGTCGGCTTGGGCAAGAAGTTGCTGCGCATCCTCGATTGCGAGACACAACATGCCCAAAATCCCATCGGTGCCATTGGTGACCGAGAGACCCTCTTTCTCGGCGAGAGCGATCGGTGAAAGTCCAGCCGCTGCGAGCGCTTCTGCGGCGGGTTTGCGTTCGCCACCGTGGATCACCTCGCCTTCGCCGAGAATCGCCAACGCACCATGGGCAAGCGGGGCAAGATCGCCACTGGCGCCGAGTGACCCGTACTCGGGCACGATCGGCGAGATCCCGGCGTTCAGCAGGTCTACCATCGCCTGTGCGACGAGCGGACGGGCACCGCTCGCACCGAGCGCGAGCGTGCGAGCTCGCAAGAACACCATCGCCCGCACAACCTCGTCCTCGACGGGGTCACCCATCCCCGCCGCGTGCGACCGAACCAGCGCGGTTTGGAGTGCCTGTCGCCGGTCCGCTGGTATCGATACGGTAGCAAGCGCTCCAAATCCGGTCGAGATCCCATATTTTGGTTCGCCCTCGGCAAGGCGCTCGACGACGGCCCTCGCAGCGGCCATCCGATCGAGAGCGGCTTGTGTGAGTTCCACTGTGGCGAGGTCGCGGGCCACTCGGCCAACTTCAGATATCGACACCCCGGGCCCATCGAGTTGGACCGCACCAGCGGTGTCGGGCGAAACAGAATTCATGATGCAACCTCTTTACTGATCGAGAAGAGCCCCAGGTCGACCGTGAGCGCATCGACGGTTTGAGCGAGTTGGCTGAACGCACGATCGCGATTGTCGCCGACGAGTCGCTGGTTGGGTCCGACGATCGAGATCGCCACAGCGAGGCTGCTCGTGCCGGTGAGCGCCATCGAAATGGCCGTGATATCCGGTTCGACCGCGCCGGTGCGCAGAACCGGCGTGCCGGGTTGTTCGAATGCCGCGCCCGCAGCCGTGCCGTCGAGCGGGACGTTCTGCCCGACCCAGCCGACGTGGCGTATCGCTCGACTGCTTTCTGCGGTGGCGACGTACGTGGCGGTTCGACCATCGGACACGACCAGGTAGACCGACTCGCCCGACGATGCAGCAAGAGCGTCGATGTGGGGCTGCGCGGTCGTGACGAGTCCGTCGAGGGGCCCTCCGTCGTGAAGAGTTGCAGCGAGGCGTTGCAGCGTTGCTCCTGCGTGGAACAGACCCTGCTGGTCACGGTCGAGATATCCGCGCACTTCGAGAGCTCGGAGGTAACGCAAGGCCGTCGTTGGAGTCAGATCGGCGTTCGTTGCCGCCGTGGTGAGCGAACAACCTGGTTCGGCGAGCACGATCTCCAGCAGATCAAGCACGCGCTCGATCGAACGTGGGACCTGTTCAGACTGTGGAAGATCGGGTCGCATGAATCCTCACCGGCGTTCAGTCGCACGCGCATTCGCGCATCCGCTGTCATATATCATCTACTGATGTCATCTACTGACATTTGATGTTATGGGTTGACAACCTAGGGGAACGGGTCACAGACTGCAACCATGAGCTCCACTCCTGCGACGACATTCAACATCGGCACCCCCGTCACCAATATCGCCGCACCGAGAGGCACTGATCTCACCTGCAAGGGGTGGCCGCAGGAAGCCGCCTACCGCATGCTGCAGAACAACCTTGACCCCGAGGTGGCTGAGAATCCCGACGAACTGGTCGTGTATGGCGGAACCGGTCGCGCTGCTCGGTCATGGCCTGCCTACAAGGCAATGCTGCGCACGCTCACCACTCTTGAACGCGACGAAACAATGCTCGTGCAGTCGGGAAAACCCGTTGGGGTCATGCGCACCCATGAGTGGGCACCCCGAGTCATCCTCGCAAACTCGAATCTGGTCCCCGACTGGGCCAACTGGGATGAGTTCCGGCGACTCGAACATCAAGGCCTCACCATGTACGGCCAAATGACCGCCGGATCGTGGATCTACATCGGCACGCAGGGGATCCTCCAGGGGACCTACGAGTGTTTTGCCGAGATCGCACGAAGGAGTTTCGGTGGAACGCTGGCGGGCACGCTCACCATCACTGCTGGGGCGGGTGGCATGGGCGGAGCGCAACCCCTCGCGGTCACGATGAACGACGGTGTCGTGTTGGTGGTCGACGTCGACCAACACATGCTCGATCGGCGAGTGGCTCACCGATATCTCGACGA
>RCMY010003231.1_pt1 | contig 14508 bp, 13 predicted proteins | sample 2041341 | NCBI WGS metagenome assembly RCMY01 (sample SAMN09708234, study PRJNA481090) | Marine sediment metagenome, whole genome shotgun sequencing project.
GCTTGTGCGTAATGCGGATGACGCAAGCCCACCCCAATAAACGGGGTTGGCTGCGAATTAGCAAAGAATGGTTTCAACTGACGTCCTATTTGCAGAGCTAACTATAAATTAGTTATTGCCCTTTTTTTCGGCCTGCATCTTTTGGAATAATTCTTTAGCTTGTTTGCGATCATAACCGCCCAAATCTTTGCACGTACCAGAGGGCACTAAACGCCACTCATCAACACTGTTATCCACGGTAGATTGGCCTGCACAACTATGTGTGCCCGCTAAATTTCCACAATCGTTTTGTCCAGCCAAGGCTACACCGTAACACTTTTCTTTGTTATTAGAAGCAGCGTCAACAGCATCTACAACCCCAAGTGACATGACCGTTGCGATGGCCGCGGCAGCAATATTCTTATTCATAATCGTTCCCTTTTGGTTTTTGGTACATTAACTTTCTAAGCAACTCGTTAATGCTTCGTTTAATCGAGTTACTATATAAAACCGATTAAACAACAATTAACTTTCATAATAATCGTATTTTTTTAAAAATAAAACCTTTGCAGCAAAGTTAGAGTGCTGTTAACGCATGGATACTTTTACACTCGGCCCTAATTAAAACTTAAATTGTTGCAACATTGTCGCCAAATCAGGCTGCCAATTAAACGCTTTCATATTTACCCGATTATTGATGACCACAACACCTTCTTGTTGCAATAGCCCAGTTTGCAATAGTGCATGCTCACTGCCTTTATCAAACGCTAACTGCCCATTTGAGCGCAGAACTCTATGCCAGTTCACCGCTTGATCAGTAGGCACAAAGCCTAAACTTCTTCCAACCAAACGAGCGCGCCCCGGTAAGCCCGCAAAGTCAGCAATTTGCCCGTAACTTGAAACTTTTCCTTGTGGAATGCTATTGACCATTGTCCAAATACGTTCATATGCCGGATTAATTGCCATATTATTATAATTAATTCTTAGTCAGCTTTAGCTTATTTAAGGCACTAAATTTTCATCAAACCATCAACTAATAGCTGCTTAGCTTCTTGCCCATTAGCACCATCAAGATAGTTTTTAGCCTGCTGCGCATAATCCTTAATCATACCCGTATTTAGACCAAGCGATTCAAATTGCTTATTAAGTTGATTTAGGTTTGATAATGATTCGTTATAACTTGCGGCTTGATCCATTAATCCACCTAATCCGCCTTTCGTCATTTCTTCAACTACTGGCAAATATTGCATAACTGAGTCTATGCCCGGTATTTTTGCCGTAAGAGCTGAAAACTGCTCGGCCGAAATATTCTGTTTAGCAAAATTAAATAGTGCAGCAATGCCGCCTTTTGCTTGTTCAGAGGTAACGCCTAAGTTACTAGTTACGCTATTGAGTAGCCCGTCAATATTTGGCGTTTTTACGGCTTCAGGTTGTTCATCAGCTAGGCCTACTGCGCTCAATACTGAATTCCACCAGCTCTGCTGCGCCATTGCGCTGCTGCTAAATATGGCTAATGTCGCAATAAGTAATAAATATTTCATTCGGATATTCCTTTTTTAAATGATTAACAATGTGTCGTTGAACGGCGGCAAATCTACCAGTATTTACGCCGCGCAACAATGCTTATATTTTTTGCCACTACCACATAAGCAAGTGTCGTTACGCCCTAGGTTAATATTGCCAGTTTTGCCAAGCATATCGCCATTTACATAACGCCAGCGCTTATCTTCTTTAATAAAACGACTTAACTCATGCATTGCATAAAAACGATGTCCAACCTTATAGAAAGCAATAAATTCAACTTCTCCGTGTTCATCTTGTTCATAAGCACTCATTACTTCAAGATTTATCCACGTTGTGTCTTTACTCGCCTCGGCAATATTCGCAACCGTCAAATTTTGTTTAGATGCCACTGTGTACGTATTTACAATATACGCATAAGCTTTTTTCACATAAGCACTAAAACGAGAGCGCATGAGTGCTTCGGGGCTTGACGGCAATTTACGCTGTAAAATGTAAGGTTCACAACATTCACTAAAAAGCATGTCGCTTCCGCAAGGACATATATCTAGCATATAAACTAATGCTCAAAAATAAAGTTAAACATGATTATAAACTATTGAAGCAGTACTCGTGTGAAATTTATACAATCCGCTTAATTTTAGCGACTTATACTACTGAGTTCCTGCTGAAACATTAAAATAAGAGAAAGGCAATTTGTTAATATATCGTTATAAAAAGTGCTTTGTATTCGAGTTTTCAAAAGAATATGTGTACAGTATCTACATTGATATTAATTTAAGAATAACACGACGCTTATTCACGCGTCATTATTTGACAAAGGCAGAATTTTCATGCATTTAGCGTCTAAGTACTCATTTCGACATTCCACATTTTTTACACTTTGCATATTTATTGCGCTAGGACTATCTGGCTGTAGCCAGTATTCAAATAAACAAGTAAGTCAACCTGCAACGACAGGTTCAGAACAGGCTGTGGCGATGCCTGATGAGTTTGCCGCTAAAGTAGCCTTAGATGTATTGAACGATGGCGGCAATGCAGTAGACGCTGCAATAGCCGCGCAATTTAGTTTGGCCGTTACACTGCCCGAAGCTGGTAATATTGGCGGAGGTGGTTTTATGTTGATTCACTTCGATGAAAATAATGACTTTATTGATTATAGAGAATCTGCCCCTGCACTAGCTGATCGCGACATGTATTTAGATAAAAATGGCGACGTAAATACGTTTCAATCTATATTTGGAATATTGGCCTCGGGTGTACCGGGTACGGTATCAGGTATGTGGGAAGCCCATAAAAAATATGGTTCGTTGCCTTGGGAGCGCCTAGTTTCACCGGCAGTTGCATTAGCCAAAGATGGCTTTGTTGTGCCGCAAAAACTCGCCTTTAATATAGAAAGCTATATTAGCCGACTCGAAAAGCGCAATATTCACGTTAACTTTGCCGATTACTTTGCTCACGCCAAAGCAGGGAAAGTTTTTACACAACCAGAGCTTGCGGCTTCGTTGCAGCGTATACAAACGCAAGGTCTCGTGGGTTTTTACGAGGGTGAGACGGCAGTCCTTATTGAAAAGTTTATGCAAAAACACGGTGGTCTTATAAACCAACAAGATTTAACTAACTACCAAGCAAAATGGCGGGCACCTATTCGTAGTAATTGGCGCGAATATGAGGTCATAAGTTCTGCGCCACCTAGTTCAGGTGGAATCGCAGTTGCGCAGTGGCTGCAAATGTTTGATTTAGTAAAAGCGCGTTCGCCTAAAATTGAGCACAACAGTGCCTTATATATACATATATTAGCAGAAGCCGGTAAACGTGTGTTTGCCGATAGAGCAGCTTACTTAGGCGATCCAGACTTTTTCGATGTACCTGAAAATGAGTTGCTTGACTCTGCATATATTGCGATGCGTGCTAGCAGTATTGATATTAAGAAAATATCCGATACCGAAAACGTAAAGCCTGGCTTGCCAGAAAGTGAGCAAACCACACACTTTTCAATCGTTGATAAAATGGGCAATGCGGTATCAAATACCACGACTATTAACCTCGGCTTTGGTAGCGGTATGGTTGTAGAGGGCGCTGGTTTTTTGTTAAATGACGAGATGGATGACTTTAGTGTAAAAGCGGGTGTACCCAACTACTTTGGTGCCGTTGGCGGCGTGGCAAACGAAATACAACCGCATAAACGCATGCTAAGTTCAATGACGCCTAGCATTGTATTAAAAGACGGTGACATCAAAATGGTTACCGGCGCCCCGGGTGGGACCACTATTTTATCGTCTGTATATTTGAGCATTTTAAACGCACTAGAGTTTGACTTGCCTATCCAACAGGTTGTTGATGCTCCCCGCTTTCATCACCAATTATTGCCAAAAGATGAAATTCGCTATCATGACGGTATGCCAGCAGCTGTTTTAGCCGAGCTTGAAGCAATGGGATACACCACAAGAAGAAGTCGGTTCGGTGATTTGCAAGTGATTGTAAAGCGTAATGGTAAATTAGAAGCTGCCTCGGAAACCAATGGTAGAGGTAAAGCGGTAGTTGAAGTATCGAGCAAATAGTGACCTTCTTCATAAGCATTGTTGCAGTGCTTATGAAGTGATTTTTTTATATATTATTTCTTGCCGCTTTTAAGGTTATTTTAAAAAAATACATGAAAAGCAATATAGCCAATTAGAATAATTGATAAATACGGAACCGGCGATGTCCACCAATTCAATTCACTTTGTTTTTTGGCACCGCCCTCTTTTTTCGACTTTTGGATTAGATAACTAAACAATACCAGTGGCACAGGCACAATTAACACGTAAGCCACACCCATCAGGCCAAAACCAGACCAAGCCATAAACAAGGCAAATAAATAGATGAAACCTAGCAGCGTGTACTTCATAGCGTAGTGATTCCTTGGTGTTAGTACTGCAAATATAGTAGTAGTCGTTGGTGTGCTTAGTATTATTGTGCCCTGTAAGCTTCCAGCAGTAAACTAAACATCGCGTAAAGTTGCAAGGCAATGGCAAATAATATTGCCTGAGTGTTCAAATCGCTATCAGAATCGATTGCCAGTAGTATCAACAAAAATGACGACATTGATGCTGGTGTTGCTATATCATGACTATTATAAAGACGACTAAAAAGGCCTATTATGAAAATTTTGTTACCTCTACTTGCAAGCATAATGCTTGCCTCGTCACTGCAGGCAGAAACGCTGCGTTTGTCAGAACCCGTTGCAACAAATGCCACAAGCGAAACCTTTGGCAGTGCGCTTAATACCGATTTACCGCATGTGAGCTTAACTGAATTATCCCAAGCGCCAGTCAGTTATATTGGCAAGCCTTTTCAGCTTGAAACAAAAATATCAAAGGTATGTCAAAAGAAAGGCTGCTTTTTTATTGCGCAGCAAAACGAGCATGTGTTGAGGGTGTCGTTCAAAGACTACGGTTTTTTCATTCCCACCGACAGTAGTGGTAAAACAGTATTGTTAAGCGGTGAGTTGATTGAAAAAGAGGTGTCTGAAAAACAAGCCGAGCACTTTAAGTCTGACCTCAAGACTGACAGTAAAGCCATTAAACCAGGCATAGTGTACGAAATTGTGGCAACCAGTGTACAAATTCCACTAAATAAGCCTAACGCTTAATTTACATTAGGACGATTACCGCAAAACTTTATAATTTAGGGTTTGCGGCAATCGTCTGTAATTACTGGCGTATAAAAATTGGATTTGAATATGCGCTTAAGTCATTGTCTTCAGCCGTTTCATGGACCACTCTAGAACGTAAAAAGCAGGCTTCTTGGTGCTGTAAAATGGGCATAAAGAAGGTTAACTGCGATTGTTCAGGCGGCATATATTGACTCTTCGTGACCACATTGTCAGCGCCGCAATTTGTAATTAAATCTATTCGCAAAAAATCATCTACAAACGGCTTGTTCCGTTTTACCTTTAAATTGATCGCAAGCATATCCTGATTATTAGATAAAATGAGGGTGCCACCGGGATAAGTTGAGTTTTGCTCGTTATCAACCGACACGCTAAACTCATATTGCGTTAATAACTGGCCATGATCAGCCCAAAAAGTGCCGGCGCGTAATCCCTTAATTAAGCCTTTATAATCTTTAGAAGGCGCGGCAACATGAATGCGTGAAAATTCACAAGGGGCATAATCCATACCGTCGTTGTGATAATCTGACGACGCTATTGCACCCCAAATAGGAAAACCTTGGGCGAGTAATTTATCCCATGCACCGCCCACTTCAGCTACCACTGGATCCCATCTATCTATAGTTGATAAATTGGTTCTATAAGAGCCAATAGCTTCGGCTTTTTGATGCCCTGGCGCACCCGAAAGTGCCGTAATATAAGGGAAGTCTTTATTCCAATATTTAACGTCACTAAGGTTTTCATCACCCTTTTCATGTATGACTTTTCGACTTGGGTGGTTATATACCACAAAGCTATTTTCAGTAGCACCGGATACTTCTTGTAAAGGTTCCAGCACATGCAAGTCTCTTAGCTTTTTTTGCATGTTTGAAGAGGTACGCAGATTGTTCAAAATAGCGCCTAGCAACTTTTCTTCAACATCAGGCGTGGCCAAAATGTTGATATGCTCGCGACCATTATACGAAGGCATGCCAAGTTCAATGCCCGCAACAATTAGCATGCCAGGATATTTGCTGCGCATTTGAGCGATTTCGTCTAATTTAGTAGCGCTAAAGCTCAATGAATTTTGACTATGATCAGTAATTGAAAAAGCATCACAGCCATTGATAAAAGCCATATCTGATAATTCAGCAATGCTTTTACCACCATCAGAATATTGAGTATGCGCATGGTGATCAAATACCAATTCACGCTGATTAGGTCCTGACCAGTAGGCTTGCTTTATGGTTACGCTACTGCTGTTACCTATCGCCTTGTAAAAGCCAAAAAACACAATAACGGCAATCACAATTGCGCCAGCATACCAAACCGTTTTATTGTTTTGCATTCCCATATTGGCCGATGAACTCTCTGTTTTTGTTGAATGACTAATAGTAGACGCAGGCCTTACACCCGCATGGCTAGTTTTCGTTTCATTGCCAATGGCGGAACTTGCGTAAGCATCTTTTTGGTGCTGCTCTTTATCCATTCGCGCCGTGTTTTTACGTCTAAAGCGTTGTAGTATTGGCGTCTCTATTAGTTTATACGATAAATGCGATAACAAAAGTGTTATTGCAAAACTAACTACGACATACAGAACAATATGTTGTTTTGCATCAAGGCCTATTGCGCTAAAGCCTGTCAATGTTGCTTTTTGAATGGGGTAATGAAATATATATATACCGTAAGATATAACGCCCATCCATTTAATAGGCGCGAACTCTAACGCGCTTTTTGCAATTTGGGTTAAAGGGGCGGTGAATACCACGACACCCAGTAATATGGGCACAAACGGAAAATTATAGCGGCCATAAGAAAGTTGCAAAACAATATCTAAATCGGTCGCTAATATGACAAAAATTAATATGCCTGCAGACCAAAACGCAAATTCTGCGAAACCCTTAGTAGAGCGATTATTAATATATTCATAACGATACAAACTGGCGGCAAATACGCCAATTAAAAAATGCGGTAAATGGGCAAATAGCGAATAAATTAAAGCTGGCCCTTTAACCGAGGCTATAGAAACACCGAAAGGCCAAATTAACGGAAAAATAATAGGCCAATCCTCGCGGACTTCAAGACCCTGCATCATTAGGCGGTAACCAAAGTAAATAGCCGGTATCATTAATAAACATAGCCATTGCGCCGTGTTTATGCCTATTGCTTTGGTGACTTTTGCAAACAGTAAAAAAATTAAAGGCAATAATAAATAAAACTGAAATTCTACCGCCAATGTCCAAAACGGTGGATTTAGGCTCATCACTTGGTAATCTTTGAAATTGTGCACAAAGAATATGTGCGAAATAGCATCATTAACGTTGAGGTCGCCCGTTTTTATTATTTTTATGGCGAGTAATCCAAACAAGCACAAGTAGTAAATGGGAATAATGCGTACTGCTCGGTTCACAAAATAATGTTTAATGTTGGGAAATGTATTGCGCCGTATTGAAGACCAAAAAGGCACTGACAACAAAAAACCACTGAGCACAAAAAATAAAGCAACGCCGGTATTGCCATTTATCATCCAGCGCTCAAAGTCAAACACCCCAAATTGCCAACCAATGCCGCTAAACTGCTGAAAGTGCACTACAAATACCGCCAGCGCGGCAACGGCTCTAAGACCGTCTAGCGCGGGTATGTATTGCTTCGTAGTAACCGCAGGGGCATCGCCTTTTACGATTGTACTATTACTTTGCACGCGAGCTTGAGCCGATAAGCGTGAAGAATTTTGCCTTACGACAGCGCCTAGCGAAGAATCGGCTTTTTGATTACTGGTAGGGTGACTTTTTAAGATTGTAGAAAATATAAATACAACGAATAGAACTAAAAATGCATCTGTGCTTTCGGGGACTGAATTGGTAAATAGTGTTTGCAAAAATTCGGACAACAATACCACTAATATACAAACCACGGCGCCTAGTGTTAGCTTATTTGTGACCAAATATATGAGCCAAACACTGCTCCCATAAAAAACCAGTTTTTTAGACATGGCAATAATGTTAATCAGAATATTACCACCCATAGAGCCCGTAAAAGGAAGCCAATTAAAGGAGCCTGGAGTTGTGCGCAACTCAAAGGGATATAAGCCATTGCCCAAAATAGCCAACAACATTAGTAGCGCCAACACCTTTGCACTGATTCGTGTAGACGCTATTAACCAAACGCCTAAGGCCAATAGGCCTGCCAGTATTTCTGATAAATTAACATTGCTTGATATGATTATGAATTTAAGGCCAATCACGCAGCCTACAAGCAAGCTGAGCTTGTACAGTTTATCCCAACGCGGATAACTTAATCTTATAAAGAAAAACGACACGAGCCAGAACAAGGCTTTTTCAAACGTCCAATACCAGTCAATCTGTGGATTTGTCAATAAAGCTTTTACGTTGTCTTTAAGTAATTGAAAATCGATAGACGGTGCAAAAGGTGCTAGTTTTAATAATATCAACAACAGTGCTAACGCAAAGCTTATTTGTTTCACAACAGACATTGCACGAAGTTGATTCAAGGCATCTAATTTGCTCACGCGATACAAACCCAACCCAATCCAACAACCCACTACATTCCATACCGCATCACCACCCCAAGGCAGCCTGCCCAATGTCCAAAGTTGCATAGCTTGTATTGCAAAGGCAAAAATAAAGGTATAAATCAATAAAAAAGGTAAAGAAGACCACGCGCTTCGGGTCACAAAAGAAGCTCTAAGGATTAAGCCGAAAGGAACGAACAACACAACGTTTGCGACTAAATCACTAAGTTTGGTGTTGCTTATATCAAAATTAAATAAGGCGTGCTGATTCGCGTCCGTAAACTGTTCTAATGAAAAATGAAAGGGATACAAAGAGCCGTAAACAATTAGGCCAGCAATGATACTGAGTATTATTTTCATACTAATAAGTAAAGAACGGTGGGTGCTGTATTATTGAGTCCTTTACCGCAGTTTCCTTGACTGGCTTAACAATATTGCACAACAATATAATAGAAATCATGACAAAAGCAAGAATCTACTCTGACTAAATGATGGTCTATAGGTTCCTTTAAGCAAACTAAACCCCTTCGGATGTAAATGAACTGATTTGAATTTTGATGAGTTACAAATCTGTAAAAATAACCATTACCGTTAAGAGTAAGGTTGTAAGTTCTGCTATACTGCATGCTTAAGATGTTGCTGCCTTAGCACATTATAGGTCACAGCATATTGTTGTTATGCGGAGTAATGAGTTGATAACTTTTTTCTGTCAATGCGGTAACGAACTGCATTTCACTAACACCAAGTGTGTAAAATGCTCATTAACATTAGGCTTAATTCCTGATGAACAACAATTAAGCGCGTTCACAAAAACCGCAGACAAAGAATGGTTGGCGTCTTATAATGGCAAGGTGTATCGCCCATGCAAAAATTATGTCGTACATGATATTTGCAATTGGATGGTGGCCGCTAATGACCCTCATGAATTGTGTAAATCGTGTCGCTTAACCGAAATTATCCCAAATTTATCTGAACCTCAAAACGTAAAGCTTTGGTTTTTAGTAGAGCAAGCCAAACGTCGTTTGCTGTATTCAGTCATTAAGCTTAATTTGCCGGTAAAAAGTAAAATAGATGATCCCTATTCTGGCTTAGGCTTTGCTTTTTTGGAAGATCAGGTTGAGGACGCGTTTGGGAATGAGCTAACCGTTAAAAACTACGTCACGACGGGTCATAGCTTAGGCCTAATTACCATCAATATTAATGAAGCTGACCCCGCGACCCGCATTAAGATGCGCGAAAAGATGAACGAAAACTACCGTACATTAGTGGGCCATTTCCGACACGAATCTGGTCATTATTATTGGGATAGGCTTATACTTAATTCGAATCGTTTACATGAATTTAGAGAGTTGTTTGGAGATGAGCGTATTGACTATCAGCAATCGATGGCCAATTACTATCAAGATGGTCCAGCAGCCAACTGGCAAAAAGTATGGATAAGTGCCTACGCCACTATGCACCCATGGGAAGATTGGGCTGAAACTTGGGCGCATTATTTACATATGGTTGACACCCTCGAAACCGCAAACAACTTTGCACTAAATATTTCCGCAACCAATATTTCAGATCCTTATACGCACAATAGCTCTGAAAGCGATTTGGAAACTGAGCAGTCATTTACGCAACTTTTTGATGACTGGTGTAAATTAACAAAAGTGCTTAACGCTTTAAATAGAAGCATGGGTTTAGATGACGCCTATCCATTTGTAATTTCGGTTTCATCACTGAGTAAACTGCGCTTTGTGCATCAAACCATTAAACACATTAATTAACTAGGCCTTACGTCAATTAGGCGCGACAGGCAACAAATACCCCATTTAACGCGGTCTAATATCCTAATGGCTAATTCAAAAACGTTATTCAAGGTTTTTCTCCCATTCAAATCGAGGCAGCAAATTAAACGTGCGCTTTAAGCCCTCATTCCACTGTTTTTGAATTGACTTATACATAGGACTATTCGTGGTAAACGTTTGTGTGTAAGGCTCTTCAAAAAGATTATTAGTATGAATGGCGAGCTCTATAGGCGGTGCCACCGAAATATTGCTTCTAATAGTAGAATCAAGCGAAATCACTGCGCAGCGAGCGGCATCTTCAAGGGTTGTTGCAGGCCGGATAAATCGATCTAATACCGGTTTTCCATATTTACTTTCGCCTATTTGCAAATAAGGTGTTTCTTCCGACGCTGTCACATAGTTGCCCTGCGGGTAAACGTGGTATATTTCGCATTCTTGGCCATTGATTTGTCCTCCCACAATAAAGGTGGATTCTGCACTCATCTTACTTTTTTTCATGGCATCTTCATGTTTACACTGTTCTGCTTGACAAAGCTGCCCCAAATAGTCAGCAACTTCATGCAAATATTTCGCTTTATTTAGATTAAAAGTCGCTTCAGCATCTTGAAGGTGAGATTTTACTTTGCTAATTACGGCTTGAGAAGTCGCTAGGCTGCCTGCGGTTAATATTGTAATACAGCGATCTTTTTCTAACACAAAAATGCTCATTTTCTTGTGCGTCGCTACATGATCGACGCCAGCATTCGTGCGCGAATCTGATGCAAACACAATCCCTTTATTTACTTTTATTGCTAAACAGTATGTCAACGAAACACTCCAAAAATTCACGTTCAAATTAATCGGCGCATAATACCACTGCTTGATATAAAAACACCATGAATGTGTAATAGTTCTGCAATAGTGTTATTCTCGAATAATCATGGTTTTACAAATTCACCACCAAAAGGAATACGCATGGCCATTAGATGGGGCAGTTATAAGACAACAAACTTACACGATGAATTGATCGGTAAAGCTGGTAAACCAAGGGGATACGCGCAAGCACTATGTGACTATTTACGCGAATTGACCGATAAAGAAATTACTGAATTAAAAGCTGCCTCTGACTCAGCCATACATGTTATGGGCATCACTTTTCGCGTTTATCACGAAGAAGAAGGTTCCATAGATAGAGCTTGGCCGTTTGATATTGTGCCACGTTTAATAGATAAAAAAGAATGGACGGTTATCGAAAGCGGACTACGCCAACGAGTAAAGGCGCTGAATCTTTTTATTGATGACTTGTATAACGAACAAAATATCATAAAAGACGGTATTTTCCCCGAAGACTTGTTAAAAAAATCAAAAAATTATTTGCAAGAATGTCGCGGTTTTAGCCCGGCGCATGGCGTATGGGCCCATATTTGTGGCTCTGATTTAGTACGTGACAATAAAGGACAAGTATACGTCCTTGAAGATAACTTACGCGTGCCTTCTGGGGTTTCTTACATGCTTGAAAACAGGCAGGTAATGAAACGCGTATTTCCAGAAATGTTTGAGAAATATAATATTTTACCTGTAGATGATTATCCATCGCAGCTTTACGATATGCTGGCGGAAATGTCGCCACGAGATATTGAAGAGCCAGAAATTGTTGTTCTAACGCCGGGTATTTACAACTCTGCTTACTTTGAACATGCATATTTAGCTCAGCAAATGGGGGCTGAATTAGTAGAAGGCTCTGACTTAGTGGTAAAGGATGACGACTGCGTATATATGCGAACTATCAACGGTCTTGAGCGAGTGGATGTAATTTATAGGCGCGTTGACGACTGGTTTATAGACCCAGAAGTCTTTCATCCAGATTCATTATTAGGCGTGCCGGGCATTATTAGAGCTTGGAAAGCAGGTAATGTTGGACTAGCAAATGCGCCTGGTTCAGGTGTGGCTGACGATAAAGTTGTATATGCTTATGTGCCCAAAATTATCGAATATTATTTAAAAGAAGAAGCGATTATTCCGAATGTGCCCACATACAAATGCAATAATAAAGAAGAGCGCGAGTATGTGCTTGAAAACATAGCCGACATGGTAGTTAAACCCGCCAATGAATCGGGTGGTTATGGCATGTTGATGGGCCCTCATGCTGATGCAAAAGAACATGATAAATTTCGAAAGTTAATAAAGGATGATCCACGCAACTATGTTGCCCAACCCATGCTGATACTATCAACCGCGCCAACCATGGTAGGCACGCGAGTTGAACCAAGACATCTTGATTTACGACCCTTTATTTTATCGGGTAAAGATATCTCGGTCACAACCGGTGGACTTACACGAGTGGCTATGGTCAAAGGTTCTATGGTCGTCAATTCATCGCAAGGCGGCGGTAGTAAAGATACTTGGATTGTTGATATGGAGGGCCAATAAAATGTTATCAAGAGTCGCAAACAGCTTATATTGGATGGCACGTTATTTAGAGCGTGCTGAGAATACTGCAAGACTAATTAACGTAAATTCTCATTTATTGTTAGATTTACCTAAAAGCGTAAAGTTAGGCTGGGAGCCTATCGTTGATATATTGTCATTTAGGCCTAACTTTTATGAACACTACGACAGCCCTGATGAAAAGAGTGTCATCAAGTTTATGTTAATTGATAAAGAAAACCCTGGCTCAGTGGTGAATTCACTTATTAACGCAAGAGAAGCCGCCAGAACCGTCAAGGAAATAATCCCTCGAGAGGCGTGGGAGCAAATTAACAACATTTATTTGAAAGTGGTAGAAAATAAATCTGCCGCCTACACTCGCCGTACACGATATGATTATTTATCACAGATTATATTGGCCTCGCAAACGATTACTGGACTATTAGCAGGTACCATGACGCACGACGAGGCTTACGCGTTTATTCGAATAGGTAGAAATCTTGAACGTGCTGATATGTCGACGCGTCTAATAGATGTGCGCTCGGCCTCTTTACTCCCTGAAGTTGAAACAGATTTACAAGCTTTCAATAATATTCAATGGATGGGCGTACTAAAGTCAATGACCGCGTATCAGATGTATAGGCGCGAGGTTCGCGTGCGCATAAACCGAGTGGATGTGCTAGAGTTTTTGTTACTTGAACCAAGATTCCCGCGTTCGTTAGTGCATACCATGGAGCAAGTAGAACGTTCACTAAGTGAATTACCAAAACGCAAACAGGCGACCGAAAAGGTGCGACAAGTAAGAGCCTATTTACTGAATGCAAAACCCGCTCGTTTAGTACAAGACAAACTGCATGAGTTTATTGATGACATTCAGCTTGGTTTAATTGAGATAGACCAAGAAATTGTTGAAAGTTATTTTTAGATATATCACTTGAGTTGGAATATCCTCGGCAAAGGTGAGGATATTTCACAATTTAATAAGATACCCAATATGCAACACGATTTTTGGCATCGACGATGGCGCAAAAACGAAATTAGCTTCCATGAAGAAGATGGGAACTGGCTGCTTAAACAATATTTTAACACCCTACACTTACGCCCTAATAGCCGTGTATTTGTGCCTTTTTGTGGAAAAACAAAAGATATCGGATGGCTGCTTTCAAATAACATGCAAGTGGTTGCTGTTGAGTTAGATGAATCTGCAGTTATTCAACTTATGCAAGACTTAGGCGGTGGCGAGAAGATCGGTGTCTTTAGCGATTTTAAACACTATCAATTACCTGATCTTGATGTATACGTTGGTGATTTTTTTGCCCTTAACGCATCAATATTAGGCAAAGTTGATGCGGTGTTCGATCGCGGAGCAATGGTTGCCCTCCCTCTTGACTTACGTCAAGCCTATGCACCCCACCTGGCAAAAATAACTGTTTTTTGCCCTCAGTTATTGGTGTGTTATCAATATCAACAAGCACTTTTTGATGGCCCTCCCTTCAATGTTAGTCATAATGAAGTAAAGCAGCATTACGCAGAACATTTTGTTATTGACCGTTTACATCACGAGCGCGTTGAAGGCGGATTTAGGGGGCACGAAGATGTGTTTGAAGTCCTCTATAAGCTTGATAAACCTGCGGAATAAACTG
>RCMY010005467.1_pt1 | contig 14508 bp, 15 predicted proteins | sample 2041341 | NCBI WGS metagenome assembly RCMY01 (sample SAMN09708234, study PRJNA481090) | Marine sediment metagenome, whole genome shotgun sequencing project.
GACCTTTAACAGTCAACGGTTTTCAAGACCGCCGCATTCGACCACTCTGCCACCTCTCCGCGAGGCGGGAAGTTTACAAGATTCTGAACAGTTTGTGCAGTTCAGAATGAAATCCATGCAAATTGAAGGTCACTTTCCTGCGCGAACTGCCGTAACAAGAGCTTGATGGATCAATGATCACCCTTGAAATGGGACCGCAAACCCCCATTCTCAGGTGGTAAAGTTGCTGATTAACCTCCATTTTTCCCGTATTCAATCAGCGAGAAATACGTGTGATCTGCCTTCGCAGAAAGCCGATAGAAGGTTATAGTTAGCCAACGTACGTTTAACCAACAACTTTTACGTGACAGACAACTGTCCCGGTTACATTGAGGAGCTTTTAAAGTCATGCAGAAAACGAATACGATTACACAGACGAGCGTTAGTGCTCTCTCTACCAATCGTGTACTGCGTAATACCTACGCGCTGCTGTCAGCAACCCTGCTTTTCAGCGCCGTCATGGCAGCGATATCCATGTCGCTGAATCCATCACGCGGCATGGCAATGATCGCCATGTTCGGTGCGCTTGGCGTGTTGATGTTCATTTTGCCCAAGTACGAGAATTCGTCCGCTGGCGTAGGCATTGTATTCCTCGGCACCGGCCTGCTCGGATTTGGTCTGGGCCCCATGCTGAATGCCTATGCATCCCTGCCTAACGGCACGGCTATCGTTGCAACGGCCATGGGCGGTACGGGTGTTATCTTCCTGGCGCTGAGCGCTTATGTCTTGACCACGAAGAAAACTTTTGACTTCATGGGTGGCATGCTGTTCGTCGGTCTGATCGTCGTGTTTGGCGCAGCTATCATCAACATGTTTGCGCAGATCCCGGCATTGTCCATTGCCGTATCCGCCGCTATCGTGCTGCTGATGAGTGGTTTCATTCTGTTCGATACCAGCCGTATCGTGAACGGTGGTGAAACCAACTACATTCGTGCAACGGTTTCGATGTTCCTGAACATCTTCAACCTGTTTACCAGCCTGCTGCATCTGTTGGGAATCATGAGCGACGATTGATCCTCAGTGTGCAAAGCTGCCGGCACACCGCCGGTAGCTTCTCACGCCGCAGTCAATTGGTTTGCTGACTCACGCACTGGGCTGCCACGATGGCAGCCCAGTGTCGTTACGGCAGTTGGTTTTTCACGAATTTTCGGATAACTCTCGTCATGGATAACAATTTGTGGTTCCAGATTCCTGTGGCACTGGTCATGGGGTTCATGATCTGGCGCATGATTCCTGTCGCCAAACACTGGCTGCAGAACGGACCCAAAGGCAGTTCGAAGGAATGGCTTAACGTTTCCATGATGCTGGCAGCAGTCGTTCTATTCGTTACCTTTCTGATTGTGATTGTCAGGGGCTGATCAGCGAACCCGTTCGAATGTCGCCGTTATGGGCGCGTGATCCGAGGAATGGTAGCGACTCAGCGACTCCACGCTACGCAGTTCCAGACCCCGAAAGAACACATGGTCAAGATGCTGATTCATGTGCGCCAGACGGCTCTGACGCTGCATTACCGCCTCGGTCAGGCCTGCGTCGCTGGCAACCTGCTGAAAGTGCCCCAGGCGCGCCGGATTCCAGGTGTTAAAGTCCCCTGCTAGAATGACTGGCCCAGCGTGCGGCCCGATTGCAGCACGCAACTGATCCAGCTGCTCGATATATTTGTGTACGCTGACGAAATTGATGGCGTGCATGTTCAATACGAGCAGACACTCATCCTCCCCTGCCAGCGGGTAGAGCGTTGTCAGCAAGAGCTTTTGCGTCTGGGACACAGGTTCGGAATGCGGCGACAAGTAAAAATGTTGCTCTATCGGCTCCACCACGCAGCCAGTCTTTACTCCGTGCTCGACGTGAGTGCGAGGATGCCGGAAACTTCTGGCCATGACCCAGCTCACTCCGTCGTTACCAGTGAACAGCCCGTCCGACGGCGCGTTGAAGACAGCTTCCTGCAACAACGCTAGGTCCCTGTCTGCCATCAACTCCTGAAAATCCGATGACCAGCTGGGTCGCTTGGCTTTCAGTATGTTCCAGACCAGACATCGAATGACGGGGCCCAGGACAGGTTGATGGGCAGAACCATACTGCTGCAGCTCATCATCAGCGGAATAGCAGTGCGGTAACAGGTGTTGACGAATCATTGATACCTTCTTGACTGACTCATGATTTCACAGATAAGGCGAAAATAGCCGAAAGAAATTGTTGCGCAATCTCAACAGTAATTGTTTATCGGAACATTCCAAGACTTCTTTGGCGTGCGACAGCTTGTGCTGGAAGGTGGCGCTCATTGCCGTGTTCATCTCAGTGTCATAACATTCGAGGTTGATTTCGAAATTCAGTTCCAGACTCCGTGCATCCCAGTTGCTGGATCCGATCATGCACCAGTAATCGTCTACCAGAAACAGTTTGCTGTGATCAAACGGCTCGTGTGACTCGTGCAGGTGAATTCCGTCACGCAGCAGCTTGCGACGATTCGCCAGCATGGCCCATCCAACAAACAGCAGGTTGTTGCGCGCAGGGACACAGATATCAACCCGCACGCCACGCAGAACGGCGATCTGCAGGGCACTGAGCACGGTCCTGTCCGGCAGAAAATAGGGTGATACCACACAGATGCGGGATTTTGCCGCCTGAATGGCTCCCAAAATGGTCAATTGCAGTTTCTGGTAGTTGTCGTCCGGACCATCAAGCAGGGCTCGAATACTCACCGGTCCTGCGGAACCTCCATGCCATTGCGGCAAGTCCAGGGACTCTCTGGCCGCAAAGTGCCAGTCAGCGGCAAACACCGCATTGATCTGGTTGATCACGGGGCCCTGTACCTTGAAGTGGATGTCCTGCGTCAGGTGCTTGCCCGATCGGAACTCTGGGCCTTTCGGGTTCGATTCAATCAGGTTGCCGGCACGGATGTTCATGCCTCCGACGAAAGCCACTACACCATCAACAGACAGAATCTTGCGATGATTGCGCAGGTTGATGAAGCGAGTTCCGGCTGATGACCAGGTTGAGAGAAACCTTGCAGTCTTCACCCCCTGTCGTCTGAGCACCCGATCTGCCCGGACCAGACTGAAGCCGTAACCTACACCCAGTCCATCGATCAATACGCGAACTGCCACGCCACGCTCATGAGCTGCAACCAGTGCGTCGACAAACTGATTGCCAACGCTGTCGTATTCGAAGATGTAGCTGGATAGCACCACATACTTGCTGGCCTGGTTGATGGCATCGATCATGGCTGGGTACGCTGCATCGCCATTGATGAGAGGCTGCACACTGTTGCCAGCCATGTAGCTCGTATGGTGGATGCCCATACCCAGTCGCATAAGCGGTAACCAGTGTTCTGGCACTGCGTCGACATTGACAATCTCGCCCTCGCATTCAGCGTTCACGGACACGGTGTAATCAGGTAGTTCAGCCTGCGCACGACGACGGATGCGGTTGATACCGAACAGCCAGTACAGTATCGCCCCTACCAGAGGCGCCAGCACAATGATGCCCAGCCAACTGAAGGCTGCAGCTTCGTTCTGCTTGTTCAGAACGACATGAACACCGGCTGCAATTGCCAGCATCAGGTACAGCACACCTGCCAACGAAAAGGCCGTGCCTGGATCGACGTACTCTAACGGATCGCCATTCATTGGAAGGTTTGCCCGACAGGGGCTGTGAACTGGACCACAAGTATACGCAGTGGCGCATGGATTGCTGGTTGTCGTCCAGTCAAGTTACCAACAGATACGCCGACACTGGCATATATCATCCATGTTCCGGTGTCTATTATGGCTCGTTCGTCCGACTCCAATTTTATTCTCGCCATTTTGCGAGACAAATCCTTTCAAGCACGTGAAATTCGCCGCGTGGTGATGCTCACCTTTGTGTATCTGGCCATTACCACGGTACTGGTCGGTGTGTTCTATCACCAGATGCTGGGGCGGCTGCTGGACGGCATGGCGCCACTGCTGTTCGTTTCTGAGGACATGGCACTGGCCAACGAAGCATTGCCCAGTTTGTCTGATGTTCTGGGCAAATGGCTGATCGCCATGTTACTGGTCAATGCCAGTATCACCATCGGACTCAGCATCTTCATCACGCGTCGTCTGGGACATCCGATCCTCGCTATCAAACGCAGCTTGCGGGAAATTGGCGATGGCAACCTTGACGTCCGTCTGCGCGAATCAGATAAAAGCGAATTCGGCGAAATTGCCAGCGAACTGACGGCCGCAATGTGCAGCGTGCGGGAACAGATCCGAGCGGCGAAAAACGGTATCGATCAGGTGGGTGATCTCGATGCCAATGCGACCAATGCCGATGATGTCAATCACGCACTGAGCGAGTGTCGCAACGCACTTGAATACTTCCAGATTGATCGACCCATCAAAGGGGCGAATGACGACCCTTCATCGGTAAACGACAAGGCGGCCTGACATGCGGCTTGAAATCATGAGTGCGACAAAAGCACACCGATCAAAAATCTGCCCGCTGGTAACAGCAACCGTGGCTGCATTGATATTACAGGCCTGCGGCGGTGGCAGTGACGGCGGAACCTCCACCAAGGAGCCGGGTGTCAACGGCACCTATCTCTACATTTCCACGCCCGACTTCTACTTCGGTACGAACGATGTTGGTACCAGCGCTACACAGAAAATACAAATTGCCAATCGAGGCGCTGATATCTACCCACTGAAGTCGATCACAATCGAGGGTGACGATGCGGAAGAATTCAGTAGCGACTTTTTCGACGATATTGTGCTCAATCCTGCCGAAGCCATCACTGTGGGCATTACCTTCCAGCCCATTACCGATGGACGCAAGTTCGCCAACTTTGTTGTTGACTACGAAACCATTCAACAAGTAGCCGAAGCCGTCAACATCAATGAGCAGATCTACTACGACGGCGTGGACCTGGAGAATGACGGCGACTATTCAGCAGCAAAGACAGCGTACAGCGACTACATCGACGGGGATCCAGTTACCGTCAATAAACGCAAGGCGGTCATCAAGCTACCGGTTATTTCGGAATCGGAAATCTACGGTGCCGGTGAGGAGTTCGACATGTACCTGTCAGCGCTGGATCTGCGTGATGCCGGTGATCTGGTCAGCGCCAGCATGCAACTGGACGTAGTACACACACTGTATCCGGATAGCTACCTGGCTGATGATGCACTGTATCTGCAAGGCTACATCCAGCTGATGGATGAAAAGGACTACACCGCCGCCCTGCGCAGCATGCAACAGTTGCGCAATGAATACCCGGACTCCACCTACTACGACACTGCGCTCTACAGCGAAGCTATCGCGCAGCAGGAAATTGGCAATCACTCCGTCGCTCGAGAAATACTGCTGGATCTGCGCTACCGACATACCGGCATCGACACGCTAGGTATCACCATGGCCAAGGACAACCTGGTATCCCGGCTGTGGTTCGATCGAGCCAGCACGGCGCTTAGCAATATGGACTCTGCCTGAGTGACGCAGCGCTGGCGGACATCGTCCGCCGGCAACTGCTTCTGCTGAGTGGCAGTACGTGTTGCTGACGGGACTTTGAGGCCGTGGAATGGCGACTTCCGCGTCCCCCGAAAATCGCGGAAGCTATTGAAAACTCTGCGCTTTGACTCCAGATTACTTCGATCAGTTTAATCTGCACTCAACACCAGGACACTGCTTGATGGATACTTTCCTGAACTCTGGCTCGGCATTCTGGATCGGGCTGGCGATCGTCACGCTGATCTTCCTCAACTCATCCGTCAAGTTTGTACCCCAGAACACGGCCTTTGTTGTCGAGCGTTTCGGCAAGTTCAGAACCACCCTCACCGCTGGCCTCAAGTTCATTCTGCCTATTATCGATCGAGTGGCCTACAAGGTTTCGCTCAAGGAGATGGCGCTGGATGTGCCCTCGCAATCTGCCATCACCAAAGACAACATCACTCTGACCGTAGACGGCGTGTTGTATCTGAAGGTAGTCGATCCAGAAAAATCCAGCTACGGCATCGATAACTATGTGTTTGGCGTTACCCAGCTGGCTCAGACCACGATGCGCTCCGAGATCGGCAAAATCACTCTGGACCGAACATTTGAGGAACGCGATCTGCTCAACTCAGCGATCGTGCAAGCCATCAACGAAGCAGGCGAAGCCTGGGGTACTACCTGCCTTCGCTACGAAATAAAAGACATCACACCGCCCAAAAGCGTTCTTGAAGCCATGGAACGCCAGATGAAAGCGGAACGCGACAAACGCGCCACGGTGCTTGAATCCGAGGGTTCGAGACAATCTTCCATCAACATAGCAGAGGGTCAGAGGCAAGCCATCGTGCTGGCCGCTGAAGCCCAAAGACAACAGCAGATTCTCGAAGCCCAGGGTGAAGCCGAAGCCATTACGACGGTTGCCGAGGCGAAAGCCAGTGCACTGGCAACGGTCGGTAAGGCCGCAGCGACCGTAGAGGGCCAGAAAGCTGTGCAGCTCGATCTTGCTACCCGTGCTATCGCCGCCAAGGCCAGCATTGCCAAGGAGTCCACCATCGTACTGATGGATGGAACTCAGTCGGATGCCGGTCGCGTAGTTGCAGAGAGCATGGCCGTTGTTGCCGCCATGAATTCCAGTGAGGCGTTCAAACCGGGAAGCCGTTGATATGGATGCCTTTTTCAGCAACCAGGCGATGCTCTGGCTGTCATTAGGGTTTCTGCTGTTGGCTATCGAGGCGATTGCGTTCGGATTTGCCAGTGGTCTGCTGCTGTTCGGCAGCCTCGGAGCCATCCTGACCGGGGCCTTGATCTGGTTTACGCTGGTGCCCAATCATTTCATCGCGGCTGTAGCCTGCTTTGCCATCAGCACCACCCTTATCGCGGTGTTACTGTGGAAACCACTCAAGCGCCTGCAAAGTGGTGCCGAACTGGGTCATGACCGCAGTAGTGACCTGATCGGCCACAGCTTTGTGCTGTCGACTGACATTCATCAGAACTTGTCGGGGAACCAAAAATATTCCGGCATCAACTGGCGCGTCGAGCCAGCAGTGGAGCTGATAGAAAAGTCAATTACCGCCGGTACCCGCGTGAATGTGACAGCGGTGAGTGTCGGCGTCTTCTTCGTAACGCCAGTTAAATAGCATTGAGGTCAAGCCCGTGCTGGAAGTGCGGCTGCGACAGGCGAGTACAGAGTCGTTTTCCAGTGTGGGCAGGGATATAATCTCGGCGCAAGCAATTCGCTTCGTCGCCACCCGGATTCCACACCTTGTTAGAAATACTGTTAGAGACGCTAGGCTTTCCCGATACCTCGCCGCAACAGGCGTCAGTTGTCTTTGGGCTGGTTATCGGTATTTTTTTCGGAATATTCGCGCAGACCACAGGGTTCTGTCTGCGCCGAGCAATCGCCGGGGAAAAGAGCGAGAGAAAATCTGCAGGTGGTGTCTGGGCTATCGCATTGCTGAGTGCCTTGATCGGTACACAGCTCATGCTCGTCTACTCACCGGTGTCCCTGGCCGATCACCGCTTCATGAATGCACAAATCCCTGTATTAGCCCTGCTGACGGGTGGCCTTATGTTCGGCTTTGGCATGGTGCTGACGCGCGGCTGCATTTCACGACTCACGGTATTGACAGGCTCTGGTAATCTGCGTGCCCTGCTGGTACTTCTACTCTTTGCGGTCGTCGCCCATGCCACGCTGAAAGGCATTCTCGCACCGCTACGTATCTGGATAGGCAGCTTCACCTGGAGTAGCCCGACGGGTGCTTCACTGGCATCCTTGCCCGGTGGCCAATGGCTTTACACCGGCCTTATCAGTGCGCTGCTGTTGCTGATTATCCGTCGCTCCCAGGCCAGCAAAAGACTGCTGTTCGGCGGCACACTGCTTGGCTTGTTGGTCCCACTGACCTGGTGGGGTACCGGCTGGCTACTAGTCGACGACTTTGACCCGATACCTCTGGAGAACCTGTCCTTTACATTGCCACATGCCCAGTTGGCCTTCTGGACGATGGCCTCAACAGCGGTGCCAGCCAGCTTTGGTGTCGGCCTGATCGGCGGCGTGATCTTCGGCAGCCTCATGATGTATCTACTGCGTGGTCAATTTCATTGGCAGAGTTTTGAATCAGTGCGCCAGACCGGTCGCTACCTGGCAGGTGGCTCATTGATGGCCGTAGGTGGCGTGCTGGCGGGAGGCTGCACAGTCGGCGCAGGACTCAGCGGTGTATCAACGCTGAGCCTGTCGGCCATCATTGCGCTGCTCTCCATCATTCTCGGAGCCTTCGTAGCAGCACGTTCAGACTCGACTAGTCACTAAAAGGAGAATCTCGACCATGTCCACAATCGGCAACACACCCAGCACCCTTCCTATGTCGAACGTCACAGAAAGTGCCGGACGTTCGGAACTGATAGCCTCATTAGCACCACATGGCGTTTTGCGGGCAGGCATCAACATGAGTAATTTTCTGTTGGTGAATCAGACAGATGCCAACGGTCAGCCAGACGGTGTGTCGCCAGCAATGGCACGGGCACTGGCGGCAGAGCTGGATCTTGAACTGAAGCTTATTCCCTACGAAGGACCTGGCGACGTGGCTGATGCGGCCAGCCGTGACGAGTGGGATATCGCCAATATTGCACTGGAAGCAGAAAGAGCGGTTGTCATCGACTTCAGCCCTGCCTATTGTGAAATACAGGCCACCTATCTCACCCCACCAGGCTCCAGTATCACGGGCATGCAACAGGTGGATACGGATGGCAATCGCATTGCCGTGAAAGCACGTAGTGCCTACGACCTCTGGCTGACCCGCAACATCAAACAGGCTTCCCTCGTCAGAGCCACAACACTGGATGAATCGTTTGAACGCTTCCGCGATGAAGGCCTGGAAGTACTGGCAGGGCTGCGCCCGAAGCTGCTTGAACAGCAAGTACTGATGCCCGGCTCCATTCTGTTTGAGGAGAGTTTCATGGCCGTACAACAGTGCATGGGCTGCCCTGTCGGGAAGACCCTGGCAGCAAACTTCATACAGCACTTTGTCCAACGGTCGAAAGAATCCGGACTGGTCGCCGAATTGATCGCCCGATACGAGGTGCAGGGACGATTATCGGTCGCCCGATAACGTAAGGGCTCGTTGATTGTTTCACGAGCCCTATGCTCAGAACAACGGTATCTGCTGCCCACTGAAAGGCTGAACTGCTGGCGGCAGCGGATGCCGGAAGCGCATTGAATCGGTATTGAATACCGTATGTCCGGTGGCCATCCCATGACGACGGCATTCATCTCATGTTCATTCAAGCTTGTTCGCCAGCGTCAGTTTTGCTTTTGTACTATATTTATATGCAGTACATTTCAAGTTACAAGGAGCTGATCATATGCCCGCCGTCCACTGGCAACGCCACGCCATTGATGAATGAACCCGCATCGCTGCATAGCAGTATCAGCGGGCCATCCAGTTCCGACAGGGTTCCGGTACGCCCAGCGGGCGTGGACCTGATGTAGTCACTACCTTGCTTCGTCGCAAAATATTCAGCATTGATTTCCGTGGCAATATAACCAGGACACAGAGCATTCACACGAATTCCTTTCGGCCCGAGTTCCAGCGCCATCGCCCGCGTCATCTGCACCAGGCCGGCCTTGGAGACCGCGTAGGCACTGTTGCCAAACCCGACACGCAGACCGAGAATCGAAGCGATATTGAGTATTACACCCTTGCCTCCCTCGGCGACCATTTGCCGGCTGACGTGATGAGCCACTCGCCATGCACCATTAAGGTTGACGTCCAGCGTACGACGCCAGCTCTCCTCGTCCAGCTTCAGAAAGGTTCTGGAATCTGCCATGCCTGCATTGTTGACCAACACGTCCACCCCGCCCAGTTGGTCTTTCACCACTTGCAGTGCCGCTGCTACACTATGCTTATCAGTCACATCCATGGCAACAGCCAGAGCACTTCCACCGTTGTCTTCGATGCGCTGCTGCAACACCTGCAGCCGGTCAAGCCTTCTAGCGGCAATGACAACCCTGGCACCGGCAGCTGCCAATACTTCTGAAAAATGTTCACCCAGACCACTGGACGCACCAGTGACGAGTACCACCTTTCCGCTCAAACCTGCCACCTCCGCGCTCATGATGCAGCCCTCCTGTTATCCGTCTCCAGTTTGCAACCCTCGACAGCGGATCGGTAAATCAGCTCCTCCAGACGTCGAGTCGTCAGATAATCGTGTGCCGCCGTCTCCAGGCGGCTACCCGTCAGCAGATGGGAGACAACATGCTGCTGGAAGGCGTGAACGGAGTCGCCAGCAAACCCCCGCCATTGCTGTGCCGGCAGAATAACGTAATCATCAACGTGCCCGTGCACACGCTTGCGCACCTGACCATCACCATGAATCGTCAGCGTTCCTTGCGTACCTTCGAACAGGCCTTCGCCGAACGTGAGTCGCGGATTATCACTCGCATGATCCAGATGGCGGTTACCGTCAAACAGGGCACGAACCTCATTGTGCATTTCAAACAGAATGAAACCGGCATCTTCACCGGCGATGTCAGGATTCAATCGCCGCAGATCGGCATAGACCGACTTTACTGCTCCAAACAGGTACTGGAAAGTATCGATGTAGTGAACGCCTGTTTCGTGAACCAACAAACGCTGCATGGTCTGGAAGTAGGGTTGCCTGTCCAGGTAGGCATTCGGTCCCTGTCCATCACCCGTTCGCAGGCGGAACGTAGCCTGCTGCACCTCACCAATCTCCCCTGCTTGAATAGCCGCAGCAACCACCCGGAACCAGGGCTGGAAACGAAAGTTCTCATGCACAACCAGGCCGGCGTCGACTGCCGCCACCACCACGTCTTCCGCTTCTGACAGTGATTCACAGAATGGCTTCTGGCAGATGATAGTGGCCACTCCAGCAGCCAAGGCGCTACGAATAGCCTGTGCGTGTGAGGCAGCTGGCGTAATGATGTCAAGAATATCCGGTGATACTGTGGCAAGCATGGTATCCAGGCTGGCAAAGGCTGCCACACCGACATCCTGCGCACGGCTCAATTGCGCATCACAGCAGGCGATCAGCGTCACTTGCTCGATGCGCTGCCAGGCCTCGTACTGATACGCGCTGAAATATCCTGCTCCCAGACAAGCGACGCTCAAGGTGTCTGCTGCCATGTCATGCTCCCGTGATGTCGTCGTCATGCTCGCATGATATCCGGTTACAAAGCCACCGAGCCTGCCTGTACCGGCTCATTCCGTAGCCCTGTTGCCCTATACTGTTGGAATCATGCAAGCAATGTCATTGTTTGCTCTCAGGCACGTGAAAAACGAGTATTCATGAAGGACAAATCCGGCTGGAACAAGTATCGCCACAAGCGTCGCGAGATCGAGCCACGCGAATCCGAGCTTGTCATAGAGTCGCTGACCAATTCCGGAGATGGACTGGGGCGTGAAGATCAACGAGTGGTCTTCGTCCCGTATACGCTGCCCGGCGATCGCGTTCGTATCAAGATTACCCAACGCAAGAAAACCTACGCTTTGGCGAGCGTTGTCGACATTATCGAACCGAGCAAGGACCGTATTGAAGCACCGTGCCAGTATTTCGGGCGCTGTGGCGGCTGTGACTGGCAACATGTCCCCTACTCCGTGCAATTGGCGGCCAAGCAGGAACAACTGACGGACACCCTGGCACGCATCGGACTGCTGGAAAACCTGCCTATGGAAACCATCATTCCATCTCCACAAGAATACGGATACAGGAATCGCATCCAGGGCGAGATTCGCAGCGGAGAGTTTCACTTCAAATGGCGACGCAGCGATCAACGCATCGCCATCGAGCAATGTGTCATCGCTGAAGATGCCATTAATCAATTTCTGCAATCGACCGATCTGACACAATCGCTGCAGGGTCGTGTGGAAATTTCCGTGCAAGACGATGCGGTAACCGTCGCAGCCGTGAACGACCGCAACTCCACCGAGCTGGGGTTCAGGCAGGTCAATACCGCCGTCAGTGATACGCTCACTGCACGCCTGCTGGAACTGGTAGAACACAGTCAATGTCAACATATTGTGGATTTGTACTGTGGCCGAGGTCACTGGACTAACCTGATCGCAAAAAGTCATCCAGAGCGAAAGGTCGTCGGTGTCGACTCATCGGTCGAAAATATCGATGCAGCGCGCGAGCAGTCACGCCATCTGGCCCTGGGCAATGTCGCCTTTCATCAGGCTGAAGTCGAAAAAACCCTTGGAAAGCTGGGTATCAAAGACAGCCTGTGCATTGTGGATCCACCTCGTTCCGGTCTCGACAGTACCGTAACGGATGCGCTGCTAGCTGAGCCCTGTCAACACCTGCTGTATGTTTCATGCCACCCGGCCACCCTGGCAAGGGACCTGAAGCGCCTGAGCGAATCCGCCTACCGAATAGCGACAGTTGCACCGCTGGACATGTTCCCGCAGACCGCTCACCTTGAATGTCTGGTGCATCTCGAACGCGTGCAGAAGCCAGGCTGGAAGTAGACGCCACTCCCACCATCAGCATTGTGACCTCAGTGCCACCATCCTCAGGAACACTCAAAGTGATATCAATTCCGAGCAAAGAACACAATCTGCAAACTATTGACAAGCCAAGCCCGACACCGCCATACTCACACGGAGAGTACAGACCCTTTTCCGCTGCAATCGGCAAATTTTTTTTGCGATAGCACATCGAAAATCGACTCCAGAGTGACCTGTTCGCACTCCGGCTCTACCACGTTGACATCCAGCCTCGATACATCCAAAAGGCTATCAAACATGGCGCTCAACGCTGCCATCGACTTGTCTAAAGATTCGAGCTATTCATGATTTGATGCATTCTCGCTTTTCACGCGCAAAGTGTGATGGAAAAGCCCCAATGCATGCAGCGGCTGTCGCAAGTCGTGACTAGCCGTTGCCATGAAACGACTCTTGTCGATAACGGCCTGTTCAACGCTAGCCTGCGCCTTCATTGCAACAGACTGTTGCAAAGACAAACCTTCGACCAGTGACTTGTTTTCCTGATTCAAACGGGAAATATGCCGATAACGATTCTGCGACAAACGACTCAGTAGGTTTGTGCTCATCACCGACAGCACGATAATCAACGCCAGTAGCCACAGATGGTGGTCTCCACGGAGCAACAATACGATGACGATGGGTGTGACCAGGCTCGGCAACATGAGTCGGGAAACAGGTGGAAAATAAACAGTAGCGACAGACAGCGCACAAAACATCGAACAAAAAACGCCAATCAGCAACAGCTTGTTCGGATCTGGCATCGGATAGAAGAGTGCCAGACTGGCAATACCGTAGACCACGCCAGAGTAGGCAGAACCGACATCAAAGATCAGGCGCCAATGAGGTTCAAACTGCCTGTCATGAGACAGTTTTACGAAATATCCACCGAGTCGCATCTTGATAGCAGCCTCAATGGCGAAAGCTGCCAAAAACAATATGATCCAGAACGTCGGTACATACCCCCACACCGCGTAACAGCCAATGGCAAATATGACTAGCAGCAAGATCCCACAGCATTTGCTTTGGGCGAGAATATCTCGAATCAGCGAGTGTTCCCAATCGCTCAGAGGTGCCGAGCAATAGCGTCGATAGAATGCGGCCATCTGAGTACCCGGCGAACAGGTACTATCCACTCCGCTCATCCATACTTCCCGTTGTGCATAAAGCGATCTGCAGGTAAGGCGTCCGAACGACACCTTAACCCATCAGCCTACCTCTTGCACTACGGAGTGGGTTTGCTGGCAAACTCCCGGTGTTACCAGTCTTGCTCCGACTGATTACTAAATTATCTGGCACAAAATTGATTGCGGCACGGGCCTACTGCGAATGGCTCGGCTGGAAGCAACGTCAAATGCCGCGGGTCAGTTTTTATCAACTCGAATAGTCAGCGTGGTGGTATCAAGCTGAACAGGCGTCTCCTCATTCAGACAGTTCTGCCCATTGACGATTGACGGCGTGAAACTCACCTCGTATTCACCAGGCTCTGACATCTCATAGTACACAGCCAGATCAACTAGCGCTTCTACACGCTTGTGGGCCGGAATTTTGAGATAGTCCTTTTCGCTCGGCGTCGATCTCTTTACCATCCTGCCCAGATAGTCCATCGGCATACCATTGAAAGTCACGGTAAAGACATCCGCGGACAATTCCCGTTCCAGAGGTGTATTCCAGACCAGCATATCCACCGCTGCGTCACTGGCATTCAATACATGGAACGTAATATCTGAAGACGTACCAGTGTTATCAGCCACCTCTATTCCGGCCACCAGTACGTCTTGCTGATTCACAGGGTTCTGCATCGACATTGCCTTACTGAGCGTCTCACCAGAAGTACAGGCGCTACAACCCAGAACAGCGACCAGAGAAAAAATAGTGGATGCTTTTAACGGTCGCATTGTTATCAGGTATTTCTCGTGGCTGAATGACGATATGCGACTGTCAGCATCAACAGACCGAGTCCCAGGAAATTGAGTGAACCACCACCACTACCGCCAGAGGACGCGACAGGTGTTACAACCGG
>RCMY010003232.1_pt1 | contig 14507 bp, 16 predicted proteins | sample 2041341 | NCBI WGS metagenome assembly RCMY01 (sample SAMN09708234, study PRJNA481090) | Marine sediment metagenome, whole genome shotgun sequencing project.
CGACCATGTGGTGTTTGTCAGCGAAGTCGCACGGCATGAGACCGGCCGCGACGAGCCGTTGATTTACTTTGGCGGACGTTATCGTTTGCTGGCGCCCCATCCGTGATCCTGAAAACGGCATTCGCCGTAGCGTGATGCAGGCGCCCCATGCCGGTGGACATATGCGCGTCATCCCACGTCAAACAGATCCACTGAACCGTCGTGTACGGCGAAGAACAGCGGTGTCAGTCGGGTGCCATCGGTCGGCGCCAGATTCTCGACGCTGACCTTCACCGTGACGGCATGCGCGGCCGGCGCGACGGCAAGAGCGGTGCTGCCTGCGGCAAGCAGTGCTGCAAGGCGAAGGGGGTGCATCATGTCGGTCTCCTCTCCAGGTGTTGTTTTTGATTGCGCCCGCCGCGCTACATCGCGAGGCGGACGTTATCAAATTAGACGAGAGAGACCGGCCGCGCCATGCGCATGCGTCCACGCTTTATGCCACACCATCCGGGGGCAGGGTCGAGCGGTGCGGGCAAGGGGGCTGGAGCGGGTGAAGGGAATCGAACCCTCGTATGCAGCTTGGGAAGCTGCCGTTCTACCATTGAACTACACCCGCGCGATGGTGGGATCGCAACAGCGCGGATTGTAGCCGCGCGCCGAGCGCTTTGGCAATTTTGCTGGCCCGGTGAGCGGCCGGCCGCATGTTATAATTGGCGGTCTCAATTGTGTCCCGCACAGAGGAGGGAAAGTCCATGATTACGGTTTCCATTAACGGTCAGATTGAAAAGGTTCCTGCATCGCTCTCGGTGGCTGACCTGCTGGCTGACAAAGGCCTCGCCGGAAAGCGTCTTGCGGTTGAGCGCAATGGGCAGATCGTTCCGCGCGGTGAACATGCGCGCACGCAGCTGTGCACTGACGATCAGCTCGAAATCGTGGTGGCGGTCGGCGGCGGTTGATCCGCTACGGGTGCCATCAAGACTCTGAAATTTCTGTGGTGACTTAAGATGAACGACCCGCTCGTCATTGCCGGCAAGTCCTATGCTTCGCGCCTGCTCGTCGGCACCGGCAAATACAAGGACTTTGACGAAACCCGCCGGGCGATCGACGCCAGTGGCGCAAATATCGTCACCGTCGCCATCCGCCGTACGAATATCGGCCAGAACGCCGGCGAGCCCAATCTGCTCGATTCGCTGCCGCCGGATCAGTTTACGATTCTGCCCAACACGGCCGGCTGCTTCAATGCCGAAGATTCGGTACGCACGCTGCGTCTGGCGCGCGAGCTACTCGATGGTCATCCGCTGTGCAAGCTCGAAGTGCTGGGCGATTCGCACACGCTGTTTCCCAATATGCCCGAAACACTCAAGGCGGCCGAAACGCTGGTGAAGGATGGCTTCGACGTCATGGTCTACTGCGCCGACGATCCGATCCAGGCGAAGATGCTGGAAGATATCGGCTGTGTGGCGATCATGCCGCTGGCCAGTTTGATCGGTTCCGGCATGGGCATTCTCAATCCGTGGAATCTGCAGTTGATCATCGAGCAAAGCCAGGTGCCGGTGCTGGTCGACGCCGGCGTCGGTACCGCTTCGGATGCGGCGATTGCGATGGAGCTGGGCTGCGACGGTGTGCTGATGAATACCGCCATCGCCAAGGCTGGCGATCCCATACTGATGGCGAGTGCCATGAAGAAGGGTGTCGAGGCGGGGCGCGAGGCTTACCGCGCCGGGCGCATGCCGAAGAAAACCTACGCGGCCCGCCCGAGTTCGCCTTCGGGCGGTCTCATCGGGCGCTGACGCGGCGGCGACCGCCGACCGATGTCCGACACGCCGGCGCCACCCGCCTTACCCGACGGCGAGGCGCGCCTGTCGCGCCGGCCGGTGCGCAGTTTCGTGCTGCGCCAGGGCCGCATGACCGACGCGCAGGCCCGCTTTCTCGCCCGCAAACTGCCGGAAGTGGGTATTCCCTATGGCCACGCGCCGATCGACTTTGCGGCGGCTTTCGGTCGTCAGGCGCCGGTCATTCTCGAGATCGGTTTTGGCATGGGGGACACCACCGCCCAGATCGCTCAGGCGATGCCCGACGCCGATTTTGTCGGTATCGAGGTGCACGGCCCCGGTGTGGGCAATCTGTGCAAACTCATTGACGCCGATGACATTCCTAATCTGCGCCTCATCCAGCATGATGCGGTTGAGGTGCTGCAGGACATGGTGGCGCCGGCCAGTCTCGATGGCGTGCATGTATTCTTTCCCGATCCGTGGCCGAAGAAGCGTCACCACAAGCGGCGTCTCATCCAGCCACCGCTGGTTGCGCTGCTTGTCGACCGGCTCAAACCGGGCGGCTACTTGCACTGCGCCACCGATTGGGAGGAATATGCCAACCAGATGCTTGAGGTGCTGCGTGCCGAACCGGGGCTCGAAAACACTTTCGCGGACTACGCGCCGCGACCCGACTACCGGCCGCTGACACGCTTTGAACAACGCGGCATGCGGCTCGGCCACGGCGTTTGGGACTTGATCTTCCGCCGCCGGGATCGTTGATCGGGGTCGCCCACCCGATCGCCTCGCGGCGTGCCCGCGCCCCATTGATTTCAACACGCCAACCGGACAAAACACCATGTGGCGAATTATCACCGCTCCCTTCCGCGCCTTGTGGTTCATCGTCGATATATTGCGGCGCACGCTGGCCAATCTGTTGCTGCTGGTGGTGTTGCTCGCCGTCATCGGGCTGTGGTGGTTCGCGCGCCCGCCCGCGGTGCCCGACGGCGCCGCGCTGGTGATTGCGCCTGAAGGCCGGCTGGTCGAAGCGCTCGCACCACCGGTGCCGACCGACCTGCTGCGCGGCGGCGGCGGGGTGAGCGAAGTCCTGCTCGACGATGTGCTAAATGCCATCCGGCATGCCGGCACCGATGACCGAATCCGCGCGCTGATCCTCGAACCGGACCGCCTCGGCCCGGCCTCGATGACCAAGCTGGCCGCGATCCGCGCGGCGGTGGCGGCCTTCAAGGCGAGCGGTAAACCGGTGTATGCGCGCGCTCGCCGCTACGATCAGGCGCAGTACTATCTCGCCAGCGTTGCCGATCGCGTGATGTTGGCGCCGGACGGCTATGTCTTGCTGCGCGGCCTGGCGCGCTACAGCACCTATTACAAGCGCGCGCTCGATGCGCTCGGCGTCAAAGTGCAGGTGTTCCGCGCCGGCAAGTACAAATCTTTTGTCGAACCGTTCACGCGCCAGAACATGTCACCGGAAGACCGCGAGGTTACCCAGGGCCTGCTCGACACCGTGTGGGCGACGCTGCGCGACGACGTTGCCGTGGCGCGCGATCTGACTGCCGAACGTGTCGATGCCAATGTGCGTGACTTCCGTGCTCAGCTGGCGGCGGTCGACGGTGACACCGCGCTACTGGCCAAAACGCAGGGGCTGATCGACGAACTCATGGACGATCGCGCGTGGGAGCGTTTCCAGATCGAGCATGTCGGTGCCGACAAAACGCTCGACAAGCCGCGTCGCGTAGAAATGGGCCACTATCTCGCGGCCACGCGCAGTTGGCGGCCGGATGACGGCCCCGGCGTGGCAGTGGTCGTTGCCCAGGGTGCGATCATCGATGGTGACGGCGCGCCCGGCGCGGTCGGTGGCGATACGATGGTAAGTGTGCTCGACGCCTTGCGCGACGACGCGCAGGTGCGCGCCGTGGTGGTACGCATCGACAGCCCGGGCGGTAGCGCCTTTGCGTCCGAACAGATCCGCCTGGCGATGCAGGCACTGCGCGATGCCGGCAAGCCGGTGGTCGCCTCGATGAGCTCGGTGGCCGCCTCGGGCGGATACTGGATCGCCACCGGCGCCGACGAAATCTGGGCCTCGCCGATGACCCTGACCGGCTCGATCGGTGTGTTCGGCCTGTTCCCCGATGTGTCCGAACCGATGGATCGGCTCGGGCTCGATATTGACGGTGTGTCCACTTCGCCGCTGGCCGGCGCGCTTGATCCGCGCCGACCGCTGTCGACCGACGTCGTCGCCGCTTTGCAACTGACCGTTGACCACACTTACACGCGCTTTGTCGAACGCGTCGCCAAAGCGCGTGGTATGTCGATGGCAGCGGCCGATGCGGTGTCGCAGGGGCGCGTGTGGACGGGCGAACAGGCCAAGGCGCGCGGACTGGTGGATGAATTGGGGAGTGTCGATCAGGCGATTGGCGCGGCGGCGCGCCTCGCCGGCTTGAGCGAGTACCGCCGTATCGACGCCCGGCAACCCTTGCCATTCAAGTTTCAGTTGCTGGAGGAAATACTTTCGGTAGCGCCGGTGGCGTCGGCGGCACCGCGCGGTAGCGTTGCCGCACAGTGGCTGGCGCGTGTGCAGGAGCAGGCAGCGGCGTTGTTTTCGTGGAATGATCCCGACCAGCTCTACGCGCACTGCCTTTGCGGGCCGTTATAGAATCTGCCAGTATTTTTTGCACTTTTTTCGGCATGACACTACCGGCCTGCCGGTTGTCGTTAGCCCGATCTGATTGGATGAGGAATTCGTCATGAAACGATTGTGGACGCTCGCCGCTTTACCACTACTGCTCGCCGCGTGTTCGACCACCCCGCCCGAGGAGGCCACCATCGTGGAGGTGCCTGCGGGAGAGCTGCCGCAGATGGAGTTCGTTCTCGTCAGCGGCCGTTATTTCTGCAATGCCGGCGACGTGGTCGATGTCGAGCGCGACGCGCGTGACATCAACCGGCTTGCCGTGCGCTGGCACGGTCGCAACGTGGCGCTGGCGCGCAACGCCTCGGTCTCGGGCCTGCCTCGATTTGAAAGCGCGAGCGCCGGTATGGTATGGATCGATCTGCCGTGGAAGAGCTATCTGCTCGACCACAAGAGTGGCAAGCCGCTGGCCAGCGAGTGCCGTCCGACCTGAGAATTTCCTGAAAAAAAGCGACGCGGCGATGCCGCTGGGCGGATTTCATCCCGCCCCACGATGTTGCGCCCGAGTTGCTTCGATCGTCGGATGCCCATGACCCAAGCGTTGCGGGTGGCCGGCGCCAGCTCAGGCGGTCAGGAAAAGCTGTAGCAGATCGTTGAGAAAACGCTGCCCGCGCGCGGTCGGGCGCAGACGCCGGGCATCGACGGCGAGCAGTCCACGCTCGCGCGCGGTGAGCAGTTGCGGGGTAATCACATCGAGTGCAATGCCGGTGTGGCCTTCGAACAGTTCGGCCGGAACGCCGTCGATCAGGCGCAACGCGTTCATCATGAATTCGAAGGGCAGGTCAGCGACGCCGACGGTGTGCTGATCCTGAATGAAATCGTCATCGTGGTGCGCCGCCAGATAGGCGCCGGGGTGCTTGTGGCGCATCTGGCGCACGATCCCCTGATGGCTCGAAAGCTTGCTGTGCGCACCCGCGCCGATGCCGAGGTAGTCGCCGAAAACCCAATAGTTGAGATTGTGCCGGCATTGCATGCCGCGGCGCGCGAAGGCCGAGGTTTCGTAGTGTTCATAGCCGGCCTTGGCCAGTGCTGCTTCGACCTGTTCCTGCATGTCGGCGGCGACGTCGGGCTCGGGCAGCGGCGGCGGGTCATGATGAAACGACGTGTTCGGTTCCAGCGTGAGGTGATAGCAGGACAGATGCTGCGGCGCCAGCTCGAGCGCGGTGCGCAGGTCGGCGGCCAGATGGTCCGGGCTCTGTGACGGCAGCGCATACATGAGATCGAAATTGACGCGCTCGAAGTGGGTCAGCGCCAATTCCGCCGCGCGGCGCGCTTCGGCGCCCGAGTGGATGCGCCCGAGCGCGTGTAGATAACGATCGTCGAAACTCTGGATGCCGAGCGACAGGCGATTGACGCCGGCCGCGCGATAGGCGGCAAAGCGCGCCGCTTCGACCGAGCCGGGGTTGGCTTCGAGCGTGATCTCGGCCAGCGGGTCGAGCGGCAGGCGCATGCGCACCGCCGTGAGCAGGCGGTCGAGGCCGGCCTCGCTGAGCAAGCTGGGCGTGCCGCCGCCGATGAATACGCTGAGCACGCGCCGCCCCCACACCTGCGGCAGCGCCGCCTCCAGATCGGCGATCAGCGCGTCGATGTAGGCCGCTTCGGGAATACCATCGTGGTGCGCCACATGCGAGTTGAAATCGCAATAGGGGCACTTACGCACGCACCACGGAAAATGGATATAGAGCGCGAGCGGCGGCGGATGCGTGAGTTGCGGTGCCGCCGGCGGTTGTGGCCGGTGCGGGTGCAGCGGGATGACCCGACGTTCGCTCACGCCTGCCCCTGCAGCGCCTGCAGGCGCTCGATGAGGTGGCGGCAGGCGGTGCCGCGGTGACTGAGCATGTTTTTCAGCTGCGGGTCAAGTTCGGCCGCGCTTTGCTGCAGATCGTCGAGCCAGAACACCGGGTCGTAGCCGAAACCGTGTTCGCCGCGTGGCGCGCTCAGAATGCTGCCGTGCCACTCGCCTTCAGCAATCAGCGGTTGCGGATCGTCGGCGCTGCGCACCAGCGCCAGCACACAGACGAAGCGCGCCGCGCGGTCGACTTCGGGGTCGAGGTCGGCGAGTAGTTTTTCAATGTTGCGCGTGTCCGATTTGGGTTCGCCGGCGTAGCGCGCGGAGCGGACGCCGGGTGCACCGCCGAGTGCATCGACACATAGGCCCGAGTCGTCGGCCAGCGCCGGCAAGCCGGTGTGGCGAGCGGCATGGCGGGCCTTGAGGATGGCGTTTTCGATGAATCCGGGAAACGGCTCTTCGACTTCGCTGACGCCAAATGCCGACTGCGCGAGCACCTCGATGCCAAGCGGTTCGAGCAGCGCCGCAAACTCTCGCGTCTTGCCGGCGTTATTGCTGGCCAGCACGAGCTGCGTGAACCTCATGCGGGCGTTCCGGCGAGCGCCTCGCGCTGCAGCGCGACCAGACGCGCGATGCCGTCGGCGGCCAGATCGAGCAAGGCGTCGAGTTGCGGACGCGTAAACGCGGCACCTTCAGCCGTACCCTGCACTTCGATGAAGCCGCCTTGGCCGGTCATCACCACGTTCATGTCGGTGTCGCAGGCGCTGTCTTCGGCATAGTCGAGATCGAGCACGGGCCGGCCGTCCACCATGCCCACCGACACCGCGGCGACCATGTCGCACATCGGGTTGGCGGCCAGCGCGCCTTGCGCTACCAGACCGTCGAGCGCCTCATGCACGGCGACACAGGCGCCGGTGATGGCGGCGGTGCGGGTGCCGCCGTCGGCCTGCAGCACGTCGCAATCGATCACCACCTGGCGCTCGCCGAGCGCCACCATGTCGACCACCGCGCGCAGGCTGCGCCCAATCAGCCGCTGGATTTCCTGGGTTCGGCCGCTTTGTTTGCCGCGTGCCGCCTCGCGCGCCATGCGGGTGTGGGTAGAGCGCGGCAGCATGCCGTACTCGGCCGTTAGCCAGCCGCTGCCCTGGCCGCGCAGGAAACCGGGCACCTTGTCTTCGACGCTGGCGGTGCACAGCACGCGCGTCTCGCCGAACTCGATCAGCACCGAACCTTCCGCGTGTTTGGTAAAGCCTCGGGTGATGCGGATAGGGCGCAGGGCGTCGGCGCTTCGCTGGCTGGGTCGCATGGTGGTGTCGGTTCCTGTGTTGTGAGCGTGGGCCATTACAGAGGGCGGATCAATCTTTCGAGAATTTCTTGATGGCGACATTGATTTCGGAAATCGCCTGTTCGATCTCGTCGTCGGACAAATCCGGCGCGCCGCCGCCGCCACCGGCGCCGCTGCTGCCGCGTTCGAAGCCTTCCATCTGGGTGGTGAAGCTGCGTAGCGCCATGGTTTGCGTGGATACCGCTTCCGGCAGCGTGTCGGCAAAGTTTTCGTGCCAGACGAGTGTGATTATCGACAGGTTGTCGGCGTGTTCGCCGCCAGCTTCTTCCGCTGCGTCCATCACCTTCGGCACCGCTTTCATGATATTGGGGTTGGCGTGGAGGCCTGCCGTGAGTGCGTCGGTGCCGAGCGCGCCCCACACACCGTCGGAGCACAACGCGATCAGGTCGCCGACGTAAAGCGGCGTCGGGCGCGAAAAGTCCATCTGCGGCGAATGGGTGCCGCCGAGGCAACTGTAGATGCGGTTGCGGTTGGGGTGGGTGGCAGCGCCTTCGGCGTCGAGCAGGCCCTGATCCATCATCAGTTGCACGCGCGAATGGTCGCGTGTTTGTGCTTCGAGTGCGCCTTTGCGGAACAGATACAGGCGCGAATCACCGGCGTGCGCCCAATGCGCCAGCCCCTTCTGGATGAGACACACCACGGCGGTGGTGCGCGGCGGCTCGGGCAGGCGTTTGTCGAAGGCGTAGTCGAGGATGGCGTGGTGCGCATTGCTCATCACCTGCGACAGGAACAGCACTGGATCGGCCACCACCGGATTGGCTTCGCGCTGAAAGGTCTGGGTGATGTACTGCACCGCGATCTGTGCCGCCACTTCGCCATGCAGGTGACCACCCATGCCGTCGGCAACGACCATCAGCAGCGCGTCGCGCGAGTAGCAGTAGGCCAGCCGGTCCTGGTTGGAGGCGCGCTTGCCGATGCGGCTTTCCTGGAAAATGGTGAATTTCATGAGCGGCCAATGAAAGTTTTGAGTCGGGTGCCCACGTCGGCAAACCACGAGGCTGGCATAGGATCGTCGGGGGCTTGCTGAATGAGGGCTTTTTGCAACGCGTAAACGCTTTGCGGGCGTTGCAGCGGATCGAGATCAAGACACCAGTCGATGGTTTCGAGCAACTGCAGACTGTAGCGTTGCGCGAATGCCTTGACTGCGGGCACATAGGTGTCCTTTTGTCCGCGCTCGTCGGAGCGCGGCGGCGCGTTGCCCGCAAGGCAGGTGTAGAGGCTGGCGCCGACGCTGTAGATGTCGCTCCACGGGCCGAGCGCCTCGCGGCTGATGTACTGCTCGGGTGACGCATAGCCCGGAGTGTACATCGGCCTGAGCATCGGCTGGCCATTCATCAGCGTCTGCCGCGCGGCGCCGAAATCGAGCAGCACCGGGGTGCCGTCGGTACGCAGGTAGATGTTGGAGGGCTTGATGTCGAGGTGCAGCAGCTTGTGCGCGTGCACTTCGCGCAGTCCGTTGAGCATGCGGGTGAACACGCCGCGCAAGAAACGTTCGCGCATCGTCTCGCGGTGACGCCGGACATACTCATGCAGCGTGCGTCCGCGCTCGAATTGCATCACCATGTAGACTGTGCCGTTGGCGCGAAAGAAGTTGAGCACACGCACTACGTTCGGGTGCATCAGACGCGCCAGCGAGCGGCCTTCCTCGAAGAAGCACTTCATGCCGTAGCGAAACGCCGCTTCATGTTCGGGCGGTACCTGCGGCTCGATGTCGCCTTCGCTGCGCAGCGCCAGCGAATTGGGAAGATACTCCTTGATGGCGACAGGCGTGCCGTCGGCGTCATAGGCGAGGTACACGATCGAAAAACCCCCAAGCGAAAGCTGCCGCTCGATCCGGTACTGATCCAGCTGGTATCCGGAGGGCAACGGCTGATTGACTTGAGAGGACATGAAGCGGTCGCTGGGATTCGGCTTGAAGTGATTGCGTTATTTGAACCCGGCAGTATAAAGCGCGCCGCTGCCGATCAAAGGAGACCTTGATGATACTGAGTATGACCGGCTTTGCGGTGCAGCATCGCGAATTGGGGCGAGTCAGCCTGCATATGGAACTGCGCGGCGTCAATTCGCGCTATCTCGATTTGGTATTCCGCCTCGGCGATGATGTGCGTCAGGCCGAGCCCGCGCTGCGCGAACTGCTCGGCGCGCGCCTGCGCCGCGGCAAGGTCGAATGCCGGCTGAATCTGCAGAAGAACGACGCCGCCCCGGCGACCGAACTGACGCTCAATGCCGCGTTGCTCGACCAGCTCGATGTGACGCAAAGACAACTCGCCACACGCTTTGGCTCCGCAGCGCCGTTGTCGATGGCGGAAATCCTGCGCTGGCCCGGCATGCTCGCCGATGATAGCCCCGGATTCGACCTGCTGATGGGCGAGATCCGCAGCATGACCACGGCCGCGGTCGATGAATTCATTGCTAGCCGCGAACGCGAGGGCGAAAAGCTTGCCGCGACCATCCGCGAGCGTGTCACCGCCATGCGTTCGCTGGTCGAGCGGGTCACGCCTCAGATGCCGACGCTGGTGCAAGCCTATCAGGCGAAACTCACCGAGCGGCTGCGCGACGCGGTCGAATCGCTCGATGAGGATCGCATTCGGCATGAGGTCGCCTTGTTCGCCCAGCGCATCGATGTGGATGAGGAACTCGACCGCCTGCGCACCCACCTCGATGAAGTCGAGCGCATTGTCGACAAGGGCGGCGTGGCCGGCAAACGGCTCGACTTCCTCATGCAGGAGCTGAACCGCGAGGCCAACACACTCGCCTCCAAAAGCGCCGCGACCGACGTGACTGCCGCGGCCATGGAACTGAAGGTGCTGATCGAACAGATGCGCGAACAGGTCCAGAATCTGGAATGATCGGTGTCTCCCGCCGGAACAAAAAACCGCCGCAGTGGCGGTTTTTTGCTGTGCTGCCGGCCTGGTTTGCCCCGGCTGACCTGTCGTCGGATATCGAACACAAGCCGGCATTGCCGGGCCACGTCGCCGCAGTGGCCGGATTACTGGTCCGCCGTGCGCAGCTTTTCGAGCAGTTTTTCCGCGCGCTTGGCGGGGCCATACACGAGATCGAGCAGCAAGGCGATGGGAATCGGCAAGGGCCGACCGCTCTCATAGCGACTGCCAGCCGATTGCGTGACGCCGATCGGTGCCCAGAACTCGGACTGGCTCAGTTTGCGCTTGCGGCGCCAGTCGAGGACCTGCTCGGACGTGGGTGACGGGGCTTTGTGTCGTTGGGGCATGATTAGTCCAAAAGTAGTAACGCGTTATTGTCCCGTCAATCTAACCGATTAGGTTGATTCGATCAAATCACGTTGCGCGCGTTCGCCATGTCTGCAATCTTTCGTAACAGTCATTGCACGCATCGTTACGTTAAATCGCGGCTGCCGGTCGGACTATCACTAAAGATATAGACTTCCTGATAGTGGTTGCGGCGTGCGCTCCGGCCGGCGCTTAGGTGCCCCAGGTGACGGGCTTCTTTTCATTGAGCGCGTATTGCAGCATCTCGAGCAATGGCCAGGCGCGCTGCGCAAAGCTCACCGGCGCTCCAACGCCGCGTGGTTTACTTTCATCGACTTCCTCGTCGCTGTCTTCCGGTTCTTTGTCGCGCCGCGCCTTGTCTTCGTCGATCGCCTTTTGCAATTGCGCGATCGCGTCGGGCAGATGTTCAACCGTGATGATGCCTTGTGCGGCGCTCGCATCCTTGCCGAGTACCTGAAAGAGGGCGCGCGCGGATTCGTCGAACATGAGGACATCGGCGGCGGCGGCAGATTTGAACGTGATCAGCATGGTGGGCTCCTGAGTGATGTTGCTGTGCAGATTGTAGCCGCGCATCACGAATGACATCATCGGATCGACGATACGCACGCGCGAATCTGCGCGCCGCCTTGATTGGAGAGAGAGATGCAGCGCAATCATGCAGTCGAACGGCAAGGTGGACACATAGTGACCGACGCGCTGGCAGCAAACGGCGTGGACATGGTGTTCTGTGTGCCGGGCGAAAGCTATCTGCCGGTGCTCGACGGACTGTACGCGCAGCGCGACCGCATCCGGCTGATCACTTGCCGGCATGAAAGTGGCGCGGCCTTCATGGCGGAAGCCTACGGCAAACTCACCGGACGGCCCGGCATCTGTCTGGTCACGCGCGGGCCGGGCGCCTGCAACGCCAGCATTGCCGTGCACACCGCCGCGCAGGACTCGTCGCCGATGATCCTGCTGGTCGGGCAAGTGGGTGACGACTGCATCGACCGCGAAGCTTTTCAGGAGGTCGATTACCGCGCCATGTTCGGCGGCATGGCAAAGTGGGTGGCGCAGGTCGATCGCATCGATCGTCTGCCGGAGTATCTGCACCGGGCGTTCCAGACCGCCACCTCGGGGCGCAGCGGGCCGGTGGTGCTGGCACTCCCGGAGAACGTGCTGTTCGGTCACGCGACGGTTGCCGACGTCGGTGCAGCGCGGCCGGTCCACGCCAGCCCGTCGGCGACCGACATCGCGGGGCTGACCGAATTGCTGGCCGCGGCGCGCCGACCGCTGGTGCTGCTCGGCGGCGGCGGGTGGAGCGCCGGCGCTTGCGAGGACATGCGCCGCTTCATCGAGCGCAATCGCTTGCCGGTGTGCTGTGCCTTCCGCTTTCAGGATCTGTTCGACAACCGCCATCCCAATTATGTTGGTGATGTCGGGCTGGGCATCAGTGCAGCGCTCGCCGAGCGCATCCGCAGCGCCGACGTGCTGCTGGTGATCGGCGCGCGGCTGGGCGAGGCCACCACCAGCGGTTACACGCTGGTTGACGTGCCGCAGCCGCAACAGACGCTGATCCATGTGCACGCCGGCAGCGAGGAACTCGGGCGGGTGTATCGTGCGGCGCTGCCGATCCACGCCGGCATGGCGCAGATCGCCACAGCCTTGGCGGAGGTGAGTGTCGACGCCTCGGCATGGGCGGACGATGTCGCCGGCGCGCGCGACGCCTACTTGCAGCACTCCACGCCGTCGCCGACCACTGGCGCGCTGCAGATGGGCGAGGTCATGCGCTGGCTCGACGAGAACCTGCCCGACGACGCGATTCTCACCAACGGGGCTGGCAACTACACCATCTGGCTGCACCGCTTCTTTCGCTACCGACGCTTTCGCAGCCAGCTCGCCCCGACCAGCGGCAGCATGGGCTATGGCGTGCCGGCGGCGATTGCAGCCAGGCTGGTGCATCCGGAGCGCCCGGTGATTTCATTCAGTGGCGATGGTTGCTTCCTGATGACCGGCCAGGAGCTGGCCACGGCGGTGCAGCAGCGACTGAACATCGTGTTCATCGTCGTCAACAACAACATGTACGGCACCATCCGCATGCATCAGGAAAAACACTATCCCGGGCGGGTTGTCGGCACAACGCTGTCCAACCCCGATTTCGTCGCGCTGGCACAGGCTTACGGCGCGCATGGCGAACGCGTGGCGCACACCGATCAGTTCGCCGATGCCTTCGCGCGCGCCTGTGCGGCGGGTGTGCCGGCCCTGATCGAGTTGTGCCCGGATCCGGCCGTGCTCACACCTACGATGCGCTTGCCGGACCCAGCGTAGTGTGAAGGTGTCGGTAACAACCGGATACGGGATTTCCGGGGTTAATCCGGCGGCGGTTTTGCGTTTACCATGGGCGGTGGCAGGCGATGCCGGCCACAACAAAACCATCAATGGAGACTTCCCCGTGAAACTGATCCGAATCCTGGGCGTGGCGGTTGCTGCGCTGATCGCTTCGAGCGGCGTGCTCGCCGAGCAGAAATTCATCAATATTCTCACTGGCGGCACGAGTGGTGTGTACTACCCGATGGGGGTTGCGCTCTCCAAGCTGTACGGCGAGGTGTTGCCCGATGCAAAAATCAGCGTGCAGTCCACCAAGGCCAGCGCCGAGAACCTGAACCTGCTGCAAGCCGGTCGCGGTGAAGTCGGTCTGGCGCTGGGCGATGCGGTGTCCGACGCCTACAAAGGCAATGCCGAGGCCGGCTTTTCCAAACCGCTCGACAAGCTGCGCGCGATCAGCGCGATGTACCCCAACTTCATCCAGATCGTCGCCTCGAAAGATTCCGGCATCAAGACGCTGGCGGATCTCAAGGGCAAGCGGGTGTCGGTCGGTGCGCCCAAATCGGGAACCGAACTGAATGCGCGCGCGGTCTTCAAGGGCGCCGGCATGAGTTATGACGACTTCTCCAAGGTCGAATACCTGCCTTTTGGCGAGTCGGTTGAACTGATGAAGAACCGCCAACTCGATGCCACGCTGCAGTCGGCGGGTCTCGGCGTCGCCTCGCTGCGCGACCTGTCCACGGCGATCGAGATCGTGGTCGTGGCCGTGCCGGCGGAAGTGGTCGAGAAAATCGGCGATCCGGCCTATCAGGCCGACATGATTCCGGGCGGTACCTACACGGGTCAGTTGGAAGACGTGCCGACGATCGCCATTCGCAACATTCTCGTGACGCACAGCGAGGTTGACGAGGAGGCGGTGTACGACATGACCAAGGTGATGTTCGAAAACCTCGATGCGCTGATTGCCGCCCATTCGGCCGCCAAGGGCATCAAGCTGGAATCGGCGGCCAAGAACCTGCCCTTGCCACTGCATCCGGGCGCCGAGCGGTATTACAAGGAAGTCGGCGCGCTTTGATGTGCGGCGGTGAGCGCTAGTCGCACACCTGAACACCCGCCTCGCAATGCGGGGCGGCGCACACCCATAGTCATTCGCGTCGGCTTGCGAGTGTAAGAGGAGATCAGCATGTCCGATTCCGGGCACACGACGGTGCCTTACGCTTGGACCCTCGGTGGCGTTGGCCGTCTGCTGTTCCTCATCGGCATTGCGTTTTCCACCTTCCAGATCATCACCGCGGCGTTCAGCCCGCTGTCGTCGCAGATCGTGCGTGCGGTGCACGTCGGCTTTCTGCTGCTCATGACCTTCGGAATCGCGGCGGCCGCGCGCCCG
>RCMY010003233.1_pt1 | contig 14503 bp, 6 predicted proteins | sample 2041341 | NCBI WGS metagenome assembly RCMY01 (sample SAMN09708234, study PRJNA481090) | Marine sediment metagenome, whole genome shotgun sequencing project.
TTTTGGTCCATCTGTTATCCTCCATTTGGATGTAAAGGGTTTTTCACCTGCTTTCAGGTGATTTTAATACGTACGATCTATACTAGATGTAATAGTAATCGCCAACAGACTTGTCAACTAGACATGTTGCAGCGCACAAAGAAATAGTTATGATGCGTTTACACTGTGCTTATAATATCTTGGGTGGTGTGCTTGTATAAAATGTACGAACGAGTGACATCGTATTAAGGATGTGCTCTGTGCTCTCTTCTGGTGTTGCAAAGTTACCTGTAAAGACCAACAGGGAGCGTGTAGAATTTGATAGAGAGTAGAGTTTGACAGAGAGCTTGCTTTTTAAGAAATATGCAAACAGAGGCGGCACCGGCAGCAAGGTGTGCTTTGATTGCAGGAACGAGGCAATTTTGGGCGGCCTCTTCGAATTGCACCATTTCGTTGTTGATATGGTCGATAAAGTTTATGATGCCGCTGTGAAAGGGAAAAGACCGCATAATGCAGTTATGATCGAAAACGTACCAGCAAAAATATTGGAGGTGCCGATAGTGTTGTATCAGCTAGATGATAAACGGGTGCAGTTGCCGGAAAATTATTTTATCGCTGAGAGTGCCGTGGTAATTGGCAATGTAGTTCTCGGTAACGATGTGAGTATCTGGTTTAATGCGGTGATTCGTGGTGACTCAGAGTTGATCGTCATTGGAGAGGATTGCAATATTCAGGATGGTGCAATCCTGCATACTGACCCGGGGTATCCCATGAGCTTAGGTAAGGGGGTTACTGTTGGGCACCAAGCCATGCTCCATGGCTGCAATGTGGGTGATTATAGCCTGGTAGGTATAAATGCAGTGGTGTTGAATGGCGCAAAAATCGGTAGCCACTGCGTCATCGGTGCCAATGCACTGGTTACAGAAAATATGGAAATTCCCGATGGTTCTCTGGTCATTGGATCGCCTGCAAAAATTAAGCGGATTTTGGGTTTTAAGCAACAACAGGCTCTGGAATTACAAGCCCAACACTATGTGCAAAATGGCCATCGTTTTAAGCAGGGCTTAATTGTGGATACTAGAAGCTGATAGAGAGAGAAATACGATCGTCCGGCACCTCATTTACCAGAATAACTGCGTGTAACCGCTTCTTCGGTCGCAAAAGCCCTCAATCTATCAGCTCAAATTGTCACATGCCTCAGGGCGATAACAGACATCATAAAATTGTGAGCTCACTTTTGTGATTTATTCTGTCAATGGTGAGTCATCGGTCGATATGTTTGCTTAACATGCTTCCTTTTCAGTTTATACGTGATAAGGATACTTTGCTGCTGCCAGCAGTCAGCTATCTCTTACAGCTGGCAGCAGCCTGTTCCTCAGACATCCCTCTTTTCGGTTTTTACGAGTTACTCCTGATTTATGAGTCGAATTATTCCCTGGCCATCATGTCTGGCCATTTCGGCAATAATATTCTTGTTTACATGGGCAACTATTATATCGCCAATTTCTTCAATGACATCTTCAAACAATTCATGCCGCTTCATGCCATTGATTTGCTGGCGATTATCATCAGTTGGGGTCATGTATTGAATGATGTCCGCTTTATATCTATGTATCAAGAAGATGTGGAGAAGCGTCATAAAACGTTTCCTTCTCAAACCGGTATCATGAAGGATCTGATTACGGATAAACAAAAATACCTTATCCTCACGATCGCACATTACGGTAAAAACCACTTCGGCTATTTTGGTCTCTGCACGGTCGACAACGGCAAGCTTCAGGATGTCGGAACCTTGGCTTTGTGGTCTGAGTCGTGCCGACAGCTCAAGGTCGACTTTGTTGAGTTCGGACCACTTGGCAAGCCATCCATCAAGGAGTGATATCGGTGGTTCGGTGTGGATGAGATGTTGAAACTGGGTGGAGCCCTTGCCCATTGCTTTAGTTGTTGCAGTTCGTCCAGAAGATGCAGAAAGCGCACCATCGAGTCTGGGACCACCGACCAGGCTCTGCGGAGTGGTGTAGGGAGATTCAATCAGTCGAAGTTTGCGCTGTAATCGTGCCAGGGCAAGCATACCATCCTGCTTCAGGGCGGTTGCCAGTTCTTCGCCGGCGACACCGTCTGCCTGATGGCCACCGTAGGTGATGAAGTTGAAGACATACCCCAGTTTGCCAATTTCACCTGGGAATTGTCGCATCTCTTCATCACTCATCCCGGTGGTATCCCAGTTAAATGAAGGCGAGAGGTTATAGGCAAGCATCTGGTCCGGATAGACGGCATGGATGGCTTCGGCGAATGCAGTGGCCTCTTTTAAATTGGCCGTTTTTGTCTCCATCCAGATAAGATCAGCAAAGGGAGCAACTGCCAGGGATTTTGCAATGGCGTAATCGATACCACCACGAATCTGGAAATAACCTTCTGTTGTTCTGGGCCGGTTCCAGTCCCATGGGATATTTGCTCCAATCTGTTTAGCCTTCTGCCTGGCCATGAAGTGCGATACCTTTTTAGCGTACGCCGTCCAGTCGTCTACACTCATTGCTGGGTCCTGGCCGTCAGCCTGAAGGAGCTGTATCCGGTCGGCAACGGCTTCTGAAAAAGTCTTGATCCCAGCATCACTTTCCCAGGCCTGCACCACAATGGTCATGGCCTCATCGAGCATGTGTTCTAATTCCAGCCCGTCTGCTGAGACCTTTTTGGCAATTATCGTTTGTAATTTCTCATAGATGTCAGCCGATTTAAACCAATTGGTGGCCAGTTGATACTGTTCTTCGGCCAGATCGTAGAGCAGATGACCGAGCACTTCCTTATGCCCGGATGTATTGAACAGACGCAGCACTGCCAAGGCGCAGAATTTATACAGAGGTACATTGATGTTTGTTGCCCCCAGGATGAAAGCATGGTCCCTGCTGTCATTATTACTTTCGAGCAAGGTAGCTGCTTCTGCATCGGTTCTGGCCACGATAATCCCAGGCACCCGCATTATATCCAGTTGAAAACGGGCGGTGTTCAGTCGCTTTATCTGTTCGTCGACAGGAACCAGGACCTTGCCACCCTGGTGACCACATTTCTTTGTTCCCGGACGTTGATCTTCTATATGGTACCCGGGAACGCCTACTTCCACAAAACGCCGGATCAGGTTACGAACATGGGCATCACCTCCGTGCCCTGTATCGGCATCGGCAATGATATAGGGGCTAAAGTCAATTTCCAGGCTCTTCTGGCGTTGTTCTTCTGTCATGCGAGAGCGAAAGAATTTCTGATTTCTGTCGGCGGTCAGCAAAGCTCGCACGATAGAGGCGGCCTCGTCGGGAACCTGACTTAAGGGATAAGAGGCTAAATCCGCTCCCGGGTCTTCATTGATAGAGCCTTTTGCCGACGTTGCCCAGCCGCCCAAATATATTCCTTCGATACCTGTCCTTTTTATGGTTACTGCCTGGCCTGGCGAATAGGGGCCAAAGGTGGTAATTGATGTTTTGTTTGAGAACTTTTCCCGTAGAAGGCGGAAAAAACCTATCGCAGCCTCCCGAGCCACAGTATAATCATTGGCAATTGTCCCTTGCTGCTCTGCGACCTGCCGCTCGGAATAGAGTCGCTGAATCCCCTCAAACCGGGTGCTGGAGAAATATTCCTGTAATTCGCTGAGTTGCTTTTCCAACATGATTTTTTCCCTCTCTTTACTGTAAGTAGTCAAAATTTTCTGTAATCCGCTGACCGGTTTCTCTGAATTTCTTGATGTAGGCTTCGATCCGCCGCTTGCCTTCTTCCAGGTCGTAATTGTCCAGATTAATGTTCAACAAATCGATATACCAAGGGATTTTCACCTCTTCGTCGATATATTTTTTTGTCATTTCATAGATGATTGGCAGGGTAGTGGTTTTCGATTTTTCGTGGACATCGCGGCTGTCTGCACTGAGAAGTTTGCGGTATTCTTCATCCAGAAGCCTTGCAAAAATTGTTTTTGTGAAAACGTCGCCTTTCTTAAGACCTGTCTCGTGGTCATCTTCTGTCAGCGCCGCACCTTTATGGATCCACTCCCAGAGGATACTGAGACGTATCTCACCGGTTGCCATATCTTCCATGAGATAGAGGATGTTGTCGTTGCCGAAAAAGTCGCCAGGCTTCAAGGCAGCTGCCTGGAATCCCTGGAGAAATGCATTGCCATATTGCAGGGCAACACTGAGCAAATTTCTTGCACCGCGAACGGTGCGGGGAGCATCTTCTAATAAAAAGAGATTCTCGGCATCTTCCTGTTCATAGCTCAGTGCTGGAAAGGATCTGCCAAGTTGGTTGTTTTCGCCAACTTTTTCCCAGACCGGTCGAATGATATGAACCATCTTCCAGTGGGCGACCCATTTTCCGCTGGCACCTGCCTTTTGTTCACGTTCGGCACCTGCAAGTGCCTTTTTCATACTGGCCGCAACACCTTCTTTGGATCCAACCGGGATGTTGGGTTCCATTCCGCCCTGAAACAACGCGAATCTTCCGTTTTCATCAGGACTGTTTACACAACGCCGCACCCTGTCTTCATACATCCCCATATACCCATAGGTCATGCCGATTTCTTCAATGTTGGGATTAATAAAATTACTGTCCCAGGCCATGGCATCGGCTACACTGTTGATATAATCCCATCTCCCGGTGTTGAAGCCGACAAAGTGCCCGCCTAAGGCGGCACGTATCTCCATAATCTGAAAGGTTGCTTCAACCTGTTCAAGAAGAACGTAAGCGAGTATCGAATTTTGCGGCAATCCTAGGACGGATTCGAGTGTATCCAGCATCTTCTTCCAAAAAGCCGCTTCTTCGGCAGTCTGGATTTTGGGCAGATACAACACCAGGGAGGAGCCGCTTTTTCGCAAATCCTCATGCGTGTTACAGAGATACAGGGTTGTATCAACTATGGAGGCCGAGAGTCCTCGGCCATCACCATCCCTGAAATGGCGGTCGTCAAGATGGAGACCTCGAGGCCGGAATATTCTGGTGGTGAAGTCGAGTTGCGCCAACCAGTCTGCTATGATGGGTTTTCCAAGAAACGATGTAGCCCATTTATTCATATCTTGTGCTACTTTCTCTGCAACATCGAGAAATATCGGATCCTTTTGGTAGGCGAGTTTGAGGTTTCGAAGATTGTCTAAAGACATGCTTTTGATTTGACCTAAGGCATCTTCTCCGTCAAACATCCAGCCATCTGCTCCGGAAAGCAGTGCATACGCCACGTTTCTTATGCTGCTTTCAAGCGGGGCGTCTGGTTTTGCGGCTGGGCCGGTACCTTGAATCCATTGTCTCTGTAAATCTTCGGGAATGATAGGACCGCTGAACTTTCCAGCCCTTGCGTCAGTTACTGAAATTTGGCTTCCGCCAATGATCTCATCGCTTTTTAAAAAGGTGATTCGCTCCTGATTTTCAAATCTTCGTCGTCGTTTACTGTACCGCTTTTCCATGAGAGCAATACGTTCACCGTTGAGTACCGCCAGTTTCTCGAGAGCGACGAGAGCCTCAGTATTAAGTACGTCCGGATAATTCTCTACAATTTCCTTGGGAAACAACAGCCGTTGTTTGATTGGTTCTGACATACCCCCTCCTTCTTGAGTTAGCATCAACTTACGTTAGGTATCGCTGAATAGGACGTCAAGAGAAATTTCGCTAAATAATATATTTCGCTATATATTGAAATTTCTTTTGGGGTGACATACATTGCAAGGCATGACACCGTTAATGAATGAAGAAAATCTGAAAATTATTTTCGGGATAAAGATAAAATCCTACAGAACGCATCTGGGATTATCTTTACAGGCACTCTCAAAAAAAACCAGCATTGCGGTTTCCTACCTGAGCGAGATTGAGTCCGGTAAAAAATACCCCAAACCGGATAAATTGATTCGCCTGGCTGGGGCCCTCGAGGTAGACTATGACACCTTGGTCTCGACCAAGGTCAGTAAAAATCTCGATCCCTTTGCAGCGCTTATCAACTCAGATTTAATAAAGCAGTTCCCCTTTCATCTGTTTGGTATTTCAGCAAGTGATATACTTGGATTGTTTAAGAATAATCCAGAAAATGCGCATGCTTTCCTGCAGACTTTTTTACAGATCAGTCGAGCTTACGATATGTCTCTGGAGAATTTTCTCTTTGCTGCGCTGCGGACCTATGTGAGACAGTGTAAAAATTATTTTCCCGATTTGGAAAATCTGGCCAATCGATATGCTCGTCAACTGGAAATTGACGGCCTTACGCCTTCCTCTATGCAACTCAAAAAGATACTTGAGGAAAACTATGCGTACAAGATAGAGGAAACAGAACTCACAGAGCAACCTGAACTGAATGTGTTTCGCTCAGTTCTAAGAGGGAAAGGGCTGCTTTCGATAAACGGCCGGTTGTTGTCTTCCCAGAAAGCTTTTGTTCTGGCACGGGAAATAGGCTTTCTTGAATTGGCAATTAAAGAACGACCTCTTACCTCTTCATGGATCAAAGTGCAGAGCTTTAATCAGTTGGTGAATAATTTCAAAGCATCCTATTGGGGCGGGGCTCTGCTCCTGCAACAGGATCGCGTAACGAGGGATTTAAAACGGTTGATGGAGCAACCTGAATGGTCTGATGATTCTTTTATCGAATTGCTTGAGCTGTACCAGGCCACTCCCGAAATGCTTCTGCACCGGATGAGCCAGCTCCTGCCGGGAGTTTTCGGGTTGACCAACGTCTTTTATTTTCGGTTTGTTAACGGAGTAGACCGTCTGTCGATACTACTCACCAAGGAACTTAATATGACAGATAGCCTTATTTCATATGGCTTGGGAATGAAGGAACATCACTGCCGGAGAATGCTTCCTCTTCGACTGCTTCAAAAACTACACCACAATATGCTGCCACTTGCGGTGGGGGTGCAAAAGGTTGAATTTGTGAAATCTGGCGACAGTTTTCTGCTGATAAGCATGGCGCGGCCATTATCCTTGTCACAAAAACGCGGATCGGCAATTGCCCTGGGTATCAAAATCGATAAAAACTCGAAATTGGTAATTAAGTTTATCAACGATCCCGGGATTGCTTTAGAAAAGGTCAGTGAATCCTGCGAACGCTGTCCGTTAACAGATTGCAGTGAACGGGTGGTTGAGGCCAGTCTGATCCGCAGGCAGAACGCTCTGGAAAAACGGGAGGCGGCTCTGCAAAGATTTCTCGGATAGGCTCCAAAACGAGGATTACCCCTCCATAACTCTTTCTGGATTCAGGATGTTATTGGGCCTTTGACCATCCATGTGGAGTCGTAAGTTTTTGAGTGCATTGAAGATCTTGAGACGGCGTATTTCGGGAACTGCCGCTGCGGTATGCCCGGCAATCTTGAGATTAGCGAGTGGTCTGCCGTCTGCATCCATAAATCGTTGGCCAGCATTTCCTTTTTGTTCATCGGTAAGAACATCCAGTCGTACCTCTACGTCCTGACGTTCCCTTAAGTACGGTGCGAGATCCACTTCATTAAGTAGACCCTTTCCTGCATTAACAAGAATTCTTACGGAGCCTTGAGCTGCATTGCCGAGCATATCTAAGGCCTGACGGTCAACCCAGTATCGAGTCAGTGAGGTTGTTGCCGCTAAGGTTGTTATAATGTTGCTTGTTGTAAACAGTTCGATTTTATCAACATACTCCACATCTATTTTATTGTGGTAAACCCTTGCCCGGTTCAGCGCCAATCGTCTGAGCCGCTCTCGCTTCTGCTGATATTGAGGACGTTCGGGGTTTCTCTGGCAGACAATGACATTCGCCCCCATAGCGAGTACCCGTTGAACGACGGCCTCACCGATGCGACCCAGGCCTTGCACTCCAAAGGTTAATCCGATCAGTGAGCGGTCAAATATGCCAAGATGAGTTATGTAGACCTTGTCGGCAAGCACGCTTATCGAGCTCTTGGCTTTTATTTCCCTTAAGAATTGACTTGTGTACGCAACAGGAGTTTTGATCGTATATGTTGCCGTGTGGGTCAACTCATAGTGGTCAACGGCTTGTATCTGGATGGATAACGGCTTCGTTTTTGAAACCTCGGGTAAGAGTTTTAACAAGTCATCAAGTCGAGACCTCTGTTGCTCTGAAAGGCATTTATACTCCTCTTCCAGGATCAAAATCGTTGTCACCTCATACGCCATTGCCAGTTCGATAAGGCATATGCCCACCTCATCCAAGCCAATAATAGCAATTTTGTTTTGTATGCCCGCCTCGCTGTATTGTCCAAGCTGATCATGATACACTGTTGCATCCCGCCGAACACCGGTGCGGACATATTTATCTCCAGATCCGAACTCATACATGGCATCCAGTCTCAATGCCCGTCTCAGCAAGGTAAACCACATGATTTGGGCAACTGTTCTTGCCTGTTTTTCTTGAGAGATATCAATTTGATTCAGGGCTATTGCCCCTTCTGAATAATTATCTTGAACATACCGCCCATACAGCGCATCCAGGGCCATGCCGATATTTTGTTCCGTAACGGCGACTGTCGTATACCCCGGTGAGTTGGTAACAATTGTTCCCATCCGGGTAGCCGTGTCTAAATCGATATGATGGGTAGCCGTGGCAAAAAGAATGAGACCTTGCAATCGCGCCTGCCTGAAGAACAGGGCATCAAAACTCGCATTACAATACCCCAGACAATAATCGTACTGCTGACTGGCAACAATGTCATTTAATCGGCTATTAATCCCGGGAGTCCACTCACCATCAACTTCTATCAATTCAGACTCGGCGAGCAGGATGTCAAAGGAAACATCGCCGAACTGTTGTTGCAGCTGGAGAATTATCTCGGGAGGCAAGGGCTCAATGACGAGCACCCTTGCCTTGGGAGAAGGTACACGCATACGAAAGAATTGTAGACCTTCGATTTCAACAATGCTATGCGTTCCTGCCGCTTTTCCTTTAGTTATTGAGTTGTTGATTATATTGGGAGGAATCCTGCCGTCAATGAGTCCTCGTAAATTATCAAGAGCCTTAAATATCTTTAATTGTCTTACTTCCCGCACAGCAGCCGCGGTATGCCCTGTAATTTTTATGTTTGGCAGAGGCCGGCCGTCATCATCGACAAGCTTAAGAAAGGCTCCTCCCTCGTGTTCACTGGCAAGAACATCCAGCCTTGCCTCGGCATCAGGGCTTTTGCACAAGAATTGAATCAATGCGTCTTCATCCACAAGTCCTTTTCCGGCACTGACAATCACCCGCAGAGGGCTTACGGCTCGGCTTGCAAACTGCTCTAATCCCTTTTGGTCCACCCAGCCTCGTGTCTTGTCTGTGGTTGCAGCCAGGGTTGTGATGATATTGCTTGCCTTGAAAAAGGCATCCTTGTCTTCAGCATATTCAACAGAAAGGGATTGGCCGAGCCATTTGTGGTGATGCGCAGCCAGTTTTCTCAGATTGATGAGTTTTGCTTGATATTTTGGCCGGTCGGGATTTCTTTGGTAGATGAGAATACTCATACCAAGATGTATTGCACGTTGCGCGACGGCCTCTCCGATACGTCCTAAACCTTGAATTCCCAGCGTTATTGTACTTGTGGATGAATTATACAAATCGAGGAGATTGCGCACAAAAATATCCTCAATATCAATATGAATTTTACCACCTGCTTGAGCAATCGTGCACCGCCTGAAATTATGTGTTTCGGTTGAAAAGGTATAATTCGCACGATCAAACAGTTCTGCGCGACTCACCGGTACTATCTGGATAGATAAATCATCTGTTCGGGAGGTGTTTTTTTTAACAGATAGCATCTCATCGAGCCGTTCTTTTTCATCCTCAGAAAGATCTCTGTACTCATCGTCGAGAATATGAATAATTGCAACTTCGTGGGCGATGGCAAATTCAATGAGATGCAGGCCTGTTGCATTTAAACCAATAACTCCGACGATCCGGACAATATTGGCCTCCTTGTTTTGGCCTAATTGATCGTGGTACACGGTGGCGCGCTCGCCAACCCCGGTGCGGACATACTGTTCGCTGGCCCCAAAGGAAAACATTGCATCAAGTTTTAATATCCTCTGCAGAAAACACAACCACATTGCATGGGCAATTGCCAAAGGAGCCGCCTGTATATCAATGTTGCCTGCAATTCTGACGAACCCTTCAGGTCCTTGCCCGTGCCGGACAGCATGGGAATACATGGCGTCCAGTATCAAACCTATATTTTGTTCGGCAACTGTCGTTGTCGTAGGACCCGGAGCGTTGGTGACAACAGTATGATAACGTGTTGCAGCGGCGACATCAATGTTATGAGTGCCTGTTGATAAGAGCAAGAATCCTTTCAGCTTAGCCAGCCTGAAAAAATCTTCATCAAATGCTTCGTTAACATATCCTATCACATAATCATATCTTCGCACCTGGACCAGTGCGTTGAGTTTGCCATGAATGCCAGGGGTCCATTGTCCGGCACTCTCAACTACTTCCGATTCTGATTGCAAAATGTCAAAAGTCACATCGTGGAATCGGTGGTGTAACTGAGCAATAATCTCTGGACCAATGGGTTCAAGGACCAAAACACGCGCACTGGGCTGAGGAACCTCCAATCGTAAAAAGCTCAAGCCTGCAAGTTCTACATCGGCAACAGCCAGATTATTCAACGCCATATGTATTTGCTTGGCTTCCGCCGTGTCACTCATCCGTTGTAATTCTTCTAAAATAGAGCGGCGGAATTTTCTTGATTCCAGTCTGTAACGTGAGGGGTACGGGAAAAAATCAGGGTACCGGCCATTGTTAACCTTTGCTTGTATCTTTTCCCAGAAATGCGCTGAAAAAAGATCTCCGTGTATGGCGCGAAATATCTCCATGTGTGGCTGTGGGATATTCAAATCCTGCTCAAAGGTAGACGGGGTAATACTTTGTTTTCCTGAACCTAAAACGGCACCTTGTTGCGCCCGAAAATTAAACAATCGAATATCGATAAGAGATGCATTGTCCAGATACACAACCCGGCCCCATGATGTGAGTCCAAAATGCGCTAAACCCAATGATTTTGGTAAAAAACCCATAGCTGCTAAATGCTTAATATTCCAGCCGACCTTCAGCAGGATCTGCCGGGCCTCGTTTTTACTGGCAGTTCGAACCTGGGTAATAACGGGTATAATCCGGCGCGCGGCATATACCCGCTTGAAAAAGATATGCTCAGCAGTGATAATTACATCTTCCGGTTGCTCATGTTCTAATTTTTCTATCAATTCTTCAGAGAATTGCTTGCGTTCGAATTTTAAGTTCCGGTAATCAAGAGAGTCCAGAATTTGTCCAAGACGATCGATCGCATGTACTTTTATGAAATTATCGATAATGCTTTGTCTGTCAGGCAAGCCTTGCCGAATTACTTTAAAGACCAGAGGGAATCCTTTAATTCCAAAGACAAAGTCTATTGGGCCGATTCCAAGATACTGGCACTGTTCTCCTGTTTGAAAAATGTTTCGTAGCTGTTGCAGAAGAGCAAGTTTTGCCGGATGGCTAAATCCTATTATGTCAAGAATATAGGCGGGGGTTTCCCGTGGAAATAAGCGCTGAACAAAATTGTAGAGCTCTTGATAATTCCTTGTTGAAACCGTAAACGCTGAGCGTGTTGACGAAAAAAGAAAAACTCTCGCTGCTTGATAGCCGACTAATACGGCATCGACCTTTACGCCATCGGTAGAATGTACACAACTGATAATGACTGGAACAACCTCAAGGTTCGTTCGAAATTGTCCAACGAGATAGGCGCCTTTCCCCCGAAAGAACGGTGTCTTTAATAAATCAAGACAAAGCAACACATCTTCTACTGGTATGTGTTCATTGATTATATCAACGATAATATCGGTATCTTGAGAAATTGTATCAGAAAAAGAAGCCGCAAAAACAGAATCGCCAAATGCCATCTGGAGGGTTGTACCCAGCTGCGTACGTTTCTTTATCGGATAACGATTAACAATCTTGTCTGGCTCAATTTGGTTAAGCCCAATGCCGTCATCTTCAAACTCAATGGAGATACCTTTCCGAGCAAAAACTTTGCGCATTACAGAGGTAAAATACGTGGTTGCCAGCTCGTCTCTATACGCATCCTTGAATCGTTGTCGCAGGTGTTCCCATTGGCCGCGATCATATACGAGCTCTCCTAGAGTAGTACTTGCGAAGGCAACGCTCTTTTCGGTCGCTAAACGATAGAGTTGAACTCTCAGCAAGTCATCTTGCAGGCGACTCTCCAGTTCACCTGCGGTAAACAACGCAGGCGCCCGCTGGGCGATATCTAAAAAATCATTATAATATTCAAGAAATTGTTGGTGAATGCTCTCGAGAACTTGAGCCAGTTTTACTGTCATATATACGTCCCTCTCATCGAAAATTCGCCATCCTGCCCAAAAAAAGATTGCGCCAATAGGAGTGCAATTACATTGTGTCGCGTTTCGTACCTTTATGCGAGATGACCCATCTCCCTATTTCTCGGTTACCCAATAGCGGCAACCTGTAATATACATAAATAAAGCAGTCGAAAGTTTGAGCTGTGCCTCGATTAGGGAAGAACTCTCCTGCAGAGTCTGCTGCCAGATTGTAATGCTTTGATGCAGTGAGAGTTCCAGCAGCGATTGATTGGAGAGAAGAGTGCGATAGTATTCGGGCTTATCCGCCGAAGGAGTCATCCACATGCCACAGCGCATCGGCAACTCCTGCAGCAGCAGCGTGGCAAGATATCTTTCCATCGCTTCTCCCATTATAAAATCCGGTGAAATATCGTGGAGGACCCCCTCCAAGGTGAAAAAAGATTTGCGATAAAGGACCAGTTCCGAAGGAAAAACAACCCCCTTCATGGTCATTTTTTCCAGCAGGCGGAAGGCCTTTTTTAGAGGATCACAATCGACATATTCCTCTGATGTTAAGAGTTTTTCGATCGTTTCGGCAAGAGCCTTCCTGTCCTTTTTTTCAGCTATATCTGATCTTAAAGCCATGCCTTCTATGAGCCCGGCGAGAGTCCAGCTATCACTTTTCATGATGCCAAGCAGCAGCTCCATGATCTGTATCCGCTGCTTTTTCGACAGGTGTCCGGCAAGCGTCCAATCAAGCAACGCCACCTCAAAACTGTCCGGACCATTGCCGGGAATGGCCAGGATATTCCCGGCATGGGGATCTCCATGAAACAACGACAAGTTTTCTTTCGCAAAAAGCGGAATGCAGATGATTGCCTCAAAAACCAGGGCCGCCAGTTCCTCTTGCTGGTTCTTGCCCCCCTTCATGTCGGTAATCTTAATACCGTCAATATATTCCATAGAGGTCATGGCCCGTGTACAGAAAGGTGTCAGTTTCGGAACCCGCACCCCAGCCACGCGATCATAGATTTTTGAGGCTGCATTAAGGTGCTCCTGTTCGGCACTCAAGTCAATCTCCCTGGCAAGATCCCCGCGAATTTCTTGGAAGAGACTGGCAAGCTTCATTTCTTGCAGGGCATAGTATTTTCGATTCTGTTCAAGACTTGCCATCACGCTTTCCAAAATTCGCAGTTCTTCCTGGAGATGGATTTCGATCTGAGGTTTAAGCACCTTAAAAACCCCTTTGTTTGTTTGACTACCGCCAGGGTTTTGCCAGCTATAGGGAAGGACGGTGGCAACACTGGCTTCAGCGATGATGTGGGGAGACAGCGTGATTTGGCAACGCGAATGGAGCCCTGCCAACTGTGTTCGAATAAAGTGCACTTGATCATCTGGATCGGTACCGTAGGCCCCCTGTTCCAAACGAATAAGCCACCTTTTCAGTTCTGGATCGAGTTGTGGATTTCGGGCAATAACCTGACCAAGTTTGTGCAGGGTTGGAAAGTGGAGGGCCAGGTTCAGCAGCCGCTCTCCGGGGACACTGCCGGCCTTAAGGGTGGACTGATTGAGTATTACTCTGCGAAGCCTGGGATAGGAGATGCGTGAGAGAAATAATTCGATGCCGTCACGAACCAGAGGTACAAAGCGAGCAAGGCTGCCGGGTACTGCGTCTTCAGGGCGGACCAGCGATATCAGAAGGGAAGCGGCCTTTTGACAAAATGTTTTTTCGCCCATCGATTGCACCAGCAGATCAAGTTGTCTGCCTAACTGCTCCTCAGTGGAGTTGCCAAATGCCTGCATAAGAGCGGTCTGCTCAAAGAGATCCATTATCTTTTTCTTAAGAGAGGTGAGAGGGGAATGAGTTTCCTATTTAAAGTGGAGGGTCGTAAAGATTCGTGAGAAATTGTTATAGAATCGCAATTTCACTACAAGACCCGATTAAAATAGAGCTATGTTTGCATGGGGTTTAGAATTTAACTCCGATATGTTGGGGACTTATCTAACCCGATATGCGGGATTCTTTTTAATACTCGTTTGTCGGGTGCTCTTTCTAGTACTCGCTTGACGAGTGCTTTTTTAGTACCCCCTTGCGGGGTGTGCTGTAAAGAGGGACAGGTTTTCATGCTTACGTCATTAATCCCGCCCAAAGGCTTTGCGGGACTTTCATGCGTACGGTGGTAATCCCGCCCAAAAGCTTTGCGGGACTTTCCGTAGTACGTCATTAATCCCGCCCAAAAGCTTTGCG
>RCMY010003236.1_pt1 | contig 14495 bp, 7 predicted proteins | sample 2041341 | NCBI WGS metagenome assembly RCMY01 (sample SAMN09708234, study PRJNA481090) | Marine sediment metagenome, whole genome shotgun sequencing project.
TGGCTTATCCAAAACGGGACGCAGTGCGTCCCGAATTGAGCTGGACTCATTATCGCCGGTTGATCCGTATCGACAACCCGCAAGCGCGCGACTGGTATAGCCGTGAAGCCATTGAGCAAAGCTGGAGCGCTCGCGCTCTCGAACGCCAGGTAAGCACGCTATATTACGAGCGGCTGTTATCCAGCAAGCATAAAGCACCGGTGCTGCAAGAAGCCGCGCAACAAATCCAGGCGCTGGCAACAGGCCCGCAAGACTTTCTGCGCGACCCCTACGTGCTCGACTTTCTTAACCTGCCGCAGCCGTCATTGCTGGAGAGCCAGCTAGAGCAGGCGTTGATCGATAACCTGCAACAGTTTCTGCTCGAACTAGGCAAAGGCTTTGCATTTGTCGCGCGTCAGCAACGCATCAGCACGGCCGATCAGGATTTCTATATCGACCTGGTGTTTTACAATTTCAAGCTCAAGTGTTTCTTACTAGTAGACTTGAAACTCGGCAAGCTCAGCCATCAGGACGTCGGCCAGATGGACACCTATATACGCATCTACGACCAGCACAAAAAAGGCGATGACGATAATCCTACCATTGGCCTTATTCTGTGTAGTGAGAAAAGCGAAGCGGTGGCCAGGTATTCGGTATTAACCGATAGCCAACAACTGTTCGCCTCCAGGTATTTACCCTATCTGCCCTCGGAGGAAGAGCTGCGCAAAGAACTGCAGCGCGAGCGTGCCCAGCTGCAGTTGAACGCCGCATTCGAAGCGCAAGATGATGCGGATAACGCCAATGATTAACAACAGTGAGTTGAGAAGTGAGATGCCCTGAACAGGCCGTACCGTGTTTTTCGATTTGGAGCAGGCGAATTGTTCAAGTTTCGTCATAGCGAAAACCGCAGAATACCGAAATGGAAGCGATTGGCATGAACCCAACAACCAGTACGAATGCCAGCATCAATGTTGCAAGGCTACATGACATGCTGAAGCAGCAGGAAATGGCTTGGAGTCCGGAATGCGCCACTACTGATTTCTATCTCAGCCTTTCCAGGTCAATACAAATAGTTACCCAACATGCTAGCTCAGAGCCGTATCTTCTTCGGGATTGGGTCTGGATAAACGCCCAGTTTCGCATAGCTCATCCTTACGATGAATATACCGCGCGAACATCCTGGGCAGCAATCGGACTGTTTATATTCATGGTTCAACAATTGGAAAGTGGAAGTCGGGATATCCTGGCAGACATATGTTGGCTTACTGACCGGACTGTGGAGACGCTGCTTGATCAACTGGGGGCTCAGGCAATCAACAGATTTATATCTCCTGCAGAGCAAAGCAGGATTGATGATCTGATTATTGAACTGGCTGAATCGGACAAGGAGGATTTAGAAGAGTTGGAGTTAGTCGCAAAGATGGCTGCGAAAGAATTTTCAATGGTTCATCATACGGCGTATTTCCCATCAATTTCGAACAAACTTTTAGCATTGTGTAATGCAGCACGCGAATCGTCGGAGACTGGTTATTGGGCCAAAGCCGCTTTGCGATATGTGCATCTTGAGCAGGATGTGATAGACGATAATCAAGGGTATATCGGTTTTTTAGATGACATACATGTTATCGAAAACATGTATGGCTTTGTGTTTGGTGAATTGCCCTGGAAACGTTTAATTGATCATACTTTGGAAAAATGGCCTTTTCTGACAAGAGCCTATTGGCTGGATGGAAATACAAAAAATCATCTGACGCCATTGCTAAAAGCCGCCATTTCCTGCTGCCTGAATTCTTATCTGGAGGAGAACCAGTCTCGAACCATAGTGTTGCCGGAAGTAGGGCCGTGCGGATTTCTGGCAGCTGCCGCATGTGTTATGGCTGGTTTGGACTCCGAAGAAAGTAATGCCCTACCTAAACCTGGTGCGTTCGCGTCGTTCAGGGATGGACACATAGCGCGCTATGTACAAATGCTGGCCCCTTTCCAGTCACCTGACGGTGACGAAGTCTATATGATCAAGCTTGGCGACTGCACAAGCTCTATTTCCCCTGCACTTGTTGACTTGCTTGAACCGATAAGCAGCTGTGATGTCGTCCTCGCCTCATCGAAACACTTTAAGAAATGGTTAACAAATATAGAGGCAGACTACCAGACAGCAATCCGTAGGTTTCACCGCGTAGATACGCAAACATCTGTCGTTTATGTAACCAATAGATCAGCCTTTTTCAGTTTTCTTGATAACATCCGACCTTATGGACGCAGACTGGATGAGCTGGTTGCCGTTGAATACAGGAGTCGCATAAATAAAACCTCTCTGGGGTCCGGGGCTTTTGTGACAGATCCTGCGATGATCGTATGTAGTAATCTTGATGTTGCTGAGAACATTCTTCGAAATAGGGAAGCGAATCCCTGTAAACCTCGATATATGATCGTTGACCGCGCTGTTGATCATATTTCTCTGGCAGGCTCAGTTGAAAGGGTTAAACAATATAATCCTGAAATAAAAATTGTGTCTTTTTCACCCGTGGATACTGGAGCGCGATTTTACTCAAACAATCGAAGTGAATCGGTTTGGCTTATTCAGCCGAAGGATATTGATCCACCACCGAAAGCGATAGAGACTATTCCCATTTCTGCAACAGGTAAAGGTCCTCTCGCCAATTATGTCAATCGGCAAAACAGAGCCCCTAATGCCAAGTTAAAAACTCACATTGTTGAGTTTCCGGAGCTGGACAAATTTTACGAGATCGCGCAGAAAATCGCGCAAAGAGCGAAGGATGAAGATGACCTGTCCATCTTAAGGTTCGCGATGAATGCCGAAACTGCTTTAAAGTATATTTCGATACATCCACCCGTTGGAAGCAGTCTGCACAGCGGCCGCTTGACTTCAGTTTTAACAAATCTTTCACAGCATGCTATGGCAATGGGAATGTATGATCAGGATATCGATAGCCTGGCAGTTGCCAGCAGCGAGCTTATCCAAGCGATCAATACCCGGAATCCCAAGGCCCATACATTGTTTGATTTGATAGGGAGCTACAAAGACTGTCACGTTGTCGTTGCATCCCGGTCAATAGCGGAATCACTTTCGAAGACAGATCTTGGTAGCAGCCATGTCAAAATCCAGTTTATCCCGGTACATGACCTGGAGTTATTAGATAACATTGAATTACTTATAGTGCCTGGGTGGCTGGGAAGAAAAGAAATGTTGCGATTGCAGCTAGGTGGTTGGTCAGGTGAACAGATAAGACTGTTGTATAATTTTGAATATCGACGCGTATCGAATCAAAATCGAAAACTGGAAAGGACATTGAGCTATCTTGGCGAGCGAACAAGAGAAAGCTGGAAATCATTTTCTATCAATAACCCGGAAGCAGGGGACCCGCCCGCGATAACGAAAGAAATTCAATCTCCTGAAGCAGTTGCTGGGTCGGGCGGTTATGATGAAGAACTGGAAGACGAAGATAGCTGGATCGAGTCTGCAATTCGTAGCCATATAAATTCTGCCTCAAAAAACAAAAGCATAAGGACGGAGATTATCGGTCGGCTTGTTTTTTTCAACGACGGTCAGCACTTTGGAGTGTTTGCAGAAAATGCAAAGCTTGTGTGCCTGAATGAAATACTTGGTGGGGCGCTAAAAATTTCTCAACTTAATGAAACGGACGCTGAGAAATTGTTGTGGAAAAGTACGAAGCATTTGGAAAGCGGGGATGTTCTGGCCTTTCCTGATGATCCTGCCTTGGGGGATATAATTGACGGATTGGCTGATGAGCTTATCGGTGACGACGGAGCCACGAGGAAAAAATCCGGACTTTGGCGTAACGCGTTAAGGGAGATTTACGAGGCTTGCGGTTGGGATCTCGAAAAAATGCAAAAAAGGCTATTCAATTGCGGTGTAGCAAGAACTCTCATAACTTTGGAGTCGTGGTTATTTTCTACAAAGACTATAGCTCCCAAGAACCCATCTGAGACTATTCCCAATATTCTGGAGTGTGCCGGTAATACCAATTCGCCTGATCTGGTAAATGAGATTCTAAAAGATGTAAACACAATATACGCTGCCAGAAGGAAGGCTGGGCATATTCTTGTATCTCAGCTGTCCACAGCTTCTTTAAGTGCCCTTGGAGACAATGCATTTGTCGAGATTAACGGAAAAAAAATTCGTTACAAGATTCTCTCCATCACCTCAATTGATGAAGCTGCCAAATTTGATGCCTCTTTAATTGGTATTCACACGATTGGGGATGGATTGTTGGAGACTAAGCAGTGAATCAAATGCTGCCTTTTCGCCCGCATTTTGATGCGACCAAATCCGAGCAATGGATTTTCAATCAGTTCGCAAATGATCCGGCGTTGGATGACCATGTAATACTTCATTCGCTGGGATTGGCCAGACATACAAGAAAATCATATGCAGAATGTGATTTTGTGGTTATAGGTTCATCAGGTGTTTTCTGTCTTGAAGTCAAAGGTGGGCGTGTCTCAAGGAAGGGTGGAACTTGGACAATTGGCTGGCCCGGTAAAACTTATACTTCTGAAGAGGGGCCTTTTAAACAGTCGCAATCGGCCAGAGGTGCTTTGTTGCAGGAAGTCCGCAGAAGGCTTGGCAAGGGTTTAATCAGGCGCGTACCGTTTGGTTGGGGAGTTATGTTTCCCGATGTGCGATTCATTGAGAAAGACCCCGAATGGGACCAGGAATGTATTTTCGACGAGAGGGATAGGGAGTTGCCAATTTCCGCTTATTTAGCAACGCTTGCGAAGTATACATTGTCACATGAGTCAGACAGAGGGAGAAGTTATAAAATTCCTGTTACACGGTCAGATATAGTAGCAATTACCAACAGTCTCCGATCCGACTTTGATTTGACGCCTGGAATCACCGGCTTGATAAAGGAAAGTCATAATGAGCTGCTGTCTCTTTCAGAGGAACAATACACCTATCTGGAAACCATCTTGCATTCTGAAAATCCCAGGGTTATTTGTGAAGGAGCTGCGGGCACGGGAAAGACAATTCTGGCGGCAGAGGCCGCGAGAAGATTGGCACAAAAAGGGCTGCGTGTCTTGTTTTTGTGCTTCAATCGCAATCTCGCGTGGCAATTGCAGCGTCAGGAGTTTGTTGAAAATAGCAACATAACGTTGAAAACTGTTTGGGGCCTGTTGTATGAGTCGGCTGCCAAAGTTTTCCCGGATCAGGTGCAAACTGGTGGGAGCCTGGAAGCGATTCTCGATATGTCGGAAGAAGCAGCTATTACCGCGACCGAGAATGGTGATCTAACGCCTTATGATGTCCTTATTCTGGACGAAGCACAGGATGTGTTAAAGCCAAAAGTCATGAATGTTTTGGACTGGTTTTTGAGTGACGGTATGGCTGGAGGGCGATGGGTACTATTCCTGGATACAGCTATGCAGGCGATGGTATATAACGCATTGGAAAATGATATCTATTCTCACCTGTCATCTCGTGCTATGAATCTAAGACTCAGCATCAACATGAGAAACCCTGTGACGATCGCCAGGGAAGCGGCTGTGATTTCCCGAACAGCTCCTCCCAAGTGTAGGCGTCAGGTTATTGCGCCGGTGGATTACAGAACAACTCACGGATCGAAAACGATTTATAAAATATCAATGGCTTTGATAACGCAATTAATTTCGGAAGGTGCCAAACCAAACGAAGTTACGCTCCTGTCATTTCGTGCGCCTGAAAAAGCGTTTTTCAGAGAGGGCTATCTTGCTATTGGAAAAAAAATACATATTCTCGATGGGACACAAAATAATATTTCGCCGGATGAAATGCTCGTAGCGTCTATTCCAGCCTTTAAAGGACTTGAAACAGAAATAGTCATTATTGGTGATTTGCCGGAGGGCGAGATGACCGAATGGACTATTGCAAGTTTATATGTCGCGCTCACACGGGCCCGAACCGCTGCCTATATTATTTGTAGTCAGGAACAGATCGATAATCGGCTGGGATTACTGGAGGATTGAGAAGTGGCAACAGATACGGAGTACGCTGAATATCGCAGCAAGATATTGAAAAAAATGACTGACGAATTGTTTGGTCCGGAAAATACAGACAGTGAAGCCAGACAGCATGAACTCATTGGCGTATCGCCATTGCAACTCTATTCGACTGGCGTGTTATTCCCTCAAAAATTGGCGAATAGTCAGCTTGAGGACGATGCGAGTGGAGAAGCTGCGGATGTATTGGAGGAAGACTCTTCTTTAGAGGAGTCTTTTGATGTGAAAGTAGAGCAGGGTAGTAAGAATACGTCTGACGCAACTGTCCTGGAAGAACAGCCACTGAATTTGGCAAATGAATTCAGCCCATCCGCTGCGGGAATTACTGTGAAGACATCTGCTGATATTCAGCTCTTGGTTGATATCAGTACAGGGCGTTACAAGTCGGAGAAGGTGGAGGAGCAACATCCAAAAGCTGGCCAGGAGAGAGCCGATGGCACACGTTATCCTGATAAGCGAATGAAAGATTGTTATCGAAGGGTTCCGGTTCTTGATCAGATTGCGATTGATTTGGCTATGTTCTCTGTAGAACATAATTCTCCAATTGAGATACAAGGTGCCGATGGCAAGCTAAAGCTTCATGTACGAATCAGGCCGACTAATGATAACAGAGTGACGGTTTCGTTGGCTTTGGTAAATCACCAGAAAAGTGTGCCTGATACTCCGCCAGCCTTCAATGCAGCCTTTTTTCAAGTCGGGTTGTCAGTGGCAGGTGCTTCTGGTGCGCCTGTTTTTCATCCGATTGATCGTGCAGGTGGTGTATCTACTGACGAAGAGATGGCGATCCTGGATATGCTTTACAGGGAAAAACGGTCGTTTGCATTGGGGCACGGATGTAGCGCAGATTGGACGACAGATCCTGCCGATCCGACAATTGCAATGAATGTGTATTCAGATTTTCTTCCAAAGTATGATCTAAAGCCAGTGAAAGCGAGGGAGGCAGCTTTTTCGACTGCTGAATTTTACCTATCCATGCGTACTCTTTCAGACCCAGAGTCTTCAGATGATCTTTTGATAAAAACGCTTACAGTTTTAGCCGAAGATTATGAAAGCTGGATATTTTCCCGGGAGTCCAAGAAAGAAGATCTGGCTGGTGAGTATCAGAGGCCGGCCTTGCAAAATTTAGAGAAATGTCGAAATTGTTTAAAACGCGTTAGGGATGGCATCGCTTATCTGACATCGAATCCTGACGCTATGCTGGCATTTAGACTGGCCAATCGTGCCATGCTTATTCAACAAGCCAGAACCAGATTTCAAAAAGATATTGATCCAGATACCGCTTATTCGGAACTGGCAGATGACTATTCTGTTCCAGGTGAAAAAGATCCGACCTGGCGACCATTCCAGTTGGCCTTTATGCTTATGAACATTGCCTGCTGCGCCGAGGACGAACATCCTGACAGGGATATTTGTGACCTTATCTGGTTTCCTACCGGTGGTGGAAAAACTGAAGCTTATCTTGGACTGGCGGCTTTTTGTATATGTTTGCGTCGATTGAACAATTCGGAGGATCGCGGTGTCGCTGTGTTAATGCGGTATACCCTAAGGTTATTGACTGCGCAGCAATTTCAACGAGCCGCTGCGCTAATTACAGCTCTTGAATCACTTCGATTAGACAAGTATCTAAGTGCTGATCTCGGCAGCGAGCCAATTTCAATCGGTTTATGGGTTGGGATGGGGCTTTCTCCAAACCGACGCAAAGACGCTGTTAAACGCCTTAATGAGCTAACAACAATTACCGGCGCACAAAATCCATTCCAGTTGTTACGATGTCCCTGGTGCCGATCCTCTCTCGACAAACGGGATAAACTTGGATACCGAAAGGAATCTGTTGTTCCAAATGGAGACGATACAGTGATATTCCGTTGTAGCAATCCTGGCTGTAGATGGCATGTCAATTCAAATAGGCTTCCGGTGATGGTGATAGATGACGATATTTATGAATATCCGCCAACGCTATTGCTTGGTACGGTAGACAAATTCGCTCAACTGGCGTGGGTTCCTGAAACAGGCCGCCTCTTCGGGGCAAATGATTTTTGTGATCCTCCAAACCTGATTATCCAGGATGAGCTTCATCTGATCTCGGGGCCTCTTGGCACAATAGTCGGCCTTTACGAAACCGTTGTCGATAAGCTTTGTTCCCGTGAAGGGAAAAGACCAAAAATAGTTGCCTCTACAGCGACAATCCGCGAATCGGCAAAACAATGCACCGGTCTGTATGCAAGAGAGCGCTTTGAATTCCCGCCACAGGGACTGGATGCCGGCGATTCCTATTTTGCATATGAGGATCATGACGTGGCGGGCAGACTTTACGTGGGTGTATTCGGAACAGCTGTAAAATCTCACGCTACAGCACAGGTTCGTGTTATATCACCATTGCTCCAGGCAGTAATGCCAGAGCCTCCGGAAACGCAGCCTCCGGCGATTGCTGACAGGTACGCAACCCTGCTTTGGTATTTCAACAGTCTTCGGGAGCTTGGTCATGCGGTGACGATGTCCACAGGGGATATTCCTGAGCATCAATTTAACTTATGTGCGAGGCACAAAATAGAAAAAGGCTATCGTCGGATAATTCGTGTTACCCAGGAACTTACCAGCAGGCGAACTGCAGAGGAAATACCGAGAATACTGGATGAGCTGAATCGGGAATGGCCGCCGACTGAAGGTCGGGCCTGGCCAGTCGATATTTTGCTTGCAACCAATATGATTTCAGTTGGGGTTGATGTGTCGAGACTTGGTTTAATGGTAGTGGCTGGCCAACCGAAATCGACTTCAGAATATATTCAGGCCACCAGTCGTGTAGGCCGGGGTTTCCCCGGCATGGTAGTAACTGTCTACAACCCTGCCCGCAGCAGGGACAGGTCGCACTATGAACAGTTCGTTGGTTATCACCAGGCTATTTATCGATATGTTGAGCCAACCAGTGTTACGCCATTTTCGGCTCCCGCGCGATCCCGGGGTTTTGCGGGAATGGTGATTGCTATGGCCAGACTGATTTTAGGAATCAATACTCCTAAGGAAATACGTAAGCGCACTAATGAATTAGGACAGGTGGTTGATACAATATTAGAGAGAATCCAACAGGTGGATGAGGACGAACTTGAAGATTCTGAAGTTGAATTGAGGTCAATTTTGGCGAAGTGGAATTCTTATGCGCCACCAAGCTTTGGCCAAATGGGCGGTGTTCCAAGTACTCAAACATTAATGTATCCGATGGGAAGAATTAGAAACGAGGACTTTGAGGCAGAAGCATTCCCTGTTCTTACCAGCATGCGCAATGTGGACGCCGCATGCGCCGCAAGGGTGCTTACAACTTATCCGGACTCAGGAGAGTAAATTGTGACAAGACCGGAATTCAGAAGAAGCCAGGGCATTGTACCGTTCGGTGTCGGCGCAATTATCGATTTTCCAGATGAATCATTAATGGCAGCAGGCCTTGATGCATGGCCTATTGAAGCGAGACCTGAGGCAACAGCGGCTTTGAGAGAAGCAACTTGTATATCGGAGCCGCGATTACAGGCGAGATTATCCCATGAGCTGGACAGGGAAATAACCGGGCTTTATATGCCTCCAGAAGCGCCAGAATACTCACCTGGACAGTTTTCCAGCTTTAGTGGGCCGGTTATAACTGCCGAAACTCCGTTTGTGCGTTTTCCAAACTGGCATTTCTGTCCTCGATGCAGAGCAATGCAGCATGTCCCCTGGAATAGTCCCAGCAATTATAAAAATGAAGATTTGAGATGCAAAAATTCCAAGTTTCGACGCCAGGCCAAATCGAACACGCAGCCGTGTAGCGAAATTCCCCTAAAGCGCCGTCCCAGACTGGTTCCAGTTCGCTTTATTGTTGCCTGCGCCAGTGGGCATATCTCCGATTTCCCCTGGAGTAATTGGGCACACGGAGATCGAAAAGCATGCGGTCAAGAGCCTGGAACACTTTTTTTGGTTTCAACGGGTGGAGCAGGTCTGGAAGGGATTAAAGTGGAGTGTTCCAAATGTGGCTCTTTCAGAACAATGAAAGGAGCATTTAATCCAAAGAGATTTGCAGAGCGTACCGGTTTAACGTGCTCAGGCGACCGCCCATGGTTAGGACCGGATGCAGGAGAGCCAAACTGCCGGGAACCTTTTCAGGTGGTACAACGAGGTGCGTCAAATGTTTACTTTCCCCATTTGGTGAGCTCAATATTGATCCCTCCTTATTCTGAAACCCTGCACAAAGTCCTGGATAATCAGAGCATATGGATCGAAATATGCGCTGTTCTCGACAGTATTCTAGTGAATGGCGAACCTGCTATTTCAGCAAACATGTTTGCGCCAAAAGCAGCTAAGTATGGAGTGGAGTCTGATGTTTTTGCCGCAGCGATAAAGGAAAAGTATCTTCATCCAGAGACATGGTCTGGAACAGCAGACAAATCTGAATCTGCTTATCGATTTACTGAGCGCCAGGCTTTTCTTGGACCACGCCCCGCGCCCACTGAGCGTAGTGAATTCGATATAAGAAAGACAAATATTTCAGATTATGGTTACACAGTGAAAGAATACTTCAGCGAGATAGTGCTCATACCCAGGCTAAGGGAAACCCGCGCATTAGTAGGTTTTTCAAGAGTAACGCCTTATGATGATGATCAAGCTCGATTGGCTTCCCTGTCGAAAAAAAGGCTATCCTGGTTGCCCGCGATTTCATCCAGCGGTGAAGGCATTTATCTGGAGCTTAACGAAAAAAAGCTCAGCGCATGGGAGACCACTTACCCTGAGATTACCTGTAGAATTGACATTATTAATAGTCATTTGGCCAAAATAGCTGCTGAAAGGAGTACACTCTTTAATCCTTATAGTTCCAGGATGCTGTTGGCGCACACCCTGTCTCATCTGTTTATTCGACAATTAAGTTTTGACTGTGGATATGACAGCTCCTCGCTAAAAGAGCGGCTCTACGTAGCCAGCGAAGTTGAGCAAAGTATGTGTGGAATTCTTATCTATACAGCTGGCGGTGATTCCGAAGGCAGTCTTGGTGGACTGGTGAGGCAGGGTGAGAAGGGGAAACTTGAAGCAACGATCAATGCAGCCGTCAAAAATTCGGAATTCTGTGCATCTGATCCATTGTGCCTGGAAAGTGAGGGGCAAGGATACTATGGATTAAATCTGGCTGCCTGCCACGCCTGTACTTTATTACCCGAACCAGCATGTGAGTTAGGGAACCGTGTGTTGGATCGAACTCTAATCGTAGGCACTGACTCTAATCCGCGAGTAGGTTATTTTTCAGATCTCATACGATAAGCTGAACGTTAATTGATTTTTGGAAAAATAATATGTTGAAGTTTGTGGATTTGTTTTGTGGAGGCGGGTTCGGCGCGCGAGGGGCCGTAATGGCTGGAGCAGAACCCATCCTTGCAGTTGACGCATGGGATTTGGCTGGTGAAACCTACAAAAGTAATTTTCCGGGCGCAGAGGTTATATGCTCTCCGATTGAAAAGTTAAAGCCAAAGGAGCTGGCAAAGCATTATAACCCGGATGTTCTATTAACCTCCCCGGAGTGCACGTCTCATTCAATTGCCCGTGGTGCCAAGCCGAAATGTGAAAAGAGCAGAGAAACAGCTATCGGAATTATTCCCTGGATCGAGGCGATGAATCCGCGATGGTTGATTGTTGAAAATGTTAACCGGATGGCCTTTTGGGAGCGTCACAATGAGTTGATCACCACCATTGAATCCTACGGCTATCAAGTAAATGATTTGCGGTTGAATGCCGCTAACTTCGGGACTCCTCAATCCAGAAAACGCATGTTTTTAGTATGTGATAGAGAAGGCTCTGTGATATTGGAAGAAGATTTGCACAAACTTCATCAGAGAAATAAAAAAGCAGCGAGATCAATAATTGATTGGTCTGAAAAGTATAAAAGAACGCCTTTGTACAAGGAAGGTCGGGCCCAGGCGACTATCGACAGGGCAGAACGGGCTATAGCGGAACTGGGACGCAAGAAAGATTTCATTATTGTGTATTACGGATCTGACTATGCAGGTGGCTGGCAGTCACTTGATTCACCTCTGCGAACTATCACCACATTGGATCGCTTTGGATTAGTGACCTGGAAAGACAACACTCCTAATCTACGAATGCTCCAGCCACCAGAACTTCTGAAGGCGATGGGAGCGGGCTCAAAACACGTTCTTCCTCATGGAAACAGACGCGACAAAGTCAAACTCTGTGGAAATGGTGTATGTTCACCGGTAATGGAAATAATTTTTAAAAAAATGAATCAAATTCATTTAGATGAAATGGAATTGGCATCATAGATGGACCTTCCCCGTTTAGATCTTGTCGTTGATCAGGTTTACGGTGGTTCTCGAAATGGAAACGCTTCAGATGATCCATTGCCAAAACTATTGGGAGTAGATAATGGCGCGGGGTTTCGTCATTTGGGTAAACGGCCGCATGTTGAAACACTAAAATTTTTGGTTCTAAAATCCAATCTAAACGACTCAGACTGGCCTGACCATCTAAATGCTGAAAGTGGGCTATTCACTTATTATGGGGACAATAAGTCGGTCAGTGAAATCCATGATACTCCCAGGCAGGGGAATTTGATTTTGCGCAATTTGTTTGACGCAAGGCATAGAGATATTCCATACGAACATTTCCCCCCGATATTGCTGTTCGGAGGAACAGGTGTATTTCGAGACGTAAGGTTTCTGGGATTAGCAGTTCCTGGCGCTCAAAATTTGGGTCCAGATGATGATCTAGTTGCCATCTGGCGGTCCAAGGGTATGGACAATCTACGCTTTCAGAATTACCGGGCTATCTTTACGGTATTGGATGTTGCTGTAGTAAAACGGGAATGGATTGATGATCTAAAATGTGGTCGGACAGCGATGTCGCAGCATGCACCTAAAGCGTGGCTGGATTGGGTAAAAAACCGAAAGTACACACCTTTATTTGCTCCTCACAGTATCGAGATTCGTAACAAAGAACAACAGCTTCCCAGAGACAGGGAGGGTATGAAAATTTTGTTTTTGATCTATGAAAAGTATAAAGACAATCCCGTTGAGTTTGAGACTTGTGCGGTCGAGATTGCGCGCCTAATGATGCCGAATATCGGTAATTGTGAAATCACCAGACCTTGGCGTGATGGTGGTAGAGATGCGATTGGCTATTATCGAATTGGGAATGATGCCAGCTCTATCGAAGTTGAGTTTGCTCTAGAGGCCAAGTGCTACGAACTCAATTCAGGTGTGGGTGTAAAAGAATTGTCAAGGTTGCTGTCTCGTTTGCGTCATCGGCAGTTTGGCATTCTCGTGACTACTTCTTACCTTGGTTCTCAAGCCTATACCGAACTGAAAGAAGATGGTCACCCGGTAGTTCTTATTACTGCTATAGATATAGCAAAAACGTTGAAGTGTCGCATTGGTTCCACCGAGTCAGTTATCCGGTGGCTAAACAGTATTGGAAATGCGTCGAGATAAAACACGGGATATGTAATTGACGCAGTTAGGTAATGAATTTTTAATTTCGTGCTCCCACACACGTATGACGAGCCAACCATCCTTTTTAAGCAACCTATTGTTCTTCTTATCCCTCTCAACATTGCCATTGATTTTATTTTCCCAGAACGAGGAGCGGGTTTTTGGAGGTTGGTAATGCCTTGGACACCTATGCCAAAAGCAGCCATCAACGAAGATCACAATCTTTAGTGAAGGGTAAACAATGTCCGGTTTTCCTGAAAGCTTGTTTTTTATACGATGCCTGTACCCCAGGTTCCAAAGTACCTTACGAAGAACGATTTCAGGCTTCGTGTTCTTACCTTTAATTTGGGACATACAGTAGGAGCGTTGTTTTTTACTGAGTACATCCGACATTGTGTTTAATAAACTAAGGAATGAGAACGAAATAACTTGATGTTATTGCGCCGGATTTATGTTCGTCTTCAAGGCGAGGCAACAGTCGCATAGTTGAACTATGTAACCGTTACCGCAACGCAGAAGATGGTCAAAAAGACAAGCAAGCACGGTAAGTTATTTCGTGACCGTTCCTAAGTCAAGTTGTGTTGTTGTCATATTGTGTAGCTTCTCGATCATGATACGTTTTCTTCTGGATCGTCTATCTGGGACGGGAGGCATTCCACCGTTGCCTGAACTCATTCGTCGGGGCACGGCAGCCGGATAGGGGTTGCTTACCCGCCCGGCGCTGCCCCGGCTTATTGAGAGGTTTCATTCTGACTGATATCAACTGATTTTTATAGGTTTATTGCGGCTCTGAATTGGCCATGCGGGAAGCCCTGGTAAAACATCAAGGCCCTGAACGGTTAATTCTGCTGTCAAAATTTGATGCAATGCAGTTAGCGAGAGATGTGTTGGCCAGACTGTGGCATAACGAACCGCAGCGCATCAGCCCGTGGAAAACACTGCAGCAGTTGATCAAAGTACAGCAAATCGACCCGCGCATTGAGCGCCAGCGCTGGATGGCCGAAGCACTACTCGGCAGCTTTGACCGCTACCATAAGAAAATCA
>RCMY010003237.1_pt1 | contig 14494 bp, 11 predicted proteins | sample 2041341 | NCBI WGS metagenome assembly RCMY01 (sample SAMN09708234, study PRJNA481090) | Marine sediment metagenome, whole genome shotgun sequencing project.
CCATCAAACCTGCCCTGCTGCGCAACAACGCCGGCATCGTCGGAGCCGCTGCTCTCGCCGCGCTCTAACGAAGAGGAAAGTGAATGGGCCGGCTGATACGCCGGGTTCTGTCCCAGTGCTTGCGCACCTTGGACGGCCATCTATCTCGGGACTACGTTGCCGCAGCCCTCCAGCAATCTACCCGGGAACTCGGCGGGCAGCCTTAGCGTTCCCTGTTGATCTTGCTCCGGACGAGGTTTACCCAGCCGACCCGATCACTCGGGCCGCTGGTGGTCTCTTACACCACCGTTTCACCCTTACCCCTGGCCGAGGCCAGTGGCGGTCTGCTTTCTGTTGCACTTTCTCGCGGATTGCTCCGGGTGGGTGTTACCCACCGTCCTGCCCTGTGGAGCCCGGACGTTCCTCGACGACTGCCTCAACCTTGCGGATGCTGCAGCCGACGCGACCGTCTTGCCGACCCATTCACGAATAGTCTACCGAGGTCGATTTCGATTGACATCAGCACCTGAAGCCGGGCCGGCCACGCTACGCTCGAGGCGAGGCTTTCGTGGACACCGTCGCGGGGCACATCGGGAGGGCCACATGACTCAACAATTACGATGGGGCATCCTTGGGACTGGCGGTATTGCCAGCCTGCAGGCCGCGGATCTCGTCTCCAACGGCTTTTCGGTGGCAGCGGTCGGTTCCCGAAGCAAAGCGACTGCAGCCGAGTTCGCGACGCGATTCGGCATCCCAACAGCTCACGGAAGCTACGCCGAGCTTGTCGCCGATCCGACCGTGGATGTCGTCTACGTTGCCACTCCGCACCCCTTCCATGCCGAACATGCCCTGCTGGCCTTGAATGCTGGCAAACATGTTCTCGTTGAGAAGCCGTTTACGATGACTGCCGCGCAAGCAATCGAGGTCGTCTCTCGTGCAGAGGAGCTCCGGCTTGTTGTCCTTGAAGCGATGTGGACGCGCTACCTGCCGCACATGGTTCGTATTCGACAGCTTGTGCGCGGCGGAGACCTCGGAACTGTTCGCAGCGTCATCGCCGATCACAACCAGAATCTGCCGCGTGATCCCCTTCACCGCATCAACAACCCTGATCTGGGCGGCGGCGCGCTGCTCGATCTCGGCATCTACCCTGTCTCGTTCAGCTTCGACATACTCGGCGCCCCGACCGACATCATCGCACGGGGGACCATGACGACGGCGAAAGTCGATCGGCAGAACGCGATGATCTTCGTCTACGACGACGAAGCTCAAGCATTGCTGCAGTCGGCCATCGACCTCAATGGACCGACCAGAGCTGTCATTGTTGGGACCGAGGGCCGCATCGAAATTGATTCGGTCTGGTATGCAGCAAGTCGATTCACTCGCTACGACGCTGCCGATACGCCGGTGGAGGTTTTTGAAAACTCCGTCGCCGGCCGGGGCATGCAGTATCAGGCGTTGGAGATGGAACGGTTGGTCACCGCCGGCATCCTGGCCAATGACATTTTGCCTCCCGCACAGAGTGTCGAGATCATGCACACGCTGGATGAAATTCGCCGTCAGATTGGGCTGAAATACGCCGTCCTCGGCGAAGTGTAGCTCGACGGCAACACTCTCCCAGCGACCAAAATTCCGATCGACTGCGCGGATTAGAACACGGTTTAGCCGAAGTCGGCGCGGAGGTCCATGGCTTTGTTGGCGGCAGCATCTGCGCGAAAGTTCTTTTCACGCGGAATCCACTCGAACCGCACGGGCGTCCCGGTGAGCAATTCGCGGGCCGCTGCTGCGAGCTCGGCCATGTCGGGATGTTTGATTTTCCATCGCCCGCACATCTGTTCAACGACAAGCTTCGAGTCCATGCGCACGTGAAGTTCGGCATCCGGGTCGATCGTGAGCGCCTTGCGCACTCCTTCGATGAGCGCCGTGTATTCCGCGACATTGTTCGAGGCGATACCTAAATAGCGACCAACTTCGGCAATTACGTCGCCCGTGGCCGGATCGATGACGACCGAACCACTGCCGGCTTGCCCCGGGTTGCCGCGCGATCCGCCGTCGGCTTCAATCACGAGCAATCGAGCCATCAGATGCCCGATTCGGCGGTGCGCACAAGAATGGCGTTGCTGTCGGGGCACAGGACGACGTCATCCGGTGCGGCGGCGCGAATAGCGGCCATATCGCTTTCGTTGAGTCGTACTCCGCTCGCGCTTGACGTACCACCGCGCAAATGGGACGCGCCCATTCCGTAGCGTTCGCGCTGGCGTTCATACAGCGCCACAAGCTCGGCGGGTAGCTTCGCGATGATGGTGGCGCGGTTCGCGAGAGCGTGATCGCTTTCCGCGCGAATGGTCGCTAGCGCGCCATCGCGCGAGGCTTCCTCCGTGGCGAGCTTTGCCAACAGTCCTTCGTGCGCCGAAGTTGATGTCCGTGCGGCAAGCTCGAGCCCGTCAATGCGCTCCATAACCGCAAGCTGGATGTCTTCAAGATCAGATTGTCGTTTGCCGAGCGACGTCAGTTCCGCTTCCAGGCCCGCGACATCCTTGACCGACGAGGTGGATTCCAATCGTCCAGTGTCGCGCTCGATGCGAGCCTCTACGACCTCAACATCCGACTCGACGCGCTTCAGCTCGGTGCGGGCGTCCTCAAGCGTTCCGCTATCGGCGACGCCGGCAAGCCGCGCTTCTTCCGCTTCCGCCTTCAGAGACACGATCGTGCCCAGCTCCGGCAGGGTGTTGGCCCGGTGAGCGAGTTGCTGCAGTTTGGTGTCGAGCGCCTGGAGATCCAACAGGATGGCTTGGTCTTCGGGGCTGGCTTTCAGGGGCATCGCAGGGAAACCATCTTTCTCTTGTTGCTACTGCACAATTGTGGTCTTACTGAACAATTGCAAAATCCCACGGGTCGGTGCGCAGTTCACTGACCGTCACCGTAACACCGGGCAAGGCTTCGCGCAGTTCGTTCGCCGCCGTGTCCAGCCACAACCATTCGCTCGCCCAGTGGGAGACGTCGATGAGCGCGGGCCCGTCAGAAAGTTTTGCGGTCTCCCGGAACGCTGACGCGGGATGATGACGCAAGTCCGACGTGATGTACACGTCCGCACTTTGCACCGCTGGTTCGTCAAGGTAGCTGTCCCCCGCGCCCGCACAGAGGGCAACGGTTGAGATCGGTGCGTCGAATTCACCCGACACCCTCACACCGGATGCCGTCGGTGGAAGAATTTCGCCGAGAACGCGGGCAAGCCTGCCAAGCGTCGTCGCTTCCGCGAGCGTCCCGACGCGGCCAATGCCGCCTGTGCCGGCTTCGCTTGCACTTATGGGGTGCACATCCGTGAGCCCGAGTAGTTGTGCGAGTACTGCTGACGTGCCCGTTTCGACAACATCCGCGTTCGTGTGCGCCGCGTAGAGCGCACACCCTCCGCGAATGAGCCGGGAGAGCACCGCGCCCTTGAATCGGTCTTCTGCGACGCTCGTGACGCCGCGCAAAAGCAAAGGGTGGTGCGCCAGAAGCATGTCCGCACCCAGCTCGATGGCTTCTTGCGCGTTGTCGGGCACGGCATCCACGCACAAGTGCACGTGACTGACCTCCGCCTGCAGGTCGCCGGCAAGGAGTCCGATGGCATCCCACGGTTCGGCCCCCGCGACTGGCCAGAGGCCCTCAGCGGCTCGAATGGTGTCGGCAACAGTGAGAGCGGATTTGACCTTCGACGGCATTGCCCCAGTCTAGGTTGCCTGTCGTGCAGAACGGATTAGTCGCCCGCCTCGTGGGGCTGTTGCACAGTTTTGCCTTCTTGAGCGCGAATGCCGTGAAACCCCACAACAAGCGGAGTGAGCAAGCCAAGAACCAAGGCGACAAAGACGCCAATGTCGGTGCCGGCAAGATCACCGGAAAGTGGAACGCCCGCCGCTTTGAACAGGTATCCCTGCCAACTGAGCCAACTCACCGATGCCGTCGTCAAACCGAAACCGATGGCAGACGCCACGACCAGCATCGACACGTTCACCCAGCGGACATCGGCGTACACGCCTCCGCGTTTCAACAGTGCAGCAGAAGAGAATCTCTTGTTGCGAATCATCATCTCTGCGCCGAAAATTCCGGCCCACGCGGCGATCGGGACTGCGAGAGTTGTGGCCACATCGCGAAGGATCAGCGTGAAGTCACCGACCGACACTGCGATGAGAATCGCGAGCACCGCTACAGCCGCACCGACAATGACGACGGCGGCGATCCTGCGCATCGATGCACCCGTGGCCTGCAGCGCGAATCCCCCCGAGTAGATAGAAATCACGACTCCCGAAAGAAGACTGAAGGCCAGTGCTGCGATGAGCGGGATCGGATACCAGACGGGGATGAGCAGTGCGATCGTGTCGAGCGGAGTTTCCATCAAACCCACAGCAACATCCGGATTGGATGCCGCCAGGAGTGCACCGTAGGCGATCAGCACAAACGCCGGGATCGTTGCCCCGAACGTTGACCACAGCATGGATGCGGCGCCGGAACTTGACTTCCGCTGGTACCGCGCAAGATCGGCGCTGCTGACAGCCCACACAAGCCCCACAAAACTGAATACGAGAACCGCGCCAGTGAGCACAAGAATCCAGGGACCGTCAACGACGGTGAGGGCGGCGGGGAAGTCCACGGCCGGCCACGTGATGACGATGAGCCCGACAATAAGGAGAGCGGCAATGATGGTGAAGACCATTTGGATGCGTGCGATGAGCCCGTACCCGAAGAACGCGATGACAAGGGCAAGAAGGAATCCGACGGCAAGCCCGATAATCACGAGTTGATTTTCGCTGAGCGGGCCACCGAGCTCCGCACCTGTCAGAATTCGGGCCGTTCCCGCCGCGAGGAACCACAAGAGCACGGCTCCCCAGAACACGCGCACGATGATGGCAAGCACTGCGGGCAGGATATTGCCGACGTGACCAAAAGTGGCGCGAGAGACGATCATGGTCGGCTGACCACTCCACTTGCCCGCGAGCGTGCCGAGCCCCAAAGGCAGAAAGGATACTGCGACACCAATGAGCGTCGCGACGATCGCCTGACGAAGGCTCATCCCGAGGGATAGCACTGCCCCACCAAACGCAAGGCTGACGATCGACGAGTTCGCGGCAAACCACAGCCAGAATAAGCGCGCGGATCGACCAACGCGCTGATCCGTCACGGTCGGTTCAACCGAACTCTCCTCCACTCGGAATGCGGGTGGCGCAAGCAGCTGCTCGTCTATGACGGGATTGGCGGTGATCGGGTTGCCCGTCAGCAACGGTTGTGACCACGTGGCGTGAACCGCCGCCACTGGTGCACCCGGGACGATGGCGACTCCCTCCGACGTCACCGGGAACGGTCCCATCACGTCAGCAAGATCCTCATCGGCGTCCACATCGAGGTTGATTTCGGAATCGACTTCGGTATCGACAACAGCGTCGACGTCGGCGTCGTCAACTCCGTCATCAAGAATGGAGCCTGTGCCGCCAATCAGAGAGTCGAAGTCAAAGACGTCCGGCTTTGCTTCTCCTTCAGCGGGCTCAACGAGATCCGGGATCAGTGGCGGCTGCGCTGTTTCCGCGGTGTCGTCGAAGGCTGTCGGGTCGACGGGTGGTGGCGCAGCATCCTCTGACTCGGTCATAGGCGTCGGGTTCAGGGGCGGTGCCGGTGGCGACAAGACGTGACCAGGCGGAGGTGGCAGGTCCGATACCGGTGCCGTTCTGGGGGCCGGTGCCCTCGTCAGCTCGATGTCAAGAACGTCATCGACGCGGAACGTGTGAGTCTCGAGCACGGGATTCGACTCGACAGGAGGCGCTGCCGAGGGTGAGGGCGTAAGGCCCTCCACAATGTCCCCAAAGTCTTCTCGCGCTGATTCGACGGCAGCGAGAGCTTCAGGACTACCGTCTGCGACCTTGGATTCGTGCCATTGCCGAAAGTCGGTGGCGTCCTGCTCCCGCAGCCGCAACTGCTCTTCAAGTTGCGCCATGATCTCACCGGGGTCTTCGCCACTTTCGGCCTTCTCAGCGAGCGTGGCCGCAAGTTCGGACGTGCGAAGCGACTGGCGGACGGGAAGCTCAAGTGATGCGCCTGGGGAGACGTCCACTAGTGGCTCGGACTCTGGCCCAGGCCCGAAATTCGATGGCGGCACCTGGAGGCCACTGTCGAATTCTTCGGAAAGCGGCACGTCATCAAGCGGATAAACGAAGGTCGGTTCAGACTCAACAGCACTCGACTCATCGACGGCCCCAGTCGCATCTTCAGCTTCTGGCTCCGGCTCCGGCTCCGGTTCAGACTCAGGCTCAGGCTCAGGCTCAGGCTCAGTATCAGGATCAGGATCAGTATCAGGATCAGGCATCGCATCAAACGGGTCGTCGATGGGGACGACGCCCGTGTGCGTGATCCGTTCGAAATCCTCTTCAAGCGCGCGTGCCAAATCATCGTCGCTCATGGTGGAACTATCGGTTTCGAAAGCAGACGACGAGGGCGCCCACGTTGAACGCCGAGGCCCCTGATGCTCGTCCGAACCCGCAACCTCTGTTTCGGGATCGAGGTTGCCATCGGCTCGGTTGTCGTCGTCAACCATGGCTCAAATGATACGGGTTTCGTCACGAGGCGCACGTGTGGCGTGCCGAACACGGCCAATGCGTGTCGGCGGTCCTCGCGAAACCAGTGGGCCCTACCGGGATCGAACCGATGACATCCACGGTGTAAACGTGGCGCTCTACCAGCTGAGCTAAAGGCCCGTGCCCGCAATCGCGATCGCAATCGCAATCGCGGGAACGATGACCCATATTACGGCGTTCTCACTGCCCGCGTGGCACCGAGCGCTCGAGCCCATTGTCACGGGCAAACAATGACAAGCTGAACTCACTAGAATTGGCGTGCTCCAGCAGCCGTGCCTCTTAGGCCGCAATCCGGCCACTTCGGCACGCTGACCACAGAGAACGATGCGAACCACCGCACCGACCAAGAATCATGCGAGGTCACCTTGACAGTCAACGACCAGGATCCCTACTCGATGAACCACATCGATTCCGACCCGGAAGAGACCGCCGAATGGCAGGAATCGCTGGATGCTGTCGTCGCCGTCCACGGCAGGGAACGCGCTCGCGACATCATGCTGAGCCTGCTCAAGCGCTCAAAAGACTTGCAACTTGGCGTTCCGATGGTTCCCACAACGGACTACATCAACACCATTGCACCGGAGAATGAGCCAAAATTTCCCGGCGATGAAGAGATCGAACGCAAATTCCGTGCTTGGCTGCGCTGGAATGCCGCCGTAACAGTTCATCGCGCCCAGCGCCCAGGCATTGGGGTCGGCGGGCACATTTCCACGTACGCGTCATCCGCTGCGCTGTATGAGGTTGGCCACAACCACTTCTTCCGCGGACACGACAACCCGGGCGGCGCGGACCAAATCTTCTATCAGGGTCACGCCTCCCCCGGCATGTATGCGCGCGCTTTCCTGGAAGGCAGACTCAACGAAACTCAGCTCGACGGGTTCCGCCAGGAGAAGTCGAGGGCCCCCCATGGCTTGAGCTCGTACCCCCATCCTCACCTCATGCCCGACTTCTGGGAGTTCCCGACCGTCTCGATGGGCCTCGGCCCCCTCAACGCCATTTGGCAGGCCGAGACAAACAGGTACATCACGAACCGGGGTATCAAGGATGCCTCAAGCAGCCACGTGTGGGCGTTCCTCGGCGACGGGGAAATGGATGAGGTTGAGAGCCGCGGCGCCCTTCAGTGGGCAGCAAACCACAATCTCGACAACCTCACGTTCGTGATCAACTGCAACTTGCAACGGCTTGACGGCCCTGTGAGAGGCAACGGCAAAATCATCCAGGAATTGGAGAGCTTCTTCCGCGGTGCCGGCTGGAACGTCATCAAAGTGATTTGGGGGCGGGAGTGGGATGCACTGCTCGCGAACGACACCGAGGGTGCTCTCGTCAACCTCATGAACCAAACGCCCGACGGCGACTACCAAACGTACAAGGCAGAAAACGGAGCCTACGTTCGTGAGCACTTCTTCGGTCGCGATCCGCGCGCCGCTGAACTCGTCAAGGGATACACCGACGACGAAGTGTGGAGGCTCAAGCGAGGCGGCCACGACTATCGCAAGGTGTACGCAGCATTCAAGTCGGCTACCGAACACAAGGGCCAGCCGACCGTCATCCTTGCGAAGACGATTAAGGGCTACGGTCTTGGGCCATCCTTTGAAGGCCGCAATGCGACCCACCAAATGAAGAAGCTCACGCTCGACAATCTCAAAGACTTTCGCGACGCAATGCAGATTCCGATTACCGACGCGGTTCTTGAAGAGAACCCCTACGTGCCGCCGTTCTACCACCCTGGTGAAAACGATCCCGTTATTGAGTACGTGATGGAGCGCCGCCGGGAACTTGGCGGCTTCCTGCCTGAGCGCCGGTCCCGTTATACGCACATCACATTGCCGGATGACAGCGCCTACGAGGTTGCTCGACGTGGCTCAGGCAAGCAGGAAATTGCCACCACGATGGCGTTTGCGCGCTTGCTCAAAGACCTCCTTCGGTCGAAGGACTTCGGGCACCGCATTGTGCCGATCATTCCGGATGAGGCGCGCACGTTCGGAATGGACGCGTACTTCCCCACCGCCAAGATATATAACCCCAACGGAATGCATTACACATCCGTGGACCGCGATCAGCTCTTGGCGTACAAGGAAAGTGAGCAGGGTCAGATTCTGCACGTGGGAATCAACGAAGCTGGAGCTTTCGCGGCGTTCACGGCGGTGGGTAGTTCGTATTCCACCCACGGTGAACCGCTCATCCCGATTTACGTCTTCTACTCGATGTTCGGCTTCCAGCGCACGGGTGACGCCATGTGGGCAGCGGGCGACCAGATGGCGCGCGGCTTCATTATGGGAGCCACGGCAGGGCGTACGACGCTCACGGGAGAGGGCCTCCAGCACGCGGACGGTCACTCACCCCTCCTGGCCTCCACCAACCCCTCAGTGGTGTCCTATGACCCCGCGTACGGGTACGAACTTGGCCACATCGTCAAAGCGGGCCTTGAGCGCATGTACGGCGGGCAGCATCCGCACCCGGACGTCATGTACTACATCACCATCTACAACGAGCCGCTTGTTCAGCCTGCCGAACCAGAGAACCTCGACGTGGAGGGCCTCCTGAAGGGCATTTACCTGCTCAAGCGGTCCGAGGCTGCGGGGCCGAGGGCGCAATTGCTCGCCTCCGGTGTTGCCGTGCCGTGGATTCTCGAGGCTCAGGAACTTCTCGCGCGCGATTGGGGCGTCGCGGCAGATGTGTGGTCAGTCACGTCGTGGACCGAACTGCGTCGAGAAGGTCTCGCCACTGACGAATGGAATTTCCTCAACCCCGACGAAGGCGCCAGGATGCCGTACCTCACCGAAAAGCTCGGTGGCGCAGAAGGACCTTTCGTGGCCGTGAGCGACTTCATGCACGCTGTGCCGGATCAGATTCGCCGATTCGTTCCTGGCGACTTCGCAACGCTCGGAGCCGACGACTTTGGATTCTCGGACACGCGGGCTGCTGCGCGCCGGTTCTTCAAAATTGATGGCCCGTCCATCGTGGTGCAGACGCTTCAGTCGCTCGCCCGCCAGGGCAAGATCGACTCTGCGCTGGCCCAGCAAGCAATCGACAAGTATTCGTTGCATGACGTGACCGCAGGAACCACCGGGTCCGCCGGCGGCGAGAGCTAGGTTTCCACACACGATGCCGCCATCCAACCCGGGCCACCCTGTGCCGAAATCGAAGGACCAAACCCTCGCGTGGCTGAAAACTGTGTCCGGCGAACTCGCAACGGCGACTCTCAAACGGCTCGAAGACACTCTCCCGTGGTACCGGGAAATGCCCCCAGGCCGCCGATCTGCGGTGGGAATGGTCGCTCAAGCTGGCATTTCATCCTTCATTCAGTGGTTTGACGACCCCAAATCCACCCCGTGGATCGCTGCGGATGTGTTCGGCGTCGCCCCTCGCGAGTTGCTCCGCTCCGTAAGCCTCACGCAAACACTCCAGCTCATTAAAGTGACGGTGGAGGTCGTCGAGGACCGCGTCAAGGGCCGCGACGAATCGCTTCGCGAAGCGATTCTCATGTATTCGCGAGAAATCGCGTTTGGCGCAGCGGATGTTTACGCGCGCGCAGCGGAAGCGCGGGGGCTCTGGGACGCACGGCTAGAGGCACTCGTCGTCGACAGCATCCTGAGCGGCGAATACGACAACGAGCTTCCCAGTCGCATCGCAGCACTTGGCTGGCACGGCCACGGCGAAGTATCCGTGCTTGTCGGAACAGCTCCACAGCAATTGGATATTGACACGCTGCGCCGCACAGCCCGTCACCTCGATGCCGATGTGCTCATCGGCGTGCAGGGCGCCCGCCTCGTTCTCGTCATCGGTCGCGCACTGCCGTCACCGCTTGAGAGTGATGACAGCGTAGAAGCGCAGCTTTCCTTTCTGGACATCGCGAACGCTCTTGAACCGGGATTCGGTGACGGGCACCTCGTGCTCGGTCACGAAGTTCCGAGCCTCGTCGAAGCGAATCGAAGCGCGAAAGCGGCACTCGCCGGGTTTGCGGTCGCTCGCTCGTGGCGCAACGCACCGAGACCAACTCTCGCCGACGACCTTCTGCCCGAAAGGGCTTTGGCCGGAGATCCGCTCGCGAGGGCCGCTCTCGTCAACCGTATCTACCGCCCATTGCACTCTCACGCGAGCGAACTCCTGACCACCTTGTGGGCGTACCTCGACAATGGTCGTTCGCTCGAGGCAACCGCGCGGGAGCTATTCGTTCACCCGAATACCGTTCGATACCGCCTGAAGCGGGTCACCGAAATCATTGGCTACGACGCGACAGGCGCGCGCGAGTCACTCATCCTCCAGTCGGCCCTCATAATCGGTTCGATTTCGGAGTCAGAACCGTCGGCGCGGCGGAGATGACGTGCGCACGTGCAAAACTCTCTTGAGTTCGCCGACAACACATCCGGCTATTGTTAGTGCCATTGTCACAGTGACATGCGTTCAAGTATTGGGAGACTAGATAAGTGATTGTCATCGTCTGCCCCGGCCAGGGCTCGCAAACCCCCGGATTCCTCTCGCCATGGCTTGAGGTGCCGGGTTTGTCGGAGCGTCTTGCCCGGTTCTCGGATGCCGCCGGACTCGATCTCGCGGCGCACGGAACGACCTCGGATGCCGACACCATTCGTGACACAAAGATTGCTCAGCCCCTCATCGTCGCTGCAGGCCTTCTCACTTTGGGCGTGCTCCTTGAGGGCCGTCGCGAGCACGTTGGAGGCGTTGCAGGGCACTCCGTTGGCGAGCTGACAGCTGCCGCGGCCGCCGGCATCCTGAGCGAAGCGGATGCCATGTCGCTCGTCGCAGAGCGTGGTCTGGCTATGGCGGATGCTGCCGCCGTCACGCCGACCGGAATGAGCGCGGTCGTGGGCGCCGACGAGGTCGAATTGCTTAAGAAACTCGATGAGCTGGGTCTTAGCCCCGCGAATTTCAATGGCGGCGGCCAAGTGGTGGTTGCCGGCGCGCTTGACGCCCTCGACACGCTGAAGACGGAACCGCCAGCGTCAGCGCGCGTGATTCCGCTGCAGGTCGCTGGAGCTTTCCACACAAAATACATGGCACCGGCGGTTGACCGGTTGACCTCCGCAGCGTCGGCGCTGAACCCACAGAACCCATCGTTCCCGATCTGGTCCAACCACGACGGCAAACAGGTTTCGAACGGCAGCGCCTTCCTCAAATTGCTCGTCGGTCAAGTCTCCTCCCCCGTACGCTGGGACAAGTGCATGGAATCGTTCGCGGCGGCGGGCGTCACGGGAGTGATCGAAGTTGCACCAGCCGGTGCGCTCATCGGTCTCGCAAAGCGAGGTCTCAAAGGTGTTCCCTCCGTTGCCGTGAAAACCCCCGACGATATGCACGCCGCTATCGAGATGCTGGAGAACTCATGAATACCCCCACACTCAACCAATCCACGGGAGCCCAATTCACGCGCCTGTACGGTTTCGGCGCGGCCCGCGGCGATCTCGTGGTTCCGAATGAGGATCTGATCGGACCGATCGACTCGAGCGACGAATGGATTCAGCAACGCACGGGAATCGTGACGCGCAGGCGGGCATCCGTGGGAATTCTTGCCGTCGATCTGGCAACGGACGCGGCAAAAGAAGCCATCGAAGCGTCAGGGGTCGATCCGACGAACATCGACCTCGTCATTGTCGCCACCGTGAGCAATGTGCAGCAAACTCCGTCGATTGCCGCCGTTGTGGCCGACCGTGTTGGCGCGAACCCCGCGGCCGCATACGACACCAACGCGGCGTGCGCTGGCTACGCCTACGGGATCGCCCAGGCGGATGCGCTCATCCGTTCAGGCGCCGCCCACTATGCACTTGTGATCGGCGCAGAGAAGCTGTCTGACGTCGTCGACCCGACTGACCGCTCGATTTCGTTCCTGCTCGGTGACGGTGCAGGTGCCGTCGTTGTGGGCCCGAGTGACTTCCCCGGGATTTCCCCTGCCGTGTGGGGCTCCGACGGCTCGAAGGCCGCCGCTGTGGGTATGAATGCAACCCTCATCGACTTCCGCGAGGGCGATGCAAACTGGCCGACGCTGCGGCAAGAAGGCCAGACGGTGTTCCGTTGGGCCGTGTGGGATATGGCGAAAGTGGCCAAGAAGGCGCTCGAAGAAGCAGGGATAACGTCCGCAGATTTGGCGGCATTCATTCCGCACCAGGCGAATATGCGCATCATCGACGAGCTCGCAAAGCAGCTGAAACTGCCGGAATCTGTCGTGATCGCTCGCGACATTGAGACGATGGGAAACACCTCGGCCGCCTCGATTCCGCTCGCAACTCACAGGCTTTTGAAGGAGAATCCGGAGCTTTCAGGAGGTCTCGCGCTACAAATTGGTTTCGGCGCGGGGCTCGTTTATGGGGCACAGGTCGTTGTCCTACCCTAAACTTGTCCCCGGTCATTAATACCCCAAGGAGAAACACAATGGCATTGTCCACCGAAGAAGTTCTGGCCGGCCTCGCCGAGCTCATTAACGACGAAACTGGCATCGCGGCTGACACGGTCGAGCTGGACAAATCGTTCACCGACGATCTTGATATCGACTCGATCTCGATGATGACCATTGTGGTCAACGCCGAGGAAAAGTTCGACGTGAAAATCCCGGATGATGAGGTTAAGAACCTGAAGACCGTTGGCGATGCGGTCAGCTACATCACCAAAGCACAAAACTAGTTGTGCCGCGCCCTCGGTTGTCGGCGTCTCGTTTTTTCGGGGCCGGGCGGCCGGGGGCTCACAATTTCATCGATAGAAGGATGCCTCAATGACGCTCAAGAAAATCGTGGTTACCGGAATCGGTGCAAGTTCGCCCCTCGGCGGTAACGCTCGCGACTCTTGGAATGCACTCCTCGCGGGAGAATCCGGCGTGCGAACGATTGAGGCCGACTGGGTCGAGCGGTACGAACTCCCTGTGACGTTTGCCGGTCAGGCAAAAGTTCACCCATCCGATGTGCTCGAACGAGTCGAAACCAAACGGCTTGACCCTTCGAGCCAGCACGCGCTCATTTCCGCCCGCGAAGCCTGGGCGGATGCCGGCTCTCCCGACATCGACCCGCTTCGCATCGCCGTCGACTACGCCACTGGGATCGGCGGAATCTGGACTCTCGTCGACGCGTGGGATACCTTGCGCGAGCGTGGCCCACGCCGAGTGCTGCCCATGACGGTTCCGATGCTCATGCCGAACGGCCCGGCCGCAGCCATCAGTATGGCCCTCTCAGCCCGCGGTGGTGCCCGCACGGTCGTTTCGGCCTGCGCCTCGGGCACAGAGTCGATCACCAACGCCTATGAGCACCTTCAGGATGGGCTCGCCGACATCATCATCGCCGGAGGCAGCGAAGCCGCCATCCACCCGCTTCCCATCGCCGCGTTCGCTGCCATGCAGGCGTTGTCTAAGCGCAATGACGACCCCGTTGCAGCGTCCCGCCCCTACGACCTCAACCGCGATGGATTCGTGCTCGGTGAAGGCGCAGGCTCGATCGTGCTCGAAACCGAGGAGCACGCGCTCGCTCGTGGTGCGAGGATTTACGCCGAGCTTGCTGGTGGATCAGTCACGAGTGACGCGTACCACATCACAGCGCCGGATCCGGATGGCAATGCAGCAGCCCGCGCCATGAAATCTGCTATCGAGCACGCCGGCGGGACGATCGATGACGCAGCAGGCGAAGCGTTCGATAAAGTCGCGGCGATGTTGAGTCTTGGTTTTCCCGGTGGCGTGGAGGTTTCGCGTTGGGCGGCCAAGGGCAACGAGGCGGGACCCTGCGTCTGGCCGGCAACTCCGATGTGGATATCGTAGATATCAGAGGTATGGCACAGGTGACAACCTATGCGTCCAACAGCTCGTTATTGGATATTACCGACAGGATATCTTCCAGCGGTCTGGACACGGGCAAGTATGGAGAGATGTGGGACGGCAGCTCGGTAGACGGAAAATTCTATGCGCTTCCGACAAGAAGCACCTGCTG
>RCMY010003239.1_pt1 | contig 14490 bp, 16 predicted proteins | sample 2041341 | NCBI WGS metagenome assembly RCMY01 (sample SAMN09708234, study PRJNA481090) | Marine sediment metagenome, whole genome shotgun sequencing project.
CTCGTCGATGACACCAGCTGTTACGATTTGACACGAGAACAGGGTGTGATCAATGAAGTGTCAGGTACTGGCACCGTCATTAGGACCGGTACCATCTAAAGTTCGGCTATTGTGACCATCTCAGGTCCATATTCAAAGTCCGAGAATCGAACGTCAAGTTTAAAAAAACGCGACAGAACATTGGGTACGGTAGCATTCGACGCACTACCGTATACATATGAACGCAAACTCCTGCTATCTGATGCTTACCAGGCCAGAGTGACTACATCGGGGTCAAAAAGCAATTCTTCAACGACAGGCCATGTGCCCATAACGACACCATCAATATAATCCTCTTTGGTTAGCCCCGCAGCTTTGGAACAAGTCGCGCACATCACCACCTGACCACCGTCAGCCATGAATGCCGTCAGCATGTCCTGGATGGACTTGTCATTTTCGCGCATGACACCAGGCACATTGGAAGCACGTTTCTTGTCAGCCAGATAAACTCCACGAACATTCAACCATATCGCAACGGGCGAATGGCCGTTTTTGAGCGCTTTTTCATGCGCGAAGAAAATAGCTTTCGCAGCCGACCAAGTATCGTCGGTTGTGAGATTCACAAACAATCCTCGCGTCTTGATGTCTCCGTCTTGAGCGTGAGCCATTGGTGACAAAAGGGCCGCTATTGTCAGCATAGCGATGAAAATGGGTTTGATAGAGTGCATTTATTGGATATATTCACAGTGTATGAAACAACAAAAACCGCTACATCCAAATGGATGCAACGGTACAAACCATAGTTTAATTCCGCTTCAGACCATTAGATTTGATTTATGTCATTAGTGTATTTCATAGTCACGATAAATAAATTGAGCGTAACGGCCTACGCAGCACGTCTGTCAGTGCCTATAATCTGCCGTTCATGCCGCCAGGTAAACGATCAAGAATTCTATCCTTGCTGTTCGCTGAAAAATCCCCAGCAAGGTATTCCTGAGCATGACTGCCAGGAGGACCAGCAAGCCCATGATCGTCGGGGTCAGACGGGTCGCTGGAATCAGGGAAACCCTCTGCGTTGATCTGCGTGACTACTTGCTGATAGTCAAGAGTTACCAACTCCTGATTCACTTCTCTTCACAGTGAGGTATTTTGTCACCAACCGTATAAAAAAGCAGCTTCTCATCATACTGGTTCATGGGAATACGGAACGCAGTATTGGGGTTGATACTATCTTTAAATGGAAGGGCAATCATGTTCCAGCCGGTACCATTGCCTTTCCAACTACCTAGCAAGTGGTGCGAGTGGTGATCAAATAACTTACAGCAAGTGGATCCGAGATGATGTGGCTGAATTGCTTCCTCGCTAATTAAAAAAAATCGTCTGTCAGTCAAAATGAAAAAGTTCGCTCGTGCCAACAGTGCGGGCTCTTAGGTCGGTATCTGGCTCTTTGGGCTTTAGATTGTCCAAATTTCCTGCAATAGAGATGGACCTCACATGGTCTCAATTTTTCAATTCGAATTTAATTGAATTTTAATAGCTTGACAACCTAGTGGACCTGGGATGGTCCCGGTCCTATCATGCAGGGCATATATTGGAGCCCAGCATCAGGTGTTTGACCAGGCCTGTAATCAGAATGGAGCGTAGGCCAATACATTGGCTGGCCTGTATTCGCCAACGTTCAATTACGTGTCAGACCCAGGATTCGGGGCGTGATTCGCCCTTGTTACGATCATTCTCGCTTGTAGAGGTTGCCCCTCGTAACAGTGGAGGATCACCTACGCTTTGACGCATACCACTGAAGACGCTGGCAGAATCAGTCGCCGCCCAACAGATTGCCATCAACAACCTGTCCATAGAAACCCGGATGCTGGTGGAACTGCTCTCGAGTGGCCGTTGTATCACCTTCGAATCGTGGATCTTGCGGCCGCTCGTGACTGTTCATGAAAGCAGCAACGTCCCAGGCATCACGATCGCTCAGGCTGTCACCGTGACCTAGTGGCATGTTGCTCTTGATGAATCCCGCAGCCGTGTTGATCCGGTGCATGCCGGCACCCCAGTTGAAGGATTGATCACCCCACAAAGCTGGGAAGACCACCTGCCCGCTCACTTTCTGCCCCTGGCCATCGGTCCCGTGACAGATGGCGCAACTGGTCTGGTATACCTGTTCACCGTTCACCAGGTCGTGGCCGCCCGCTGGCGGCTGGATGATCGGATAACCACGTCCGGGAAGAACCTCACCGGTTGGCGCACCGGTTGCCAGCCAGTAGGAATAGGTAACCAGTGCCGTCATCGTCTTGCTGCCAGATGGGGGCGGTGTGCCGTTCATGCTGTAGCGAAAACACCCCTGAATACGCTCTTCATAGGTGTTTACATGATCATTCTTCTTGCGGTAGGCAGGATACAGAGTGTAGGCAGCCCACAAGGGGGCTGAATTCGGCTTGCGTCCCTGATCGAGATGGCAGTTCGTGCAGTTCAATTCATTGCCGACAAATTCGGACGCGTAGGTCTGTGTGTCAACAAAGATCTGATGCCCGAGACGCACCATCGCCCCGTACTGATCATCGGGAATCGCATCCTCCCGAGGTGGTTCGAACGGCATCTTGCCCGATTCGTTCACAGTCTCAGTCGGTGGCAATTCAGCTTGATAGTCGATCCGCGAATCCTTCCCCTGATCCTGGCCCGACACGGTTCCGCCAACGCCCCAGAGCGTCGTGACGAGAGCGAGGCACATCACTGTGCCACCAGTTCCGGTGCGTCTGTTCATGACGTTGACTCCGCTACTTGGTAGAATCGGGTGTGCTCAACCCGGCAAAATAGTCTGCAACGGCGGCACTTTCTTCGTCGGTCAGCTTCTCTGCCACCGGACGCATGAGTTGATTGGGATCGTTGGTGCGAGTACCCTGCTTCCAGGCGTTCAGTTGTTGCACGATATAAACGGAATGCTGTCCAGCAAGGCGTGGAAAGTTTGCTCCTACACCGGCACCCCCGGGGCCATGGCAGGACATACACTCGGGGATACCCCGTTCCCAGGCCCCGCGCGTCACTAGGCTCTCGCCAAGCGATTGCGGCGTTCGGTCAACCCGCCCGATCAGAGGTGCTGGGCTTTCGTCTTGCAGGGAGTAATAGTTACTTACAGCAGCTTTTTCTGACGAGTCGAGTGCGCTCGCAATGGGTTGCATGACTGGATTGCCACGAGTGCCTGACTGATAGTCACGCAGTTGTCTGGCCAGATACTCTCCATTCAACCCTGCCAGACGAGGGAAACCGGCAGCCGCATTGCCCATTCCGTCAGCACCATGACAGACGCTACAAGCAGTCGCTCCGCGGTCATTGCCCTGAGAGGCGATCTGTTGTCCAATATCGGCAGAAACAGGCTGGACGCTCGCGAGCGTCGATAGTATTGCCACTGCCACCAACCCACTTGCCAAATTCATCGGATCACCCCAGCCGGTATCGCATACTCATTCATGGATTAGGTCGCAGCGTGTATTTTGAACCGGGTGGCAGGTGAAAGAAACTCTACTCGCACCGATTTCTCAACCACACCGAACGGCGCGTACCTATTGCCATCTCACTTGTTTCGTCGCTCGATTTTTACATTTCTTCAAGTGCGCTGGCAACCGTATTGTTTTTCATCACTCTTCGTTAATGCAAGAGTCAAGGGCCAGGGCAGTTGTCAAGAAGGCTATCATCTTGTCTGAACGCTTATTCGCGATCTGGCCATACGTGCTGACCAGAACCGATGACCTATCCTTCGTTCTAAACTGATCCGAGCCAAGTACGTGCGCGACTCTCTCTCAGCATTACGCAACCATCCTGATCACTAGCGCCAAAGTACCGCAAATAGCCATAATTCGTCACAGATGAGACCATTGTTGTCGACGTCCACATTGGCGACTCACGGAGCATTGGCCATAGCCCTTTTCCTCGCCAGCAGCATCATCATCCATCTCGTGCCAGGTCCATGCCGCCACTCCGACCTGTGCCAGCGCTTTCTTCGCTGTTCGCGCCGATGCATTTCCCTCACCCCCTGTTTTGCGTTCACAGCTTGCCTAACGGCTACCTCGGATAGCCTACCCAGCTGCGAAGTCTCGCCACGGGTCAATGCCCGGCCACGCGATAGCGAAGCCGAGCGCCAGGCTCCAGAAAAGGAGGCGAACTAACGTATCTCAAACAGTGAGAGTCGAATTCTGCATAGGTTCCAGGCGATTTGAATTCAACCATCGAGAACGTTTTCGGGTCAGCGTAATCTTTTACCCGCTTGGTGTCAGTGTTGTTGGCTTCATACGCAGGCATCATTGATCTTCATAGTATGATCGTCCAGCGTTCTGCTTCGAGCTTGAACTGCAGCGCCTCGATAGACTGACGTCCCACCTCGAGCGCTTTACAAAAATCGCTCACAAACGCACTTAGTCGTCTCGACAACTCTGAGGTCGTCGGCACTGTGACCATCACGCTCACCTGCATACGCAAAGCCAGAGGCGACAAAGGCGGTGGCTACTGTCACGAAAATCACTGTACCGAGTACGGGACCAAGCCAGTTCTTGAAGGCATCTTTCATGTCGTTTCTCCCTATTGGATAGATGTTGGTATGCGGCACAGTCTAAGTCTCGGAGGGTTAGGCCACGCTGAAGCGGTTTTTAAGCTTCTGTTAAGGTGGCGTTTGCGAATCTGCCAGTGTGGAATAGCCGGGAGGCACACGCAGTGGATGAGAGTAATCACCGGCGAAAACGAGACCGGCTAAACTCGTGGCGCGCGATTCTTGTCGTTGCGATGTGGTTCGCGTTAGTGATCTCAATAGAATCAGCGGTGGCTGATGAAAACACGGATTGTCCTGACGCCGCTTCTGTTGACACGCTGCTGAGTGTCGTCCACGAACAGTTCCATGGCCGGATCCTCACGCTTGCACTGGAAAATAAAGACGGGAAATGCGTCTACGAGATCAAATGGTTGACGCCCGCCGGCCAGGTCCGCCGGCTATACTACGACGCAGAGAACTTGATGCAGCTCAAGGTGATCAGGCCCGATTTGGAAGAAGATAAATAATGCGTGAGCGATTCACTGTCACGCCCCTCCATGGAGTGCCACCTCGCGATGAGAGTCCTGGTTGTCGAAGATGATCCACAAGTGTCACGCCAGCTTGCAACGGGTCTTCGTAACGCTGGCTACGCGGTCGATGTCGCTTTCGACGGTGAAGAGGCCCACTTCCTCGGTGACACCGAACCGTACGATCTGGTACTGCTCGATCTGGGTCTGCCGGGCGCTGAAGGCCTGCGAATCCTGAAGCGCTGGCGCGATGATGGACGCCGCTTTCCCGTGCTCGTTCTGACCGCGCGTGACACTTGGCGAGAGAAGGTGACCGGGCTTCGCACCGGGGCCGACGACTATGTTACCAAGCCCTTCGAGCTCGAAGAGGTGCTGGCGCGTGTCGAGGCGCTCATTCGACGAGCTGCGGGTCATGTACAGGCTGAGATCCGCTGTGGGGCACTCATGCTCGACCCAGGGGCTGGACGATTCATGCAGGATCAGGTGCCCGTCGAACTCACGTCGCTGGAGTATCGAATCATGGCCTATCTGATGCACCATCAGGATGCGATTGTGTCCAAGACCGAACTGACCGAGCACATCTACGAGCAGGATTTCGATAAGGATTCGAATGTCATTGAAGTCCTCATCAATCGCCTTCGACGCAAACTCGGACCCGACCTCATCAAGACGCATCGAGGACGCGGCTATCAGCTGGTCGACCCAAACCACAATGAGTAAGTCGCTGAGCGCACGTCTGGCAATAACGTCCGGTGCCTGGACTGTGATCACGCTGGTGCTTACAGGTGTCATACTAACGCTGCTGTTCCGTGCCCATATCGAGCGGCGTTTCGACGAACTCTTGCAGGATCATTTGCAAGAGAATATCGCGGCTAGCGAGATTGATGCGAACGGGCAATTGACCCTGAGCTGGATACCGTCTGATCCCAGGTTTACACAGCTGCGATCTGGCTGGTATTGGGCAGTGTGGCGCGGTAACGAGCAGATCGCCCAATCACGCTCATTGTGGCGACATCAACTTCTCGTAGATACGCCGGCAGCAGGTACAGGCACTGGCATCCAGGCGACCGCAGGCCCTGAGGGCGAGCTACTACGCGCTGCCGTCGAGGACATTACGTTTCCCTCATCCGATGATCACTTCGCCTTTATCGTCGCTGGCCCGATTCATGACATCGAACGTGACATGCAGGAGTTCACCCGGAATCTGGCGCTGACTTTAGCCACACTCGGTGTGGGACTTCTCGGCGTCGTATTCCTCCAGATCCGTTTCGGTCTCCGACCCCTTCACGATCTGCAGCGCGCGCTGGCACAGGTTCGTACGGGCGAGTCAAACGAACTACCGACCGGGTATCCGGCCGAGGTTGAACCCCTGGTGGAAGATCTCAATGCATTGCTGGCGCAGAACGCCCTGCTACTCAACCGGGCCCGAACGCAAACTGGCAATCTCGCCCACGCTCTCAAGAATCCACTCACGGTGATCATGAACGAGGCTCGGCAATTGCCGACTGATCAAGGTGACGTGCTGTGCGAGCAGGCAACGACGATGAAGCATCATATCGAGCGCTATCTATCGCGCGCTCGCGCGGCGGGCTCGGTCTCATTGCCCGGTGCTCGCGCCGACGTGCAAGCCATTGTCGAAGACCTTCGCTTCACGCTCGACCGTATATACGCAGAGAAGGGTTTGAGCATTGATGTCACAGCCCTAAAGGGATTGTATTTTCGTGGCGATGCGGGGGACCTCGAAGAGATGATGGGCAATGTGATGGACAATGCGTGCAAGTGGGCGCGGTATCACGTCGAGGTGAGCGGCCATGCCACCGATGGTCGCCTGATACTGTTAGTGGACGATGATGGCCCTGGCATCGCCGAAACGGCCCGATCGTACGCCTTCGAGCGTGGTGGGAGACTTGATGAGCAAACGGCGGGAAGCGGCCTTGGCTTAAGCATTGTGCACGAACTGGCTGAACTCTATCTCGGATCGATTCGGCTCTCCTCCTCTCCAAATGGGGGCATGCGTGTACGCCTCGAATTGCCTTTGGTCTAAGAATGTGGCACGTACGGCGCTACTACCGAGATCGCATGCTCGGGAATCGGTTTGCTCGGCGCAATAGGTGAAGTAAGCGACAGGATGTGGTTGAATTTGAGGACAGCAAGTCTGTGACGGGTTGCACGGTCTCATCTACGATACATTCAACCCCATTGTCGCAGGCTGGCTATCAGGAGGATCACAACCCGTCGGTCGGATGAGAGAGATAGCGACAGAAATTCGATTTGCAGTACTTGAACCAGACAACGGGTTCGGATCGAGGGAAAATCGGATAGTCATTCTTACTGCTGGAGGTTACGCTAGCGACTGGCGAGCCGTCGCATTGGATGGTCGATAGATCGACGTCTGAACAACAGAAACACAAAACTCATCATCAAACTGTAGGCATCAAAACCTCCACTCCCGGTTCCAGTCATCACCAAGTCGTCATCAGTCGCTGAGATCGCCTCTTCGACAGCTGAGGATGAGCCGGGTGTGTTGGCATTTTTTACCATGAAACGATCGGGCACATTGCCTTCGATGTCCTTGAAATAACAGTCTGCCAGATCCGCGTTCAAGGTGCAGAACAACACACCATATGTGGCATCCTGAGTGGATGAATAGACGGATGCCCACCAATCGTCGAAATGCGCCTGCTCTCGAATACTGTGACCACCCAAACCTGACACGAAAGCAAATGACTGTCCCGGCTTGATTTCAAGAAGATCACCTCGATGCACAACATCATGCTCTTCGAAGTTGCCCATCAGAAAGGTACGCGAGTAAGAGTGCTCATGTGCCGTTGCAATAATTCCTCCGTTTTTCAGGCAAGCCGAGTAAACACCCCATCCTGTCGCGTCCTGTTTGTCGCCTACCTGCATATCCTGCTGATTCTTGTGCCAACTACAAATCTTCCACACATTGGCATCGTCCGACAGAACATCGTCCAGGTAACCCGCGTAATCATCGCTCGATGAAACCCCCGTTATTTCATCGACTCCTGGTGCTACCTGGACAATGGAAATGCCGCGATAGGAACAGTGTGCCTTGACACCAGGATCGCCCTCACACTGTAGCTCAGGCAATAGTTGTATGCGCTGTTGCAACCAGTGTTGGTATTCCTGCCACTCGTAATTTTCATGATTGCCTACTGATATCAGCACAGGAAAACGCTCTCCGAGTATCTCGTCGATATTGGCGATCCAGGTCGTCGCGGTATCGGGATCATATCCCAGATCACCCTGAACCAGCAGCAAATCGGTTCCCTCATCGGCGATCAAATTCAGGACAGCACGGGCGTTCTCGCCGGTTCCCTGATCTCCTACAAAGGCGACGGTGAGCGCAGCCGGCTCAGCTGCCGCTACAGTGCATGAAGTGACTGCGGTAATAGTTAGTGCAAGTCCGTAAGAAAAGAATGTTCGCTTCATGTAGTTTTGCAGGCAGATTGGCCAAAATGGAGTGTTCGAATACGCAGGTAGATTTTTCTCTCAATACAAGCCGATTAGTCTCAACTTACAAAGGTCTCGTATTTTCTTGATAGTGTTTCCGTATTTGTTCTATCTGCTGACTTGACAGGGTTATCGATTCGTTCATCCTGTACCACGTCACACCGTCCGAGCAGTGGGGTGTTGCCAGTGATCCTATAAAGTGAATGTGTCTTATGGAGTTTGGCAACAGATTCAGCCAGTTTGGCGATACGCCATTACCGTGCGTTTTCGAGTGTTCACTGGGAATACCTGCCCGGATTTTCTCGAATGCTGGATTGACGGCGCCCTCTTCAATCAATACGCTTACCACCCCCACTATCTGATTTGAAGCGACGTAGACCAAATGCATCTCCAGCGCAAAACTCTTCCCTTTGATCCGATACTCATTTGGCGTATGGAAGTGGGTCTGCAAGAGTTCATGTGCCTTACCATCGATTTTCAGACTTCTTTGGCTTGATCCTTTTGTCAGGATTGTATGATCGTAATCTTCCACTGTGAGTGGTGTTGGTAAATAGTCAAAATACAAATCAGGCAAGCTAGCCATCATGTTTACTTGCGCGTCGTATGCTGATTGGACTGCATCAATCTTGCATTTTTCAAAATCCACTGTGCGATCGCTCCCATTATCGGGACTGATGGCATCAGAATAGGACCTGGCTGCGTTCAAACTGGTCTGTAAATCGGCACTCGTGGTTGACCCAGCTGCTATAGCTGCTACTACAATTCCGACACGGGAAAGTCGAGACGGCGACATGTATTTATCCTCAGATAGATAGTTTCGTGGTTGCTTCCATGCGGACGACTCTGACGTGTTGTTAGTCAAGACTTAACCCAAGATTCACACTGACTTGAAATCTGTCCACTGTCCTTCTGAGGATTGAAGAACGAATGTTCAACAATCAACGATGATTGATCCAGGGAGATAGTCCGCACCTACTGTGAAACGTCGATTGCCTGATATCGGTGAGCCGAACGCTGACTCCGATAGTCTGATTCTATGGGCTACCTGTTTCGAGTTTGCTTCGATTTCAGTGGATCCAAAACCAATTTGTTGTCAGCCTAGTCGATATCATCTTCGCTCGGAGCGCGTTTCTTGCCATTGATCATTCCAGCAATGAGGTTCTCGTGATGCTTTCGACTGGCATACAGAACACCGAGTATGTGAATGACAACCATTATCAGCATCAAGTCGGCCGTGAACGAATGCACGTTCTCAACCCACTCTTCTCCCCAGAATGCGTCCAGCGTGTACATCCAACCCGTGGTTGCCGTGACAACCATGGCCACTATCAGTGCGAGGGCCATGAGAGAACCGGCCGGATTATGGCCAATGTACCGTCGCTCTTTCCCGCGCAGCATATCCTTGAGGTATGCAACTACAACAGCGGGTCTGTGTAAGAACTGCGAGAACCGTGCGTATCGCGAACCGAACACGCCATAAACAAGACGGAACGCGATCAGTGCAGCCGCCGCGTAACCAGCCCATTCATGCAGATCATCCCAATTATCAGCCGACAACCACGCAATGGCGAAACTGGCAGCCAGGCTCCAATGAAAGAGTCTGACCGGCAGTTTCCAAACGCGGATGGGCGATGTGTCTGATTGCCTCATCCCTGTCACCTTTAGTCGACTTTTGACTTGACCATCTCGAAGGTCTTCGGATCGAAGTACGCTTCGACTTTCTGTCCCTCAGAGTCTATTGCGTACGCTTCGTAGCATCCGTCGTCGACCTTCATGTTCTTGATCTCCCAGCCTTCGGATTCGAGCTTCTGTTGCAGGGCTTCAATTGGCTGCCGGTCAGCTTCAGGTACCGTACAAAGATCTGAGGCAGCGGCGGTTCCCACGATGCCGAAGAACAGTGCTGCAGTGGCTATGATTGATGCGGTTTTCATAATGGCAAACTACTTTCTTTGTGAATGAGCAACGAATACTGAACTCCGTAACTGACAGAACCCTGAGTTGGGTGAAGTTATTCGTTCAGGTTGCTGTCAGGATTTTCGCGCCTAACCGAATTGGACTGACAACCGCATATCTGTACCTAAAGACTGCGTGTCTAATAACAGCTGATCCCGGGAGAATCAGGAACCGAGGCGAGTGAACTTGTTGGGTTCAATAATTAGCCCCGAAACAGGTGGCTGTTCGCTGTCGTATCATCAGCCTCAATCCGGCCTTTCAAGCCACTTACTTCGCGTGCCTGGGGGACTGTTAGACGAGTTGCAAGGGGCCGGCAGTCACAAGGCCTGATGGCAGCCTCGGGACTTTACTTCTACCGGTTTGGACGAAGGCGTCCTGGTACCACAAGCACGGCTACGTCAAGGTTGGGGACGACGGCACAAATCCGTTGTTCTGGAAACCACTTACTGCCAACATCGATCTGCCACAGTGGATTAGCCAACAGCATTCCATTCCTGCCAACCTCGGCCAAATATCAGATTCCAGAGTTGCCGTGGTACAGAATTCATCGCAATTCCGGGTGATCGCCATGGACGAGTGCCTTTGAACTCGTCCACGACGTATTTGCGGATCACCAGTGTCCTCTGAACGTACAAGGTGTATCAGATCGCCTCGGGTCGCATCATGCAAACGTATCGGCAAACAGGTTGTCGGCCCAGTCGAACATGTCACTGTAGTTTTCTGCTGTGGGCGAGCCCGCCTCGCCAGCCGATGCAGGCACGATTTGCATGGTGCCTGTATCTGGGTCATAGGCGAAGATCGCCGTCAGCCAGGTTGCCGTACCGGCGGTAATCGGACTGTAGCAGGCCGAGTTGGTCATGGGTGCCTCATACGGCTGCCCGCCAGACAGCAACCGCAGGATCGCATCGGCACACACCTTGGCCTCGGCATTGGCGATATGTCCGGATTTGGGCTGACTGGTACCCTGCGAATCACCGATGACATGCACATCGGCAGCGACGGTGGATTCGTAACTCAGGGAATTGACTTGTGCCCAACGGCGATCGGCACTGTTGGTGAGCCCTGAATCCAACAAGATCGACCCAGCCTTCTGGTCTGGGATGACGTTTAAAACTGACGCCTGGTACTCACCCCTGCTGGTAAATGCAACCCTGTTGGCTGAATCAACCGATTCGATTGTGGTGTCCGAGTGATACTCCAGCATGTCGGCGTAGGTGTTCTCGAACGCACGAGCGAAGGTTTCTCGCTCTGCCGTGATTTCAAGGTTCGCATCCAACACGGTAACTCTGGCGCCGGGCTTGTTCTTGCGCAGCCAGTCTGCAACCAGACAAGCCCGCTCGTAAGGCCCGGGCGGACAACGGTACGGCGCTTTGGGTACGTTCATGACGAACGTGCCGCCTTCGGGCATGGCCTGCAGTTGCTGCTTCAGCAGCAGAGTCTGCGGCCCGGCTTTCCAGGCATGTGGCACAAGGTTACTGTCAAGACCCGGGATTTCGTCGAAAGAAACCCCAGGCGCGACAACGAGCCGATCATAGTCGAGTAATTGACCATCTTCGAGCTCGACCCGATGCGCACTCGAGTCTATGCCCGTTACGCGCTTGTTGACTACATTGACGCCATACCGTTGAGACAAGGCCGCGTAGTCGAAGCCAAGCCCGTCAAGCGACATCGAACCATTGAGCACAAGATTGCTCAAGATGCAGGAATAGTATTGGCGAGAAGGTTCGATCAGGGTTACCTCGATCTGGCTGGACCAGTGCCGCAGGTACTTGGCAACCGTTGCACCCGCAAAGCCCCCACCCACGACAATCACGCGCGGGTTCGACGTGGTCGCGTGCACGATTCCTGGAAAGGCTCCGAACGCGACACCAAGACCCAGCGTCTTTACAAAGCTACGGCGGCTCAACCCACCCGCCGATGACACTTGCGCCGTGGCGCACCCCGCCGGCTCATTGCAAGTCGCTTTCGACTTTGGCTCATTGTGTTCAGTCATCATCATCGCCCCCTTTGATACTACCCAGATACTCCGCAATCAGACGGATTTGCTCGTTTGTGTAACCAAGAGCGTGGTACGTCATGATCTCGCGCTCATTTTCCTGCCGCATCTCAGACAACTCTTCGACTATTTTCGACACATCTTCACCGGCCAGACTGTCGATCTCGGAGACTGAATGCCCATCAGTGCCGTGGCACTGCGCGCATTGCGAGGCGAGTAAACGCCCTGCCGTCGGTACCCCGATAACCGGAGTCTGCAGACTTCCAACCCCCTCTTCACCTTCCCGGTCGTCCCGATCGTCATCACCATTGGTATTGCTGCAGGCCGACAAAGACACTGCCAGTAGAATGCCAAGGATCTTCAGTGCCTTGATATTGAGTAGTTTGTTCATACGTGAATCTCCTGGAGCCTGAGAACGAGTTCGCCAGACCCTGTCAGATGCGAATACGTGTCGATGCGGCCAACTGTCACTTTGCATGGCATCCTGATCGAACGCGAAGCTTCAAGTAACTGCCGGGCGCAAGGGTATTTGATAGACCCTGTCGTCCGACGACTCTCGTGCGTATCACGCCGCTTACGATTGCCGATCGCGGATTTTCGCAACCCCCGTAGCGGTATGGCCAGGGCCTCACGTTGAACCGTGATTTTGCGTTGACGCCCCATGGCGTCATCCCACGCGCCGTCAACGCTATTGATCTCGTCAAGAAAGGGTGTTGGATCAATCTGAGATTGCATGAGTTTGAAGTTCTGCATTGCTGTACCTCCTGCGTGTTCAAATGTATCGACGTACTTTATTGTTGGTGAGATCCCTCACTCGACCGATACAATGACACCGTATCGATCGATTAAGGCGCGTTTGCCTGAAATCAGACGACGTCGAAGCGATCCAGATTCATCACCTTGTTCCAGGCAGCAACAAAGTCTTCGGCAAAGCTTTGCTGAGCATCCTCACTGGCGTATACCTCCGCCAGGGCACGCAGCTGTGAATTGGAACCGAACACCAGGTCCACACGCGTACCGGTCCATTTGACTTTGCCTGATGTGCTGTCGACGCCTTCGAAAAGGTCCTTCGATTTCCCAGAGGCAATCCACTGGGTTTCCCGGCTGAGTAGATTAACGAAGTAGTCATTGCTTAACGCCTCCGGCCTTTCAGTGAATACCCCATGTGCCGAGCCATCAACGTTGGTATTGAGAACGCGCATACCGCCAATGAGAACCGTCATCTCTGGTGCTGTCAGCGTCAGCAGTTGAGCGCGATCGATCAGAAGTTCCTCTGCCGAGCGGAAATGCCCCGCCCTGAGATAGTTGCGAAACCCGTCAGCTGTCGGCTCAAGCACGGAAAACGAATCCGTGTCAGTTTGCTCCTGGGAGGTATCGGTACGACCCGGCGTAAAAGGCACTGAGATTTCAAGGCCTGCAAGTTTCGCCGCTTGTTCCACCGCTGCGCAGCCACCGAGTACGATCGTGTCAGCCAGCGAAATCCGCGTACCGCCCAATTGCGAGTCGTTGAACGCTTTCTGGATACCCTCAAGCGTCTTTAGAACTTTGCCCAGGTTGGACGGGCTATTCACTTCCCAGTCTTTCTGCGGCGCAAGGCGGATACGTGCCCCGTTAGCCCCGCCACGCTTGTCACTGTCCCGGAACGTGGATGCTGATGCCCAGGCGGTGGATACCAGTGCGGAAATCGGCAAACCCGATTCAAGGATCTTGCCCTTGATGGCTGCAGTGTCTTTATCGCTGACCAGATCGTGTGCGAGTTCAGGGACGGGGTCTTGCCATATCAACGACTCCGCCGGTACCAGAGCACCGAGATAGCGGCTAACTGGACCCATGTCGCGGTGCGTCAGTTTGAACCAAGCTCTGGCGAAGGCATCGACAAATTCAGCCGGATTCTCCAAGAAGCGCCGGGAGATTGGCTCATAGATCGGATCAAACCGAAGTGCCAGATCCGCAGTGGTCATCATCGGTGCGTGAGAGCGTGACGGATCATGCGCATCGGGCACCGTACCTTGCCCACCCTTGTTCTTGGGCGTCCACTGTTG
>RCMY010003241.1_pt1 | contig 14486 bp, 14 predicted proteins | sample 2041341 | NCBI WGS metagenome assembly RCMY01 (sample SAMN09708234, study PRJNA481090) | Marine sediment metagenome, whole genome shotgun sequencing project.
GGTTCCGGTGGGGGCACGCTCACCTACAGTGAGACCGAGTAGCCACACTTCCCCGCCTTCGACCTGGACACCCATTCCATGACTGATACCACTCGCAATCTCGACACCGTGCGCTTCGCCGTGATGACTCCGACCTACAACGCAGCGGAGTATCTCCAGGAGTGCCTCGACTCGGTGCAGGCCCAGCGTGGCCCAGGCATCGAGGTCGCACACCTCATTCTCGACAACGGCAGCACCGACGGCACCCTCGAGATCCTCGCTCGCAACGACGTGGTGATGGTGCCACGCGAACCCGGCAGCACGCTGGCCTCGGCCATGGGCCTCGGGTTCGATGCCTGTGTCGAACATGGCTGCGATCTGATCGCCTACCTCGGCGGCGACGACATGATGCTGCCCGGCGCGTTCGAAGCCGTCGCCGACATCTATCGCCGTGAGCGCAACCCGATGATCTTCAGCACCATTCGCTGGGTCAACGGCGACATGTCGGTGGTGCAGGGCGAACTCGGCCCGCCGCCCAAGTGGCTCAACGCCAAGATCCATGCGGCCTTCCGGTGGAACTACCTGGCCGCGATGAGCAGCTTCATCACCCCCGCGGGTTACGCCGAGGTCGGCCCGTACAACTACGACATGTTGAAGACACCCGACTATGAGTTCTGGACTCGGGCACTCAGCAAGGGCATCCCCTTCAGTCGCCTCGACTACCCGACGGCGATCTTTCGCCGCCACGGCGGCAACGACTCGATGAACTTCAACGACGTCTACATCGAAAATCTCGACTACGTCATGGACAACTACGGGCCCAAGACGGCGCTCGGGCGCGTGGCGCTCGGCTACGGCTTCAAGGCATGGGTCTACGCCAAGCATCCCGCCTGGACCAAGACCCAGTTCAAGACCAAGTTCGCCGGCCGCTCGCTCCGCGGCGGCTGACCGGAACTATCTGCCCAGAACCGTCTGACTAGAGCTGGGAGGCCTCGGCGATGGCTCGCTCGGCCGGCCCCTCGGGCTCGAGCAACCCGAGCGTGATGAGCGCTTCGACGAATCCGTCGGCGAAGCTGGACACCATCTCCTCCATCGAGAATTCACGAGCCCGGCTCTTGGCCTGGAGCTGCAAGAGCTCCAGCCAGTCGGGCTCATCGAAGAGGTCGGAAACCGCGTCGGCGTAGTCGTGGATGGTCGTTTCCTTGGGGAGCACCACCGAGTCGAAGTCGGGGCGCAGGTAGGCGTATTCCGGCCCGTGACCGTGGTCGGCGACCGTGACGATCGGTCGACCGAGCGCCATCGAGTCGACGGCCACCAGTCCGATGGCGCCGGGGTTGAGGATCACGTCGGCGAGGAGTGCGTGCCGGACCAGGTCGTGGTCGAAACGAGCACCGACGTCGTGGATCCAGTCGTGGTCGGCGGCAGCGGCATCGATTGCGGCCCGGGCGTTGCCGTCACCGATGATCAACAACTGGAAGTCCGGCTGCTTCTTACGGATCTCGAGGGCGGCCTCGATGAGGAAGTCGGGGCGCTTGTCGGCATAGATGCGACCGACGTAGGCGCCGACCGGGCCATCGCCGAGACCGAGCTCGGCTCGTAACTCGTCGAGCTCGTCTTGGGTCGTCTCCTCGATCTGCAGAAGCCGAGCATCGTTGTCGAGCGCGTTCTTGAAGACGGTGATGCGCTCACGGGGGAAGCCGAGCTCGGCGACGATGTCGGCCGAGTTGTCGGTGTAGGCGAAGAACCAGTCAGCTCGGCGTGTGAGCATGGCCTTGGATCGCTCGACCAGGCTCGAGTGGTTCTCGGTCTGATGATTTCGACCGTGACCGTTGAGCACGACTCGTGGTCCGCCGATCAGGCGACGTGCGAGGAAGACATAGTTGGCGACGGCCTTGGCCTGCTGCTCGAGCATGATGACATCGCTGCCGGCGACGGCCCGCTGGGCACCGTGCCACAGCAGCACTCGGCCGTTGATCCGCAGCGTGCGGGTCTTGATCTTCGTGGCCCAGGGCAACTCGACGATTCCGCCGATCGGCTGTTCGTCGCCCCATGGCTCGCCGTAGAACAGGCGGTAGTCGATGCCACGGGTGGCGAGTTCGTCGCGCACGGCTGTGTGGAAGTGGCCTCGATAGTGCGCCACGTAGCGAACGAGATGTCCGGCGACTGCTCTGGTTGGGGGATTGATGACGGGTTCGCCCGAAATCGTCATGGTGCTCCGCTCGTGCCGGTGAATGTCGATGTCTTCACTATCGACCAACCCTGGAGGGTTCTGTAGGCACCCCTGGTCATTCCCCGGATCGGAACGGGCAAACACAGATCATCGCGATCGGCGCGTCGGCTCCGACGGCGCGGATCGTTCGTCTGACGACGTCAGAGAAGCTGGATCTTCCGGGCGTGGAAGCCCTCGGCGAAGTGGCTCGCCGAATTGCATTCTGCGCCACGAATCGCCATCAGGCCCCGGAACGTGTGGGCGCTGAACCACGCCTTGTCCTGCTGGGTGCCGAAGTGCTCGTGCAGTTTCTCGATCTTTGCTTCGGCTGTCCCGGCGTCGAGCGGCACGAAGACGTTCGGTTGCCCGAGGTCACCTTCGTACTTCGCGATCTCGTACTCGAGGACCAGGTGGTCACGGAAGTGATTCCACGTGAGGCCGGCCAACGTGTGGTGATCCTGATGGACGTCGTCACGACGATGGGAGAAGATGACGTCGGGATTCACCTCACGAGCGATCTGTGACAGCGCGTCCTTGATCTCGGCGCCTTGGTACGGGAAGTAGCTCTCGCGGAACGACAGCACCGTGACCTCGAGCTCGTCGGCGTCCGAGGCGAAGTCGGCAGCACTGGCACGTGCTTCCGACTCACGTTGCTCGTTGGCGGAGAAGACCACCCACCGGACGGTCGAACCGGGGCGCTGTCGCAACAATCGCATGAGCGTTCCCCCACAACCGATCTCGATGTCGTCGCTGTGAGCGCCGAGACAGAGAATCGAAAGGGGGGCCGACGGGTCGGACCCGAGGTTCAGCGAGAGCATCAGCGGCCGTTCGTCAGACGACCGTGGCGGTCGGGATCGGCACGATGAACTGGCCGCCCCAGTCGCGCACGTGCTTCATCTGCTCGAGGATCTCTTCTTTGAAATTCCACGGGAGGATGAGGATGAGGTCGGGCTTGACCTCATCGATCTTCTCCGGCGTGAAGATCGGGATGTGGGTACCGGGCAGGAAACGGCCGTGCTTGTAGGGGTTCCGGTCGACGGTGAAGTCGAGGAAGTCTTCGCGAATGCCGCAGTAGTTGAGCAAGGTGTTGCCCTTGCCCGGCGCGCCGTAGCCGCACACGGTCTTGCCGTCTCGCTTGGCCTGGATCAGGATCTCGAGCAGGGCGCGCTTGGTCTCGCGAGCCTGCTCTTCGAACTTGGTGTAGCGCTCGACCTCGAGGAAGCCTGCGGCGATCTCACGTTCACGAAGCTCGATCACGGCATCACTCACCGGACGGCTGTCGTCGGCGGTCGGCCGGGCGTAGATGCGAAGGCTTCCACCGTGGGTCCACAGCTCCTCGACATCGAAGATCGTGAGGCCGTGGGCGGCGAAGATCTTCTCGGCGCTGACCAAGGAGAAGTAGCAGTAGTGCTCGTGGTAGATCGTGTCGAACTGGTTCTGCTCGAGCAGCTGCAGCAGGTGCGGGAACTCGATCGTGACCGTTCCCGTCGGCTTGAGAACTTCGGGCATACCGGCGATGAAGTCGTTCAGGTCCGGCACCTGAGCAAGCACGTTGTTGCCGAGGATGAGGTCGGCCTTCACACCGTCGGCTGCGAGCGAAGCCCCCTTCTCCTTGCCGAAGAACGACACGTCGGTGGGCACGCCGATCTCGACGGCGGACTTGGCGACGTTCGCTGCGGGCTCGATGCCGAGGCACGGGATGCCGGCCTCGACGAAGTTCTTGAGGAGGTAGCCATCGTTGCTGGCGAGCTCGACGACCATCGAGTCGGCGCCGAGACCGAGCCGCTCGGAGATCATGTCGACATAGTCCGAGGCGTGCTGGAGCCACGACGTGGCGAACGACGAGAAGTAGGCGTATTCCTCGAAGATCTCGCCGGGGTCGACGTATTCGTTGAGCTGCACGAGGAAGCACTCATGGCACACCCAGACGTTCAACGGGTAGAAGGGCTCCATCGAATCGAGGGCGTCGGCGGGAAGGAAGCTCTCGCAGAGAGGCGACATTCCGAGGTCGACGACGCGGTGTTCGAGCGGGGTGGAACAAAAGCGGCACGGGAAAGAAGTCATCGAGGTCGAAGGTACCGGTGGCCTCCCGGCCCGGCAATGGTTCATTTTCCTCAGCGACCATCGAGCGAAACTGCCTTACCGTAGAGATCACGCGGTGCGTCACTCCCGCCCGGCCACTCCTTCGAGCACGCTCAGGACTCGATTTTGGCTTGCGCCGGCCGAAGGAGAAGCACGAAGTCCGAGCCAATTGGTGGGAGATGTTTCGAACATGAAGGTCGTGTTGTTCTGTGGTGGCCAAGGCATGCGCCTTCGAGGCCACTCGGGTGATGTTCCGAAACCGCTCGTCGATGTCGGGGCTCGCCCGATCCTGTGGCATCTGATGAAGTACTACGCCCACTTCGGCCACAAGGACTTCATCCTGTGCCTCGGCTATGGCGGACGTCAGATCAAGGAGTTCTTCCTCAACTACTCCGAGTGTGAGATGAACGACTTCGTGTACGCCGAAGGTGGCCGCTCGATCGAATTGCTCGGCACCGACATCGACGACTGGAAGATCACGTTCGTCGACACCGGTCAGACCTCGAACGTCGGTGAGCGGTTGCGACGAGTGCGTCCTCACCTCGAGGGCGAAGAGATGTTCCTGGCCAACTACGCCGACGGCCTGTCCGACCTCGATCTCGGCTCCTACCTCGACAACTTCGCTGCGACGGACAACACCGCCTGCTTCACCACCGTGCCTGCACCGTCGTCGTTCCACAATGTGCGAACCGACGAGACCGGCAACGTCGTCGCCATCGAAGAGATCGCCAGCTCGTCAGTGCGGATCAACGCCGGCTTCTTCGCCTTCCGCCCGGGGATCTTCGACGTCCTCAATCGCAACGAAGAGCTGATCCTCAAGCCCTTCGACCGACTCATCGAGCAGCAGAAACTGATGGCGGTGCCCTACGACGGCTACTGGCAGCCGATGGACACGTTCAAGGACAAGTCCGAGCTCGACCAGCGCATCGATGACGGCAACCCTCCGTGGCAGGTCTGGAACGCCGGCAAGATCGACTGCCCATGACCGATCGACCCGAGACCGATTCCTCGGGCTCGCCCGAATCGATGCCGGCAGCTCGTGGCGGCGACATGCACGCCACGATCGAACGGCTCTACCCGATCTGCCGCAGCATCACCGGCAACGGTGTCCGCCAGACCCTCGATGTGCTGTCGGAGATCATCCCGATCGAGCAGCACGAGGTGGCCACAGGCACGCAGGTCTTCGACTGGCCCGTGCCGCAGGAGTGGAACATCTCCGACGCCTACGTGAAGGACGCATCCGGTCGACGGGTGATCGATTTCCAACAGCACAACCTGCACGTGGTGAACTATTCCGAGCCGGTGAACACGACCATGACGCTCGACGAACTCCGCCCTCGGCTCTTCACCCTGCCGGAGTTCCCCGACCGCATCCCCCACCGCACCTCCTACTTCAACCGGACGTGGGGGTTCTGCCTCAGCCAGAACGATTACGACCAGCTGGAAGACGGCGAGTACGAGGTCGTCATCGACTCCACACTCGAAGACGGCCATCTCACCTACGGCGAGTTGTACATCCCGGGCGACACCACCGAAGAAGTGCTGTTCTCGACCCACGTCTGCCACCCGTCGCTCTGCAACGACAACCTGTCGGGTATCGCCCTCGCGACCTACCTGGCACGCAGCATCCTCGATCGCCCGAGTCGCCGGCTGTCGTACCGATTCCTTTTCGTACCCGGAACCATCGGTTCGATCACCTGGCTCGCGACACAGCCGGCACGCCGTGAACACATCGTCGGGGGCCTGATTCTCAGCACCGCCGGCGATCCCGGCACGCTCCACTACAAGCGGACCCGCAACGGTCACCATCCGATCGATGCTGCGGTCGAGCACGTGCTCGCCTCGTCAGGCGACGACCACGACATCCGCGACTTCGAGCCCTACGGCTACGACGAGCGCCAGTACTCCTCACCCGGTATCGGGCTCGAGATGGGGAGCCTCACCCGCACCCCGTATGGCAAGTTCGACGAGTACCACACCTCGGCCGACGACCTCGACTACGTCAAGGCCGAAGCGCTCGGCGACACCCTCGCCAAACACATCGACGTCGTCGACGTGCTCGAGGGCAACCAGACCTACCTCAACCTCAGCCCCAACTGCGAGCCTCAGCTCGGTCGCCGAGGTCTCTACGCCGCGCTCGGCGGACGCAAGGGTGACAACTCGGCCGAAGTCGCCGTGCTCTGGGTCCTCAACTTCTCCGACGGCAAACACTCGCTGCTCGACATCGCGACACGCTCAGGCCTGTCGTTCGAGGCCGTACGCATCGCCGCCGACGCCCTGTTCGAGGTCGACCTCCTCGCCCCCGCCTGACACCGATCACTTTCTGGCGAACGGCAGTCACCCGGGTCACTCACCGACGGCGAGCAAGGCATGGGATGTTGTGAGCGCAGCGAGCAACTCCGAAAGTGAGCGGAGCGAACGGCAGTGAGCGGAGCGAACGGCGGTCACCAGGGATGGGTGTTTCCTTCCCAGGTGATGAAGCGGCCGGAGTCGGTCATGGTCAGGGAGGCGATGGTGTTGCGGATGGCGGCGGCAGATTCGGGCATGGTCAGGCTGGCGCTCGATCCGCCCATGTCGGTCTGCACCCAGCCCGGGTGCAGCATGACCACGGCGATGCCGTCGGGTCGCAGGGCCTCGGCCGTCTTCACGCTCAGCATGTTGAGCGCTGCTTTCGAGATGTTGTAGGCCGTGTCGACCCCGAGCGACGTTCCGACCTCCATCGAACCGAGCTGTGACGAGATGTTCAGCACGACCGGGTCGGACCCGGCCCGCAGCTTCGGGAGCAGTTCGCGGGTGAGCACCATGGGAGCCGTGACGTTGACGGCCATGACCGCAGCGAGGGTCTCGCCATCGATGTCGAAGGGACCGCGTCGCTCCGGGTCGGCTCCGGCCGCTCGACTGTCGATCCCTGCACAATTGATCAGAAGATCGATGGCATCGAGACCGATGCTTCCGACGCCATTCACGATCGACGCCTCGTCGCCGAGTTCGAGCGCAACGCAGCCGCTCAGGGCCAGATCGGATTCGCCGTTCCGGGTCGACCCCCACACCTCGTGCCCGTCGGCAGCCAACTGAGCTGCGAGTTCGCGGCCGAGCCCGCGACCGACGCCGGTGATGAAGATGCGCTTGGTGGTCATCTTCGTAGTGTGGCACCGGCTCGTGGGGATCGGTGCCACCGCAGTCGACAGCTGGTCCGTTTCACCACCGGAGGAGCTGTGCCTCTCGTCACCATGAACCCCGAACAGGGCCTGTTGTCGTCTAGAACGTGAAGATGACCAAGCTCGAGCCAGATACGACGTTCATCGATGGGGTCCCCTTCGATGATCCCGAATCCTTGCTCGACGAGGCGGCGCTCGATCAGGAAATGCTGCACGACGCGGCGTTCGAAGATGCCGAGTTGTCGTCATCGGAGCTGGCCGATCCGGCGCTCGACGAGTTCATCGCCGAGTTGCGGGCCATCGGCACCGACCTCCGACGAGCAGCCGGCCCCGCCGACATCGAACACATCGAGAAGCTGAACCGCCGTGGCCGCATCGCATCGGTCGTCGGCTATGCAACGGCGTGGACCATGCCGAACCCGGTCTCGGCCGCAGCCATCGCCGCCGGCACCACCACCCAGTGGATGCTGATGCATCACATCAGCCACAAGGGCTACGACAAGGTGCCGGGCGTTCCCGCCAAGTACACGAGCAAGGTGTTCGCTCGAGGTCATCGCCGTTGGGTCGATTGGATGGACTGGATCACCCCGTCGGCCTGGCACCTCGAACACGATCACGCCCACCACTACCACCTCGGAGAAGACGGCGATCCCGACCTACTCGAGCGCAACACCCAACCGCTCATCAACGCCCCACTCCCCCGCTGGTCCAAGCGAGCCATCCTCGGAGCGTTCGCCGGCATCTGGAAGTGGGCCTACTACGCACCCTCGACCATCGGCGTCGAACGCCAAAAGCGTCAACGGCTCTCGGTTGCCGACGCGCCGACGAGCCTCGAGATGCTCAACCCGGGAACCGAGCAAGGACGCGAGACGTGGAAGCGATCGCTGTTGCCCAACCTCGCGATCCGATTCGCCCTCATCCCTGCCTGTTTCCTTCCCCTCGGACCGAAGGCAGTCCGCAGCGTGGCACTGAACGTCTTGATCGCCGACATCATCTCGAACCTCCACGGCTTCCTCGTGATCACGCCCAGTCACACCGCGTCCGACCTGTATCGATTCGAGGAGCCCGCCGACGCTCCCGGCGAGTTCGCCCTCCGGCAGATCATCGGCAGCGCGAACTACACCACCGGTGGCGACACCAACGACCATCTCCACATGTGGCTCAACTATCAGATCGAGCACCACCTGTGGCCCGATCTCACGATGCTCCAGTACCAGGCGGCACAGCCCCGCCTCGTCGAGCTCTGCGAGAAGTACGACGTGCCTTACGTGCAGGAATCGGTCTGGGCCCGAGTCGGCAAGACGATCCGCATTCTCGACGGCACCGACGAGATGCTCTCGATCAAACAGGCACGGCACGTTCTCACGCCGAGTCTCTGACGCTGGCGCTTCCATCGGGAGCTTCACCACGTCTGCTCGGACTTCGGGTCTGGCCCGTCGCAATTGCATCGTGTGTCGATCGGCACAACGATGAGCGCCATGGCTACCAACGAGGCTCCACTCCCCGGCACCCCTGAATGGCTCGACCAGGGGGTCGAAGACGTCATCGACCCATCACGGGCGATCATCGATCCGCACCATCACCTCTGGCCGGTGGGCGGAGCCCTCCCCTATGGGCTCGACGACCTCCACACCGACACCGACTCCGGCCATCAGATCGAAGCCACGGTCTTCATCGAGTGCGGCGCCGGGTATCGCGCCGACGGTCCAGCGCACCTGCGGTCGGTCGGCGAGACGGCATTCGTCGCCGAGAACGCGGCCGAGTGTCAGAACCGACCGGGCAAAGCCCCGATCGCCGGCATCGTGGCCACCGCCGATCTGCGCCTCGGCGCCCAGCTCGACGAGGTTCTCGATGCGCACGCCGACGCCGGAGGCTCGCTGTTCAAAGGCATCCGACAGGCTGGGGCCAGCGACTCCGAACCCGAAGCACTCACGATTCCCGGCAGCGCACCGGTCGGGCTGTACGACGATCCGGCGTTCCGCGAGGGCGTCGCACGACTCGGCGAACGAGGGCTCACCTACGACACCTGGCACTACCACCACCAGAATGCCGACTTCGCCCGCCTTGCCGCTGCCGTCCCCGGCACCACCCTGATCCTCGATCACTTCGGCACCCCGCTCGGGGTCGGCCGCTTCACCGGCCAACGCGACGCGCTTTTCGATGCGTGGAAAGACGACATCGCCGCGATCGCCGCCAATCCGAACGTGGTGGCGAAGCTCGGTGGTCTGGCCATGCCCGACAACGGGTTCGGCTGGCACGAACGAGACCGACCAGCGTCGTCCGATGAACTGGTCGAGCAACAGGCGCCGTACTACCTACACGCGATCGAGTGCTTCGGCCCGGAGCGCTGCATGTTCGAAAGCAACTTCCCCGTCGACCGTTTCTCGATCTCGTACCGCAGCTACTGGAACGCAGCCAAGAAGATCGCTGCCGACTTCGACGACGAGGCCCAGGAGCAGATGTTCCGCTCGACGGCCAAGCGGATCTACCGGCTCTGATTCCATCGGCGGTCCGAGGTTCTCGAACCTCGGACCGCCATGGAGAACAACCGCATGGTCATGCCCAGCGCGCTGCGCCTTCGCCTTCGAGCTCGTCGAGCACGGGGCGTCCGGCGATCGCCATCAGCAACGCTTCCCGGGTTCCTCGGATCTCCGCGCCGGACCCGAAGGTCCAGTCGGCGTCGGTGGCAACGAGTTTCACGCCATCGAGTGGCTTGCGATCGATCATGGCGGTCGCCTGCTTGTGCGACGTGACGAAGTCGAGCGCGGTGTCGAGCACCTCGTCGTCGAGTCGGCCATCGAGATGGAGCGGGCGCCGGACGTCTTGGGTGTGGATGGCGATGTCGGCCACGGTCATGGCTTCGGGGAACATGGGCATCGCTGCGGACTTGGCTGCCTTGGCTCGCAGCGAACCCAGCACCTCGGCCAACGGTCGGTCGGCCTGTCGCGATGCCATGTCGATCGATGCCGTCTCGAACTTGAACCGGTGCTTGGCCAACGTGGCCATGAAGGTGACGATCCCCATGTCGACGAAGCTCACCAGATGGTCGAGCACACCGCGAGGCGTCCAGGCGTCACAGTAGGTCGGCTGCTCGAGCTGTTCGGGTGAGAGATCGCCGATCATGTCGGCGAAGTCGTTGCGGGCCTTCGCCGCCAGATTCCAGGTCGCCATACGTGCTCCTTGCGTCGTCGGGAGACCGATCGTAGGCGGTCACCGATTCGAGCGAGCCGGGAACTCCGCATTTGTCACACCGCGTCGTCAGCGGGCAGCTTCCCACGGTGGGTACACCGGCCCCGTGGCCTGCGAGACCGACGCCTGCGCCTCGGTGAGGAGGGCGAGTGTGGCGCGAGCGAATCGAGGGTGCACTCCCTTCATCGTCACCCAGCGACCGTCGCTCGACAGCACGAGTGTGATCTTCGGACTCATGCCGCGAAATGCGACGATCAGACCGGCGATCGCCACCAGCGACCCCAGCAACCCGACAACGACGAGCAACCCGTTGCCCGAGGGTATTCCGGCCATCGAGATCATGCCACCGAGGAACATCGTCGCTCCGACCACCAACTGGTTCATCGAGCCGCGGCCGACCGCCAGCGGGACGCTACCGGCGACACGCACACGGAAGGCCAGTTGCATCAGGAACACCCCGAGCATTCCGCCCACGAGACCGAGCCACACCACCGGCGGATTCCGGTCGGCGTTCATCGATCGTTGGCGGTCGGTCGGAGTGCCGGTTCTGGCACAAATCAGTGGGAAGGGCCCGGCGACGAACCAGGCACGCGGGACATCGATGTTCACCCGTTTGCTCACATCGACCACTTCGACCACTTCGGGTCGCGGCTTGAGGGCCGACGGCTCCGGGCGACATCGATGAGATACGCTCGCTGTCGTGTTCACCCGACTCAGACCAGCCCTCGCAGCACTCGCCGTCTTCGGACTCGCTGCAGCGGCCTGCGGCGGGAGCGGCAGCGGCAGCGGCAGCGGCAGCGGCAGCGAAGCACAGGGAGCATCGAACGAGACCGCAGCGGCGACAACCGCCGCCGTGTTGCCCACGGCTAGCGGCGGACAGCTCGACCTCGGCTCGTTGGAGGGCACCGACTACGTGCTCTGGTTCTGGGCGCCGTGGTGAATCACCTGCCAGAACGAAGCCCCTGCGGTCGCAGAGGTCCAAGCAGCACTCGGTGACGACGTCACCATCATCGGCGTAGCCGGACGAGACGAGATCGGTCCGATCAACGAGTTCATCAGCACCCTCGGAGTCGATGGATTCGAGCACATCGTCGACGCCGATGGTTCGTTGTGGGCAAGTTACGGCGTGGTCTCCCAACCGGCGTTCACCTTCGTCAATGACGACGGCGCCGTCGAGACCAGAGTCGGAGCCCTCGGCAAAGACGGGCTCATCGAGAAGATCGAAGCGCTCCAGGCGGCCTGATCCGTCCGGAGGCGTGAGGCGCTCGGCCCCGTGGCCGATTCGGCGATTCTCATGGTTTGGTCAAGCTTGATCAAGTGCACGGCGTCGGATGCCGATCAAGACACTGGGAACGAACTCGGGAGGTCCCGATGCAACCTGTCAGCGGCGTCTACAGCACCACGAGCGTGACGCACTCGCGAACCCAGTCCGCCAACCGGGCGACCACCGAACCGGTACCGGACGCCACGAACACCGATGCAGCGGATCTTCGCTCGCGGCTCGAAGGCGGCGAGGCTCTCCAGATGCGGGCCGAGGAAGCTGGCGCCGAGACCGAGGAAACTGCGGTCGCCACCGGGTCGGGCGAGCCCACCACCGGCTCCGGCCTCGGCACCCGAATCGTCGATGGCATGGCATCTCGAATCACTCGCCCGCCGGCATCCGTCGCGGGTGACCACGGCGTCGGCCAGTCGGCGACGAAATCCAGTGGGCGCGATGCTGCTGGAGCGATCGACGAGCTTGCAACCACCATGGCAGTCGAGACGGCGACGGTACGACAGTCCATCGATGATGGCTCGCTCAGCCAGCTGCTGGCGCAGAACGGTGTGCAGTCGTCGGTCGGCATGCTCTTCAACACCAAGCTCTGAGCGACGTTCCGGCCTGTCCGTCGACCGGCAGTGCCCAGGAAGACACTTACTCGAGCAGAAGCCTGCATAGTGGGGCGATGACCAATGACGTTCGAGACTCCTACGACGCAATGGCCGAGGTGTACACCGCGCTCTTTCTCGATGGTCTCGAGGGTGACGAGAACGCCCGGAAATGGCTGGCAGCCTTTGCCACGCTGGCGGCGACGAACACGGGCATCGTTGCCGATCTCGGGTGCGGGCCGGGCCATGTCGTCGATCACCTGTCCGAGCTCGGACTGACCGCAGTCGGTTACGACCTGTCTCCCGGCCAGATCGCCGAAGCCAGGATCGCTTTCCCCGACCGGACGTTCCATGTCGGGGACTTCGCGGCACTCGACATCCCTGACTCGTCACTCGCCGGAATCGTCTCCCGCTATTCGCTCATCCACCTGCTTCCTTCCCGTCTCGGTGAGGTCATCGAGGAGTGGATGCGAGTTCTCGCGCCAGGTGCTCCGGTGCTCGTGTCGTTCTTCGGCTCGACGTCGGCCGAATCCCACGGCACACCGTTCGACCACAAGGTGGTGACGGCGTACGAGTTGTTCCCGGCGACGGTCGCTCGAGCGTTACATGACGCCGGCTTCACCGACGTCGAAATCGGAGTGGAAGACCCGCCCGAAGGCGGCCGACCGTTCGCCCAGGGCACCGTGCTCGCCCGGAAACCCGCACGCTGACCCGACCCCTGGCTATCCGCTGCGGCGGTCGGTCAAGATCGCCAGGTTCGTTCGAACGGAAGACGCCAGGAGTTCGGGGCGATCAACTGGTGGATCTGGTTCGGACCCCAGGTGCCCTTGGCGTAGGGACGCACCGGAGGCGGGTTCGACAGCAGATCCTGCGAGATCTCCCACAGCCGCTCCACGCCTTCTGAGGTGGTGAACAACGTTCGATCCCCGCCGACGGCGTCGAGGATGAGCCGCTCGTAGGCCTCGAGTACGTCGTCGGAGGTGCCGGTGTCTTCCACCGCGAACTGCATCGACATCTTGTCGAGTCGGAACCCCGGACCCGGACGCTTGCCGTAGAACGAGAGCGACAGCTTGGACTCGTCGGCGAGATCGAAGGTCAGGTGGTCGGGGCCCAATTGGCCAACACCGGAACCCCTCGGGAACATCGACTTCGGTGGCTCCTTGAACGCGATCGAGATGATGCGCTGCCCCTCGGCCATGTTCTTGCCGGTTCGCAGATAGAAGGGCACACCGGCCCAGCGCCAGTTGTCGATGAAGCAACGCAAGGCGATGAAGGTCTCGGTCTCGGACTCGGGATGCACCCCGTCCTCGTCTCGATACCCGGAGTACTGCCCGCGCACCACATCGTCGGGCCCGATGGGAAGCATCGACCGAAAAACCTTGTTCTTCTCTTCGGTGATGGCCCGGGGATCGAGCGACGTGGGTGCTTCCATCGCGGTGAACGCCATGACCTGGAACAGGTGGGTGACCACCATGTCGCGGTAGGCGCCGGTCGCTTCGTAGAAGTTCGCCCGCTGCTCGAGACCGAGTGCCTCGGGGATGTCGATCTGGATGTGATCGATCATGTTCCGGTGCCAGATCGGTTCGAAGAGTCCGTTGGCGAAACGGAACGCCAGAATGTTCAGCGCAGCCTCTTTGCCGAGGAAGTGGTCGATGCGGAAGACCTGCTCCTCGTCGAACACCTCGTGGACGGTGTCGTTCAGCGCCTTGGCACTGGCGAGATCCGTCCCGAAGGGCTTCTCCATGATGACGCGAGCGTTCTCGACCAGGCCGGCGTCTCGCAGCGTGTGGATGACGGCCAATGCGGCCTTTGGTGGGACCGACAGATAGTGCAGCCGTTGTTGTGGACCGTCGAGTTCGGCTTCGGCCTCCTCGATCGCCGCCCGGAGCGCCTCGGGCGTACCACCGGGCGCCCAGTAGAGACGGCGTTGGAAATTCTCCCATTCGTCGTTGTCGATGCCACCCTCTCGCCGATCGAGCGCCTCTCTGGCGAACTCGACGAAC
>RCMY010003334.1_pt1 | contig 14480 bp, 8 predicted proteins | sample 2041341 | NCBI WGS metagenome assembly RCMY01 (sample SAMN09708234, study PRJNA481090) | Marine sediment metagenome, whole genome shotgun sequencing project.
AGAATAACCCATAGCGGTGTTTCGCTAGTGAGAGTATGCTTAATCTGATCAGGAATCGCCCAAAACGGTGAAAATTCATTTTTATTCCCGCGAAGATGCTCAATCTCATCACCTAAGCGCGAGATTAGATAGCGAATCTTTTCCGGTGCTTCAAGACGGTACTTACCTTGAAAGCCAAGCAACATTGCATAGTGATAGACTTCTAAAGCAGGTAAACGCTTCTCCCCTTGTTCACGTAAGCCATCTAAGCGTTCAAAAAATTCATTGCCAGCGATTTGTGAACCAAACAAATCCAACTGCAAAGGGTTCATTTCCCACGCGTCTTTTAGCGTTTGAAATTCTAGCTCCTGCGAGGTCATGATGGTCTCATCAATCAGCGCACAGTAAGCGTACTTAGCTTCATGAATATCTTCTAACAAGAAGCCTTTTTTGCGCGCATTAATCTCAAATTTATCTAGGAAGTCATATATCTTTTGACGAAACTTGCGTGGTTCGGTACTAAAGTAGTGGTTGCGTAGTAAGAACACTAAATAAAAGCCGTCATACATGATATCAACCAGCGATTGGCTGCTGATGCGTTTATCAAGACCGGTTGCTGAGACCTTTGAGGCCACCTCACCTGAATCTAATAATGAGGGCGCAGAACCAATTGAATTATTCCCTGACATGACTGTTCCTAATGCTTGATTTTTGAAAATACTGGTTTTGGAAACACTGATTAATGACAATGTTTTATTAAAATTTATGCATAAGCAGCGACTTGTAAAACTGCCTAATATCATCTTCACTCAGCAATGAGCTCTATAAAATCAACTTCACAATAGCTACTGAAATCAGCTACTGAAATTAGCTTCTGAAAATAACTACTGTACGATAGCCATCAGCTCTATTTTTAAGTCGTCAAAGCCGTTTGGCACATAGATGCAAATAGATTCTGACTTTATCATCTCATCATACAACTCACCTACAGGCTCAATGGTGAAGTAACTAAATCCTGGTCGCACAGGTATCGCACTAGGTACTTGAGTAACATGTGAGACAGGTGATCCTGGTAGCGCTGACAATACACGTTTCTCTACGGAGTCAGGGGTCGCAACTTTAAAGCGGCGTGGGACAATATCGATTAATTCATGCATTGGCAATGAGGAGCTAATGGACAGATATAGCTGTGAGCTCCGCGTAACCTTGTCACTACTCAGCTCGCCTGTATAGTAAGATGATTTATTCTGACGTAATGGAATCGAGATAAAGTTGCTTGCAATGACGGTGTTGAGTAGCTCACGAATAATTAGGATAATATTAACAAACGACTCATTAGCGTTATCATGATGATAAGAAGGCAGATCACCCACTTTGTATAATGAGCTAAAAGTGGCCAACTGACTGGCTACATTTAATAGTGCCTCATAGAGCCGTTCTGGGTGTAGTTTAGCGTTGTTATATAAATGACTTAGCTGAGAGTATGCGGTATTAAGCGTATGCAATAGCCAAAAGGATGCGATATCTGATGAGCGAAATTCCAGTAGGTCGTTGTTAGATTGACGATGATGATCATATAATGAAGTCGATTTGGTATTAATCATGGTCATCAAACGATAGACTTGACCAACGAGCGCAGGGTTGCTCATAATATGGACGCTAGGTACGATGTAATCTTCGTCTACTTGGTAGACGCCTTGAGTTGTACGCACCAATTTGGCAACTAATAGAGAAACTGTATCTTGACTAGGCGCTTGCGCAGAATGGCTCAGCTGCAGGCTTGGTGACAGTTTGATAACATCAATGACTGCTTCAGCTGCCTGACTATATAAATCATGTGCTTCAACAGCACCCCTTACATAACGTGCTGGATTATCACTGTGGTCTGTCTGTATATTACTACCGCCATTATGGACAATCTCTAAGCTTAAAAACACAAAAACTTCATCGCCGTTATCTTGAGTATCTAGTGCAACGGCCTTGGGCAATGCATCTGTACGAGGCGCTTGATATATCGTGCCATCAGGCAATACACCATAGATACTTTGAACGCTTAATAAGTTACTTTCCAAAAGCTGTTTATCTATCTGAACATCAGATACCCCATAAGCATAAGGATGCATCAGCATCATACTCAATGCTCGCTGCGAGTTATGATAAGTGTCTTGAATCTGAAAATGCTGAGGTCTCAAAAACAACCCCTCTCCCCATAGTACTCTGTTTTTACTCAAAACAATCTCCTACGAACAGCTCACTAATGGCTGCTGATAATATTTAAGTTTGGTAGTAAAGGTAGGCGCTAGCTCTGGATTGATACCCTCTGCAATATTCACATCACATGCGCCTATATTAAGAGCAAGTGGCTTATCAAAATTGAGACTATCGAGCGGGATAAGAAGCTGTGAGCGTTTTTTGGTATACCTTAGTCCCACTTTAACCGCCATAAAGTGTGCATCTTGCGGAATACTTAGAGTCAGATTAGTCTCACGATTAGGGATAACACTGACTTCCTTAGCAGCCAACTCCTCAACTTCAGTGAACTGACTTTCTTCTTCCAAAAAAGCAATATAAGCGATACTCGCAGTACCTTGCTTTGCACGTCCGGCATTGGCATTGACCATAGGTTTAATATTTAGCGTGATCTGTTGTCGTTTTAATTGCTCTTGCAATGCCTGCTGCTCGGTGTTCATATGCTCAAGCTGCTGTTGCTGTTTTTCTAGCTGAGCTTTTAGATTTTGCAAATCATCATTGTTATTGTCATTTAGACTACTTTTGCCATTGTTAATGATGCTTTTTATATTATCAGTAATAGTTGATTCGCCTGCCAGCGCAGAGACATTGTTATTTGACTTACTCAACTTATCGGTGCTACATCCTGCTAGCGCTCCGCTTAATAAACACCCAGCCGCCATTAATGCTATCGGTAACGTCATACATCTGTCCATATTTTAAATTTGCTTTGGAATATTATTGTCATTATTGACTGGTCAAAATTTCTGCCATTTCTGGCCGACCCAGCACCCCTTTTTTACGTAGCTCAACATGCCCAAGATCCATCATTCGCCAGTCACCGCCCCACACAAGTCCGGCTGATTTGGCTACTTTACCATATATTTTATAGCCTCGCATCGCCCAAGGATCCTTTTCAGTTATGACAATTTTACCATTCCTAATAAAAGCACTATCTCCTGCTAAACCAAACTGATGATAGCTCTTATATGATCCCGCCTTAGTAACGTGAGTGCCTTTTTTGAGTAATCTTGCTTGTCTTGCAGGGCTACGATAACCTTCTAAAAGCACCATATCATAGCCATATTGGTCGCTCATCACCTTATATACAGTCAACAGTCGTTGAACAAATTCTGAATTCATTTTTTTCCAATTACGATCAGCATTTTTGATATTGATATGACCATTGTGTAGATGCAAAGCCAATATATCTCCTGAATAACCAGTAGTAAGATTTTGGGCGTTTAAATCTGACAAGTCAGGCTCAGGTAGCATCAGTGGTCTCTCAGCCTGAGGGGTTACTGTCTCTGCATCGGGCCAATAACCCTTTTCAGTCTGTGTGGCTTGATAGCTTGCGATTTCAGCTTCAAGCTCAGCGAACAACTCCTCTGGCGGCGGCGGTGGCGGTCGCAGACGCTCACCTACAAGTAATTGATTAATTTGTGAATTAGCCTTGCTGGGCATAGTATCTTGAGCATGATAAACCTCAAGAGAGTTATTTGTAATAAGGGCATAACACAACCCAGCGGTAGCCACAATAATCAATACTGACAGGGCGGATATAACAGGAATTCGAGCAATATCTATACGCGAAGTAAAGCTACCAAAATCCCTAACATGAGAACGAATTGGCTTTACTTGTGCTCTGATTAACGGAAGATTAAGTTTAAAGCTAAATAACTGCTGAACACTGTTTTTTAGCTTATCTAACAGTCGCCCACATAGCTGACGATCAAAAAGCATAATGATCATGATGACGGAGATGAGCGTAAATATAGAGACAGTCACATAAATCATAAGCAATAAGTTATCACAAGAAAATAGCAAACAGGCGTTGATGATTATTATTTTCTAGGTATTATATAGACAAACCTCTTATCTTTGAAATAAAGCTGACTTAATTAAGCTAGTTTATTAAAATCTTTATAGCTAACCTCTTATGTAAAATAATATTTTTATCAAAATAATCCATCTTAACCCCTTTATATATAGAATTTTCTTTAACTACTTGAAAAAACGCAATCCTTAAGGCACAGTTTTTGTTTTTAAACTAAAAATATATTAGTGAAATAAAGTAATGAAATAATTAGCAAGAACGATGTTAATACCATAAAATACAACTTATCAAACTCAATAATATATTAAAAACCATAGCAACAGGCCAACAAAGAGGGAGTTTAGATAAGTGAATGCAACAAAAATAATGTCATACGGCCTCTATGTTTTAGTGATGCTTTTAGTGGTTTATCTGATACTGGTCTGGATGTATTTTAAAGACCATGCGCTACAGCTGACCTCGTCCGGCTTATTGCTCTGGTTTGTCGTTATCCCATTGATGTTACTTGGCTCTATCATGGCGATTCGATGGATGCAGAAAAAAATGGAAGATAAAAAGGAAAATACGCCAGACATGGCTGTTGAAAAAGAAAGTGCTAAACTGCCTGATTCTTATAGATTGTTTATGTATAGCAGTATTTGTTTACCTGAAGGGGATAGCTGGTCTGAGGTGATTGATAATGATGCAGACCTTACTTTATTGAGTGAAGATCTGACAGGTTTTGATGGGTTGCCGATACTGATAAAGCCTATTACAAGGTTAGCTGATGCTGCATCTTTACCATATGAATATATGCATGATGTCTATCTAGAAAACTCAGATTTCCTAAAAGACTCAGATTTTGACGATGATAGTTTAAATCAAGCCCTTGACAATGAAACATTTGATAAGGAATCTCATACGAGACGAGTAACAAATCTAAACAGCATCACTCTGCGTTTGTGCTCATTGATTCATGAACAGCTATCTTTAAGCGATGAGATCTTGTCTAGCATTGCTGAACACTTCAATAGTCACTATCAGCCAGACAGTCAAGAGCCTAACTCAGCTATTAATATTCATCCTGAGTGGCAACAGCATTACCTCATTAGTGCAGACAACGAAAATAATGACGAATCCACCACTACCTCCCCTGATGCTTCACTCTCTAAGTTGCCCATCTATTTATGCATACCTGAGGGCGCAGACTCATCCTTACTTATTGCTGCTATAAAAGAGCAGTTGGCGACCTATGGTATCTCTGAATCATTGATCTCTATAACACCTATTGTTACTAACAATACTGATGCAGCAGACGATCATGCCAATGACCACAAGACTTATAACCCTATTAAGTTTATTAATGAACATGTGATGCCATTGGCTCAATCGGCCTCCCCTGAGCTTTGTTTATTGATTATCGTAGACTCACAGATTAATGATGAGTGGCTAGAATCGCAGCTATATTCAAGCGATAAATCCAATGTCATTCCTACTGAAGCAGGTGCGCTCTTAGCATTTTGCAATCAATCTGCTCAAGACGTACTCGATATCGATACCAACGCCAGCTTTTTGTTAACTGAAATTTGCACGCCTCCTATTAAAGATGAAGATGTCAAAAACCGTGACGCTAAAGACAGTGACCCTAAAGATAGTGCTGCCAAAAATAGTATGGCAGAAAATAATGATGTCAATACCAATAGCAATCCTAATGATAGTCTCACCAATAGACGTAGTTATCTTAATAATTTAACAATCATAAAAAACCTATTAATCGACAAGTCGCTTTTACTACTACCGACAAACAAAACAGAGTTGCAAGCCACAAAAAAAACTAAAGCCGATGTAAAAGAAACAGCCAATGTTAATTACAAAACTAATGTTTCACTATCAGATATTACCATTATAGCTATATCAGACATTAATCCGGAAAAACAACCATATGAGATATCGTCATTCATAAACTTCATTGATGCATTTATAGCGCAAGGTTCTCTAGTAAATGATTGCCATTTAGGGCATTATATGCCATTAAGCACTTGGTTAAAGCCATTCATCAGCCTATCTCTACTGATTAATTTAGCTTCTGAAGACCGACAAGAGTCAGATAGTTTATTCCTAATTACCCAACATAAGCAATGCTCTATGCTCTGGTTAGTAGACTGCTTACAAACGTCTTAATCATAGATTTTGATAACACGATAACGCTTCATCGTTGTAAATACTCATTTTATTATCTTAAGATCACATTAGGTAGCACGCATGTTTTCAAGGTTTTTTCATCTTATCTACAACCCAAGAGTATTATTAGTTTTGGGTATCATAGTTGCTCTAGTCCTGTTATACGACTATGTGACAATTAAAACCTTTACCATCATTATTGGCATTTTAATAATCTGCACTGTGCTAGGAGTGGTTGGCTATTATCTGTGGAAAAAGCGCAAAAAGGCTTCAAATGAACTAGCCGACTTGGTTGAGGATAATAATGAAAGCTTAAATGATAACGCTCACGTGGCAAAAGATGAAAACGCCCAAGAAGTGCAAGCCTTACGTCAGCAAATGCAAGATGCTATTAAAACCATACGCAAATCAAAGATTGGCGATCAAACCGGTAAGGCAGCGTTATACGAGCTACCTTGGTATATGGTTATTGGTAATCCAGCAGCAGGTAAAAGCTCAGCAGTACTGCACTCTGGGTTAAAGTTTCCATTTATGGAAAAAACCAATAAGCTATCGGTAAAAGGGATTGGCGGTACGCGTAACTGTGATTGGTTCTTTTCAACCGAAGGTATTTTACTCGATACTGCGGGACGCTACTCTGTCTATGAAGAAGATCGCTCAGAATGGCTATCCTTTTTAAACCTGCTCAAAAAGAACCGACCCAAAGCACCAATTAACGGCATTATCATCGCTGTCAGTATTGCAGAACTTACCAAAAACGATCCAAGCTATGCATTAGACTTAGCCAAAAACTTACGCAGCCGCGTCCAAGACTTGACCGAACAGTTGGAAGTCTATGCACCTGTCTACGTGGTCTTTACGAAGATGGACTTGGTTTCAGGCTTTCGTAATTTCTTTAATGATTATGAACAAGAAGAGCGCAGTCAAGTATGGGGCGCAACCATTCCCTACCCTGAAGATCCTGAAAATATCAATATTACCGACGTATTCGAAGAGCATTTTGGCGTATTGGTCAACGGTCTAAAGGATTTGAGTACGACTAAATTGTCTTTGCGTCATCAGCGTACTGTATCTCCCAGTCTGATGACTTTTCCTATGGAATTCCAGTCGCTACGTCCGATGATACGGACGCTCATGCACGCTTTATTTGAGGATAATCCTTTTCAATTTAAGCCCATATTGCGTGGGTTTTACTTCACTAGTGCCTTACAAGACGGGCAAGTTAGCAGTCAGATGACTTTGCAAATGGTACAAAACTACGACTTGCATCTACCAGCTATACCGCTCAATGCTCAACAAGAAGCCGCAGACACGCCATATTTCTTACAAGATTTATTTTCTAAAGTTATCCTAAAAGACAAGCATTTGGTCAAACAACACAAAAACCGTAATAAACGCAGCCATCGTGCTATTGCTACATTGGCTGCTATCGTTGCTTTGTGCGCGGCTGTCGGTCTTTGGACATGGTCATATACCAATAATAAACAATTAACTGAACGCGTAGTAGCCGACTTACAACAAGTCGCCGAGTTGCAAAAAAACTCTAATGGTGATCTGCAGTCTCAGCTTGAGTCGCTTAGCATCTTGCAGAGCCGGATAGAACAACTTGAGGGCTACGAAGAAGACAAACCCCTGTCTTTAAGCTTTGGTCTCTATCAAGGCGACAAGCTCAAACAAAAACTGCTGACAGAATACTATAACGGTATCGGCATCATTGTCTTGGCGCCTACAAAACAAAATATAGAAAAGTTCCTGACAGAGGTAAATACTAACGCAGCGCAGTTAGAAGTGCGCACAGAGGAATCTCCAACTGAAGACACGGCTGAGACCGCAACTAATGACGCCTATATTCAGTCTGATCCTACCGACGTTGAAGATGCTTATAATGCGTTAAAAGCTTATCTCATGCTTGGCAATCGTGATAATTTAGAAACCAGCCATTTAAGTGATCAAATGACGCGCTTTTGGCGTAACTGGCTTGAAGCCAATCGTGCAGATATGCCGCGTGATAAAATGATTCGCCAAGCTGAGCGTATTTTGAGCTTTACGTTGGCTCATGTCGATGACCCTGCTTTCCCGCTTATCCAAAACGACTTAGGATTGATAGATGAAACTCGCAGCAACTTATCTAAAGTCAGCAAAGGTCAGCCTGCTCGTGAACGCGTCTACTCTGAAATTAAAATGCGCTCATCTGCCCGCTTTCCATCTATTACAGTCGCACGGATTACCCAAAACAATACTAATGAGGCGCTACTTGGCAGCTATGTGATCTCAGGCACTTTTACCAAGCAAGCATGGGACTCTTTTGTCAGTGATGAGATTGATAAAGCCGCCACTACTAGAGTAGTAGCAGATGATTGGGTACTAGCAACCAATAGCCAAGATGATCTCACTTTGACTGGTAGTCCTGAACAAATACGACAATATCTAGTCAATCGCTATAAGCAAGAATACATCGCTGAATGGAAACGCTTTTTATCACAAGTTTACGTTCGTGATAGTGAAGGCTTCGATGACCATGCTGTCTTATTGAATCAGCTGTCTAATGCGACAGAGTCACCATTAAAAACTTTATTTGAAACGGCTGATCGCCAGACCCAGTGGGATAACCAAGCGGCTAACCAAGCCTCTGGTAATGGTGGCCAGTCTCGGCGCTCATTTGTAAATTGGTTCAAGCAAACTATATTGCGTCAAAGCCCAGCTGAGCTTCGTCAAGCAGAAGCCGCGATGAACAATGGTAGTAGCTCTAGTGATACAACTCCTGCTCCGCAAGCTAATTCAGGTGTGATCGCACAAGAGTTCTCCTCTATACATGCATTAGTTACACCAAGAGAGGACAATCAAGACCTATCGCTATTAGACAATTATCTAGCAAGCTTAGGAAACATTAGAACGCGCTTTAATAATATTGCGCGTAGTGATGATATTGGCCCTGATGCCCTATTGTTTGCTTCGCAGACCCTCAGTCCTGATGGCTCAGAGCTAACCAAGTCTCTACAAATATTAGATGAGCAGATATTGAGTCAAGCCAATTCCGAAATAAAACAGCTGGTTCGCCCCTTATTAAGTGAGCCACTAACCCGCTCCTTCAATATGTTGCTGACGCCTACTAAAGCGGAGATTAATAAAGTCTGGAAAGCGCAAGTACGCAAACCTTTCCTCGATAATTTAGAAAAAAAATACCCATTTACTGCCAATGCTAACTTAGAGGCGACACCAGCAGAGATTGGTCAATTCTTTGGGGAAGATGGCTACGTGGCAAGATTCGTGAACGAGACCTTATCACCCTTTATCATTCGTCGCGGTGATCAAATCTCAAGTAAGATTTGGAATGGTGCAGGTTTAGGTTTGAATCCACAGTTTGTCGCTGATTTTGGTCGTTACTTTGTCAACTATACTGGTAGCAATAATGCTGGCTCGTCCGGTACAGCTAGTGCTAACGGCGCTTCCAATCAAACAACCTTCCAGATTATGCCATTACCGGTAAGCGGCCTGACAGAATATACAATCGTAGTCGATGGTCAACAGTTACGTTATCGTATGGGTACTCAAGCATGGACGACTTTTGTGTGGCCAAACCCGAGCAGCCAGCCTGGTGCTAGTATTAGAGCCAAGGACTATGATGGCAGAGACTTTACTGTCTTTGAGGAAGCCGGAAGCTTCGGGGTAGAACGCCTCATCAATAGTGCGCGCCGAACCGAGCTTGGCGACGATATCTTTGAGATGGCATGGTCAGGTGATGGCACAACTATCTCTGTGCGCTTTAGAGTCATCAGTGGCAATAGCAGTAATGCCAGTCAAGGTCGCTCCAACAATCCATTTACTGGCATGAAATTACCTGATGATATTATCGCACTTGGCGTTACGCGTACTGCAAAGCCAGTAACTGACGCCAACACTGACAATAATAGTCCTTCTCCTCCTCCTTCTGCTACTAGCGATTCTGCAGCTAATTCAACCAATCAGAATAGTGAACAAAGCAGTACAACCAGCTCACAGTCGGCAAATGCTCTAGCCTTAACCCCCAGTACCAATGATGCTAATAGCACGCAAGCCAACACGCCTACTGCTCCTACCAGTTCTTCTGCAGCATCTGAGCAGCAGGAGCAAACGCCATGATACCTAAATCATTACCTTTAGTTTATTTTGGCAAACTACCTGCTCGCGGAGACTTTGTACGGGCGCGTGCGCATGTCAACGAAACCAACATCATTGACCAATGGGTAAGTCAAGCGCTGACTACCTCAAGCTCTATATTGAACGAGTCAGCAGTAAGTGATGAACCCTTTAAAGAGCTAGACTTTTTAAATTTCAGTCATGTCGATACTGCTACGAATCAAATCATTACTGGAGTGCTCATACCCAGTCATGATAGTAGTGCTAGACAGTACCCTCTTATTGGTTTTGGCGTCATTCATTTGGATAAACCCAAAAGCTGGATGAACTACCTGCCTGTTAAGTCGCTTACACTTTGGAATAATATCTATGAGGCATTGAGCATAGCGAAGGCTCAAACAGACAATACGCAAGTGACTGATAATTTAAACGACTGCCTGTTGACTGTCGATAAGAATGCCAGCACCCATTACTATGATTTTATCAATACCATGACCTTACAAGACATTGCAGGATTAATGGGTATCAGTAAGCAGCAACTGGTACAGCAAATTATTGCAACAGGCTTATTGTTTTTGCCTACTTTCACTAAAGGTTTCAACGGTCTCAATAAATCCATATGCTGGACACTAACTTCTGATAAAGCCAGCGCTATACATATGGCGACTTTTTGGCATGACTTGATTAGTGGGTTTTACCAGCCACATCAACTTTATCTCAATACCTATTTGTATCGCACTTCTAACCATTATCGTTTGTTATTGAATTTTAATAAACCTGACGGGCGCGTACTTAGTCAGCTATCAACTGATGAAGAGGTGCAGCCTGACGATTGGGTGTGGATCACTAACAGTGACTGGACACAGGGCTATATCGACGAAGATATCGGCCTGACTCGCTTTAATAAAGTGTTATTACAAGACAATCTTTATCTGTACGACACTAGACAGCTGTTCAAAAAAACTTTCTTGGCACAGTAGCTATTAATGACTATGTTTAATATTAAAAAAGGCACTTCAATGAAAGTCCTCTCAATAACGACAATACCTAAGCTTACACATCGCACAAAAGGTCTGCTATTAGTGGCCGCGACGACTCTTTCTATGAGTGCAGTTGTCTTTGCAGAGCGCAATGATACCCATGTTACAAACGGCTCGCAAAATGTGCCTGTCGTCATCAAAGGCGTTGTCGCTACCAGCTCAGATAAGCAGCAACTCCTTGAAAAGCTTAGAGCACAATACCCTGATAAGCAGGTAAGAGATGAGATTGAAGTCCGCTCGAATATAAGCATACCGACCAACTGGCAGCAGATAGCAACAGCGATTATCGATAGCGATATCTCCAATATTCGCCAAGGTCGTATTGATATTCACGGTACTACCATTAGTTTACATGGCAAAGTCAGCAGTCTTGAGCAAAAGCAAGCGATCCAGAACCGTATTCATACACGTCTGACTGACCTCTATCAGTTAGAGAACCAGCTGGTCGTTATAGAAGGCGAACAACGTCTAATAGACGACACCTTAGGCGATCGTATCGTTGAGTTTGAATCTGGCAGTGCCAACCTCACTCCTATGGGACTTGGTATTTTAGACGACATGGCAGGTGTCATTCAAAGTGTAGGGAACAAGCCAGTAATTATCATTGGTCATACAGATAATGTGGGTAGCCCTGCCGCCAACTTAGCCTTGTCAAATGAGCGCGCAGAAGCGGTAAAGCAGTATCTCATTGGACGTAATATAGATGCTACCCGTCTAAGCACTGCTGGCAAAGGTGACTCTGATCCTATCGCTAGCAATGACAATGAAGAAGGACGCACCCGTAATCGCCGTATCGAATTCACCCTCGGCGAATAATACTGCTGTCTATGGCGATGACGATGACGGCAGATAAGCGACCATGTTTATGATGCCATTGCTCGAAAAACAGGAATAATCATTATGCTACGCTTAACCAATAACGTGCTCCCAATGCATCCTGATAGGCTGTATGCCAGTGAAGGCAGCACTCAAGCTTCTTATCCAAGTGCTCGTCAGGATCTCAGTGCGCATCAAGCGTGGCTACATAAGCTAATTCATGGGTCTTGTGAAGCTGATATTATTGCACAGTTCAACCCAAGCAGTCAGCAGCAATGTCAACAGCACGGCATAGACACTTATGTGCTACACGTCTATATCCATGAGCGCCATCATCCCCCTTTCATGCCTCTAAACCATCTTGTCGGTAGCCCCTTAACCCTAAGCTTTGATACCCCAAGTGGGCTTGCATTGCGTCATCTATACATAACCGCGACACGCCAACTAGATCATGATGGCAGCTATGGCTACTATCGACTAGTAGCACAGCCCATCACCTATCGCTTGCATCAACATCTGCGCGGCCAGATAGATACGGAGCTGTCGGTACAAGCGATGGTTAATGAGCGCGTCGCACCTCTAGAGATAGAAGTAGTCGATAACAGTAGTGCTGATTGGACCCCTGCACGCATGACCCAATGGCAAAGCAGTGATTGGGCGCATATTTGCGAGCGTCTCTCGCGTCAAGGTCTCAGCGCTTATCTGCGTCATGCTCAAACCGATGAACACACCCCGCCCAAGCTTATTATCATCTCAGCCTATCCTAGTGATGAGGATGGTATCAGCATTAATATTGGTGCCCTACGCTTCCAGCAAGTCCTACATGACCGTATCGATGCCCCTATCCTAGCCCTCAGTGAGCAAATCAGCAGCCAACCAAACACTATTACAATGCAGCGCTTCAATAGCGCTAGTGTCGCACATCCCACGCAGTCAGCGGATGTGGCTGTTGGTAATCAAACTAGCACCTCAACCCTTACCATAGATACGCCAGCCGCCTTTGCTCCCGTGACAGATACTGAGTCTATCGATGACGCTACTATCATGGCAAACAGTCATCACAGCCGCTACAGCGTTTACCATGCGCTCGCTCACTGCACTGATTTGAACGTTGCTGATACCTTTGTACTGGTTGATCATAGCCACCTTAATCAGCATTACCGCGCTACTCATATTGTGCATCTAGCACGTAATAGCCTCGCCCATGTCACAGGCTTGACCAATAGCCGTCGCCATCACGAGCGTCATGCCTCAAGTTTAGAAACAGGCAGTCACTTAACCCAGCTACACCTGATCACTACCGATACCCCTTGGGTCGGGCCGCTCTATAGCAGACGCGCCATGCCACCAATGACAGGGATCGCAGAGGCTCAAAGCGATGCGGACAGTCGCAATCATATGACGCCGACACGCAACTATTTATTAGATAGCCCTGCTCAATCTATCAATCGATTAGAAGCCCAAGCAGGCGCTAACTATGGCAGTCACTTTACCCATAGAGCGGATGACCAAACCCTGATGCAAGCTATCAGTGATGGTGAGCATCTGATTAATACCGGTAGCTTACTGTCTAATAGTCGTCCTAGCCTGTTTGCCACGGACAATGAACAAGCAATCGAGAGCGGCTATCGCAAAACGGATAACGGTTTATCCGAATGGATCACTGACCATAGGAGTGAACAAGCCTATTCACAACTCAACGTCGATGATGGAGACGTTAGTGCTACGCTTAAAATGGGGGTTATTAATCCTTCAGACACCACCAAACGCCAAGGTATTAACGCGACTACTAATGCCCAAGTTAACATCAAATCAGGTGAAGCGCTGGTGATCTCAACCCAAGCCCAAACCCATGCGCAAGCAGGACAGCATAATTACCAGCACCATATCCCGACTCTGACGCAAACGTCATTGGGTGGTCAGCACTTAGCGGAGCGTCTCACGCAACTGGCAACCGGACTAGGCAGAAAGGTCAATGATCATAAAGCCATCAAGACGCAGTTAGAAAATATTGCCAAAGAACAAGAAACTAAGACCCACCAACAGACGCCATTCACACTGCTCGATAGCGCTCAGCGCAGACACTCTCATTCATAGAACTATGGGCGAGATGATTACTACCACGCAAGCGGACATGATGGTCAGTAGTGGTGAGACTCATAGCCAAGTCAGTAGCGAATCATTAAACATCATAGCCGACGGTCAATTCAGTATGACTAATGCCCAGAACAATATCACCCTCTCCGCCCATACGGGGAAGCTTACAGCCACAGCCAAGCAAGATGTCAATATTGCCTCCTCAA
>RCMY010003243.1_pt1 | contig 14479 bp, 15 predicted proteins | sample 2041341 | NCBI WGS metagenome assembly RCMY01 (sample SAMN09708234, study PRJNA481090) | Marine sediment metagenome, whole genome shotgun sequencing project.
CGGGCGGGTCGCTGAAAGTGCTTGGTCAGGAGATGGTCGGTGTGCGAGAGCACGATTTCCGGCCGCTTCGACACGACATCGGATTCGTGTTCCAGGACCCCGCAACGAGCTTCAATCCTCTGTTGACCATTGCGGAGTGTGTCGCGGAGCCCCTCATTGTTCACAAGAAGGCGGGGGATGTTAAGGCTGCGCGTCCTCGCGTCGACGAATTGCTTGAAGCCGTGCAGTTGCCGAAGAGTTTCGGAGATAGGTTCCCGCACGAGTTGAGCGGCGGTCAGCGTCAGCGTGCAAGTCTCGCTCGCGCCATTGCGCTTCAACCCAAACTGCTTATCGCTGATGAGCCGACGAGTGCGCTGGATGTCTCGGTGCAGGCTCGCGTGCTCGCGCTGTTTGCAGAACTTCAACGGGAGTTTGGTTTCGCGGCGCTGTTCATCAGCCACGATCTTGCCGTCGTCGACATTCTCGCGGACCGCATCGCGGTGCTCTACAAGGGCCAACTCGTGGAGGAAGGCACGGGTGACGACGTGCTTGTCGCGCCACAGCATCCGTACACGCAGCGCTTGCTGGCGTCACTTCCGGTTCCGGACCCCATTCTGCAGGCGAAACGGCGCGAGGAGCTTCACCGCTTGCGGAGCCTGGACCTTGAGGGTGCACGGGCGACGGGAACTGACGGTTGAGCCAATCCACCCCGATCGTCGTTGCCGACGACTTATCGATCCGATACCCCGCGAGGGATGTTCGGTCTCGGTTTGTCGCGGTCGACGGAGTTTCGTTCACTCTGTCCGAGGGTGAAATTCTCGGCGTAGTGGGAGATTCCGGCTCCGGAAAGTCAACTCTCGCCGCAGTGTTGGCGCTGCACGGTGACGTGCAGGACCCGATTCTCGGCTGGCCGCAAATTTGCGGAGGCTCTTTGCGCATTCTTGGCACTGAAGTGAGGGGAATAAGTCGACGCCGTCGGGATCGCCTCCAACTCGCGGTTGGTTATCTTGCGCAGGATGGCGCGGAGAAGCTCGACGCGAGACTCACAGTCGCCGAGAACGTGGCAGAACCCATCTATTCGCGCGACAGGCACTTCAGTTCCCGTGATGCGGGACTCGCCGTCGCCACCATCGTGGATGCTGTGCGGTTGCCGCTTGGACTCATGTCTCGCTTCCCGTTCGAGTTGAGCAGCGGACAGCGTCAGCGTGTCGCCCTCGCGCGGGCGCTCATCCTCGACCCTCAGTTGCTTGTTGCGGACGAACCGACGCGCGGCGTTGATGTGACGGTGCGCTCCGGAACGCTGGATGTGCTGCGTGAACTTCGAGAAGAGCGCGGATTTTCCGCCATTGTTGTCAGCAGCGACCTCGCCGTCATCGAGCAGGTTGCCGAGCGCGTGTTGGTGCTTCACGGCGGTTCATCGATCGGGCTTGGCCCCATCAATGGGGTACTGTCAGAGCCCATTCATCCGTATTTGACGGCCCTCTCAGACGCAAGATTCGATAAAGTCGGTGCATGACATCGAGTGGGGGCTCGGTCCAACATCGGACAGTGTTGGGCTCTCCGGCTGCGGAAATGCCGGAGGAACGTCGCCCGCGCCCCGGCCCCGTGGCCGTTCTTCCGGAGCCAACTGAGTTTTTCGTCACCGCAATCGAGGGTGCCGGCGGCACGGTTGAACCTCTTTCCGAGAACACTCGCGGCATCGTGTGGCTGTCCTACGACCGAGCCCGCGAATTATCCGGAGTGCTCGATCAGTATCCGAATATTGAGTGGGTGCAATTGCCGTGGGCGGGAGTTGACGCCTTTGCCGAGGTGATGGTCGCACACCCTGGTGAGCGCCGCGTGTTCACGAGCGCAAAAGGTGCTTACGCCGAGCCCGTGGCGGAACACGCTCTCGCCATGATTCTTTCGCTCATGAGGGAACTCCCTCGCCGAGTGATCGCCCGCACGTGGGGGCCGAAGGTTGGCACTTCGCTGTATGGTGCGAATGTTGTGATCGTGGGCGCCGGTGGCATCGCGATCGAGCTCATTCGCCTGCTTGAACCGTTCCGAACAACGATGACGATTGTGCGTCGAACGTCGTCGCCTTTGCCTGGTGCGGAGCTGACCGTGACCTACGACCGGCTACACGAGGTTCTCCCCACCGCTGATGTGGTGGTGATCGCTGCCGCCATGACCGACGCCACTGCTCGCCTCATCGGGGCGGAGGAGCTTTCGATGATGAAGTCGAGCGCCATTCTCGTGAATGTGGCGCGCGGGGGCCTTGTGGATACGGAGGCTCTCGTCGACGCGTTGGCCACGGGAGATATTGCCGCCGCCGGGGTTGACGTCACAGACCCAGAGCCTCTTCCCGACGGGCATCCGCTCTGGTCGGAGCCACGCGCGCTCATCACGCCTCACAGCGCTGACACACCAGAAATGACCACGCCTTTGTTGGCGGAAAGGGTGAAAACTAACGTGCGAGCTTTCCTGGAGCACTCGAGATTTGTTGGGCTAGTTGACCCGGAGGCAGGATATTGACTCTCATGTGGGCCGGCTCGTACACGGCAACGATGGGCGGGTTTTCCCGCGGGATCTCGGCCGTCAAGGTGACTGAAAAGGGCTTGCAGTTCGCCGGTATGGGCGCTGTCACATCGTCGCCGTCATTTCTGATTCACTCCATGGCGCCTGGCGTCATTTACGCGGTGGATGAAGCAAACGGAAGAGTCGAGGCTTTCCGCCGAAAGGGCAAGTCGACGACCCTCTCAGCGATCGGGGGCCAGCCAACGTCGGGAACGCTTCCGTGCCACCTTGCCGCGACAGACCAGTGGCTTTTCGTCGCAAACTACGGAACGGGCGGGGTTGATGTTTTTCCGCTCGCGGCGGATGGTTCAATCGGACCCATACATCAGACTCTCGTTTCCTCGGGTAAAGGACCAAAACCCGAGCAGGATGGGCCGCACGCACATTCGACTCTCGCCTTTGGTGACATGGCGATCACCGCTGACCTCGGAACCGACCGGGTAAATGTTTTTAGGTGGGTAGATGGCCAGATGAAGCAAGAGGCCTCCCTCGAACTTCCCCCGGGCACGGGGCCACGCGATTTGGCCGTGTCGCCTGTTGCAGGAAAGATTTTCCTGCTCGGCGAATTGAGCGGAGCAGTGTTTGTTCTTGGCGGTGGCCGAAACCTTCAAGTGTTGAAGGGAGGGCTCGCGGGGGCATTCCCCGGAGATCACGCCGCCGGGCTCGTCGTCGACCCGACCGGTAGGTTCCTCTACACGCTGATGCGCGGTTCGAACCGGCTTATTGCGATTGATGCTGACACGTTGGCACCCATTGCCGCCTTGCCGAGTGGCGGTGATACTCCTCGAGGTCTCTGCCTCATCGGAAACCTTTTGTTTGTCGCCAACCAGGGGTCGGGAACGATAGCCGCCTTCCAGCTGAACCCGCAAACGGGGGTTCCCATGATGGTTGGTGCGCCACTGTTGATCGATACACCGACGTGCTTGTTGCCGGACTTCTCTTGACCTCCGCGCAAGCGGAATACGGCGCTGGCAAACTTTGCTAAAGTAGCAAGCTGAATCACCATTCCTCGATAGCTCAATTGGCAGAGCAGCCGGCTGTTAACCGGCAGGTTCTTGGTTCGAGTCCAAGTCGGGGAGCTTAAGCAAACGACCATTGCCAGGCGCTGCGGTGCCCGGGTTCCGGTTTTGGGGGAGTGCGCGGTGGTCGTTGACGAAGTCGTTGCCGCCCGTGCCGCCCGCCGTGCCGGATTAGCCGTGGGTCTCGCGGCAGCCGCATACGGTGTCTCGTATGGCGCGCTTGCGGTTGCCGCTGGGCTGGATATTTGGCAGACGTGCGTCATGAGTTTGCTCATGTTCACCGGGGGATCCCAGTTCGCCCTCGTCGGCGTGATCGCCACGGGTGGTGTTGCGGCCGGCCCGACGGCGATTGCGAGTGCCGCGATCCTCGGCATCCGCAACGGCATTTATGGGGTGCGGATGGCGCCCATCATCGGCGGACCGTGGTGGAAGCGCATTGTGGCCGCATGGGTCACGATCGACGAGACGACGGCAGTGGCAACAAACCAGCCAACGTTGCGCAGTCAACGCGTCGGCTTTTGGACAACTGCAGCGGCAACGTTTGTGGGGTGGAACCTCACGACTCTCATCGGGGCATTGATTGGGGATGCGCTCGGCGATCCGCGCGCGTGGGGACTCGATGCTGCCGCAGCTGCTGCGTTTGTCGGACTGCTGTGGCCTCGACTTCGGCAACTGCAAACTATTGCGGTCGCGAGCGCTGCAGCGGTGGTCGCGATCGTGCTGACCCCGGTCCTTATTCCGGGATTGCCGGTTCTCGTGGCTGGCATTGTTGCCGTGCTCGTGGGCGCCTTCAATTGGTTTGCGAACTCCGAACCGCCGCTTGTGCCTCTCGAGCGGGAGGGAATATGACTCTCTGGTCGATTGTCATCATCGCGTCTCTTGCCTGCCTGGCGTTGAAACTTGTCGGCTACATGGTGCCCCCCGAAGTTCTCGACGCGCCCGCACCGTCGCGAATCGCTAACCTCCTCACGATCGCTTTGCTGTCGGCCCTCGTCGCCGTGCAGACGCTCGGAGCCGGCGCTGCTCTTCAGGTCGATGCGAGGTTGCCTGCGCTCGCGGTTGCCGTTGTCCTCTTCGCGCTTCGAGTGCCGTTCGTGCTTGTCGTGATTTTGGCAGCAGCCACCGCGGCGCTCATCCGGTTGTCCGGTTGGGGTTAAGCTTCAGCCTTCGGGATGGTCGAGGCCCGGCTGCCAGCTCAAGCCAGCAACACCCCAGTCGTTTTTCCTAATGGCTTTTCGTGCCGCGCGGCCATGCGCATGGTTGAGTCGATCCGAGTACAGGATGCCGTCGAGATGGTCGAACTCGTGCTGGAAGATGCGGGCGAGCCAACCGGTGGCTGACACTTCAAACGGATGGCCGTCGGCGTCCACGGCGCGCAGGATGGCGTTCTCGGCCCGGCGTAGTGGGTAGCGTTCGCCCGGGATCGAGAGGCAGCCTTCTGACTCCTCAATGTCATCCGGATCTCCAACGGGGACTGGGGTAATCCACAACTGCGGATTAATCGCCACTCCGCGGGACTGCACATCTTCGTCATCGGTCCAGTCGTAGACGAAGACTCGCAAATCACTCCCCACTTGCGGGGCTGCGAGGCCAACACCCGGCGCCGCTTTCATGGTCTCGAACATGTCGTCAACAAGCGTGCGAAGTTCGTCGTCAAACGTCGAAACTGCTGTGGTGGGCAAGTGAAGTACAGGGTCGCCTGTGATGAGAATGGGAAGAACGGCCATTCAAAAAGAATATCGCGGAGACAAACGATAAAGTCATGGGGTGCCGCCTGACTTGAGTGACCTCACGGATCAACTCGTGACCCTCACCCCGAACCAATGGATCGGTATCCCCGTGGCGCTCATCGCGGCGGTTTTTCTTGCTCTGGGCGCGCAGTTCCAACATCGTGGAGTTGGCCGTGTAGAAGCGGATTCGGGTGAAATAAATGCCGCGCCCGGGCTGAGCCCTAAGCAAGTCATGCTGTTGCTGGCCAGACCTTCCTGGGTCCTCGGCACTCTCATGCTCGGGCTTGCCGTCGTTTTGCAATTGACGAGCCTTTACCTTGCACCCATCATCGTGGTGCAGCCGCTCGGTGCCATCGCTCTTGTGATCACGGCGGTCGTGAACGCTCGAGTCTCCAAGGTGGCGCTCGATCGACGATCCATTCGCGCGATCGCGTTTTGCGTCGGGGGCGTGGCCATCTTCGTCACGGTGGCGGCGTTTACCGCCAAGTCGACCGCCGTCAACGCTGCGCAACTCGGCGTCATTTTGGCTGTTCTCGGCGTGATCACCATGGGATTCTCTCTGGCTTTCGCGTTTCTTCGAAGCCGTTTCAAAGCGATTGCGTTCATCCTCGGTGCTGGCGTGCTGTACGGATTCGTCGCGACCCTCGCGAAAGTTGTCCTCGACCGCACAAAGACGGGCGACTTTGATCTGCTCACCATTCTCTGCATTGTCGCTTTGCTGGCGGCCGCCGTTCTTGGCGGTTATTTTGTTCAGAACGCCTACTCGACGGGCCCACCAGACCTCGTGATCGCCGGATTGACGGTCGTCGACCCTCTTGTCGCTGTCACAATCGGTATCGTCGTTCTGCAGGAAGCGGCGGGGGCACCGTGGTTTGCTGTAGTCGCTTACCTTGCTGCCGCTGCCCTTGCGATCTACGGTGTGTTCCAACTTGCGAAACATCACCCGCAGGCACAGCGATAAGCTGGACGCTACGCCCAGAACACGAGGGAACACCCACATTTTGTCTGACGCCCCACAATTTTCAACGCCCGGTGATGCTGCGCCCCTGCGCATTCTTATCGGGGCAGATACTTTCGTCCCCGATGTGAACGGCGCCGCGAACTTCACTTCTCGACTTGCCGCGGGCCTGGTGGGGCGCGGTCACGACGTGCACATCGAAGCCCCAGCGTTCGGCCCAAAACACGGCCGGTTCGTTGAGGAACACGAGGGCGCAAAGTTTGTCGTGCACCGCGTGTACTCGTGGCGATGGTTTCCGCACGACTGGTTGCGATTCATTCTTCCGTGGCGCAGTCAGGCGCACGCCGCTCGCATCCTCGACGAGGTGAAGCCGGATGTCGTGCACATTCAGTCTCACATCGTGATCGGCCGCGGGTTGGCGAGACAAGCGACCCTTCGCGGCATCCGTGTGATTGCGACAAACCACTTCATGCCGGAGAACCTCCTTCAGCACACGCTGATTCCCAAGTTTTTGCACAAGACGGCGATCCGTCTCGCATGGAAAGATGCGGCGAAAACTTACCACCTTTGCGAAGCGGTCACGACGCCGACGAGAAAGGGCGCGGAGTTCCTGGAGGCGGCGACCGACCTCGACGGGGTGCACGCGATTTCGTGCGGAATTAATGCCAGCGAGTACACGGCAAGTTTTGAGAAGAAGACCGAGAACCGCATCCTGTTCGTAGGTAGGGTCACAGGCGAGAAGCACATTGATGTGCTGATCAAGGCGGTGGCGAAACTGGATCCAGCGCTCGACGTGAAGCTCGACATTGTCGGCGGCGGCGATTTGCTGCACCAGCTGACGAAGCTCGCCAGTGATGTTGGAATCGCAGATCGCACGACCTTTACCGGCTACGTTTCTGATGAAGACCTTAAAGCTGCCTACACGCACGCCACAGTGTTTGCGATCCCGTCGATAGCCGAATTGCAGAGTATTGCCACAATGGAAGCGATGTCCTCTGGGCTGCCCGTGGTGGCCGCAAACGCTATGGCACTCCCGCACCTCGTGCACAGCGGCGAAAATGGTTACCTGTTTGAGCCTGGCGACGTGGACGACCTCGCCCAGAAGCTGACAAAAGTGCTCACGGCACCGCAAGCGGAGCTCACGCGCATGAAGCGCAACAGTATGAGACTGATCGCGCCACACGACATTGAACGCACGCTCACGACCTTTGAGAGACTGTATCGTGGGGAAGCGGTGGTCGACCCGGTCACCGAAGTGTCCCTTGACGAGCAGGCTTCCTGAGGCTTGTCAGTGATACGGGGCGGTAGCTCAGCTGGTTAGAGCAAACGACTCATAATCGTTCGGTCATGGGTTCAAGTCCCATCCGCCCTACAGACGTGATGCATTACTTCGGTTGATGCTTGACAGTGTCTTCGGTTGATTCTTGATTCAGTTACTGCTGCGCGCCCATCGTCAGCCCGAGAATCGGGAACCCGACGAGCACTATCGCGAGGACCACTCCCGAAACCGAGATCGTCGTCGCGAGGCGGCGTCCGGCAGGGGCAACCCCGTGTGCACGGAAAGTCTCCTGCCGGGAGTCCCGGTATCGCTCTGTCTGGCTGAGCGCCTTTGCCGCGACGTTGTCGACGATGCTCAAGAACCTTTTGTGCACGATCGGATGCCGCAAGTCGAGCTGTTTCCCGAGGTAAACGAACATCCGATTGTCAATGATTTCTGCATCGAACCGTGATGAGTGGTCGATGAAGAGCGCCATGAGGTCCGGAGTGAAAATGTACAGAGCATCGCGTTCGTAGCCTTCCGGGCAGTACAGCGTGAAGTGTTTGTCAAAGTCGCCCTCAAGGCTCAGCACTTGCGACTTGACGAGAGACTGCAACGCGCTGTCGCTGACGAACGGGTTTCTGCGTCGAGAGACGAGTGCAATGTTCGGCAAAGAGTTCTCAAGTTTGATGGCCAGGTATGCGCCCTCGGTGTAGCTGCGCGCGCCCCTGTTGCTGCCATCCACTCGCGCCATGTTCCCGTACTCGAAGGCGTCGCTCTCGATGGGGCGCAAATGCTCACGGCGGATGACTTTCCTACCGCGCCCGAACATCATTCCTGGCCAGTGCGGATCGTCCCCTGTGACAAAAAACCTCAGCCCGTTTTCGGAAGCGAAGCGACGCAAGCGATATCTCATCGAGTTGGTGAATCCTTCGATCGCGGTGTCGTACAACCCAATAAGTGAGCGCCTATACAGGAATCCGATGAGAATGATGCTGCCGCCGACGAGGATTCCGCCACCCCAGGAGAAAGCCTCCCAGTGCACTTCGCCCATGATGACAATCGCGGCCAGCCCCACGAAGAACGCAGTGAGCATGAAGACGAGAATACTGACCATGACCATCACGGTGATCCATCCGGCGCGGGAGAAGCCGCCATCGCCCGCGAGGCGAGAAGTCTCTTCCGTGGACCTAGCAAGCTCTGCTTTGTCGATGCGCTCGGTCAGTGCTGAGTAGTCAATCCGTTTATCCACTAGGTGAGGCTATCGGCTCCTCATCGCCTCTAGCGGACATCACGCGCAAGACACTATATTTTCCCCATGCTTTCCACCGCCGCTATTGCCGCTTGCGCCATTCTCGCTCTACTGACTGCGTTCCAGCTTGCCCTGATCGCCGGCGCACCGCTCGGTCGTTTCGCGTGGGGAGGCCAGACTGATGTGCTTCCGCTTCGATTGAGAATTGGCAGTGTCGTGTCGATCGCTACTTATGCGGTTATCGCCGTCATTCTTCTGGAAAGAGCGACTCTCGTTTCGTGGATCGGTAGTTCTGAATTCGTGCAGATCGCGGCGTGGGTGGTGTTCGCATTCTTCGCCTTCGGCATCCTGACAAACGCTGTATCGCGCAGTAAGCCTGAAAGATTCACTATGACTCCCGTCGTGATCATCCTTGCCGCGCTAAGCCTCGTTGTCGCGTTGGGCTAACCTGAGCACCGAAGATTCGTCACAATCTTCGTCCGGCTGCAACTGCTAAGTTCACCTCGCGCAAGCATCTACGCTGGAGGGGTGCCGACTCCTGCCGCGAAACCGCGGCTTTCCCGCGAAACCATCGTGCTTGGCGTCATCGCATTTTTCGTCATGGTCGGGTTTGGAGTTGTCATTCCGGTGCTCCCGGTTTTTATCCGGAGCTTCAATGTCGGCTACACGGAAGTTGGGGCCGTCGTCTCTGCGTTTGCGTTGGCCCGGTTTGCGGTGAGCCCGTTCGTGGGGAAGCTCATTCAGTGGGGCGGCGAGCGCACAATTCTCGCGACCGGGATCGGCATCGTCGCGGTGTCGAGCGCGATGGTGGGGCTCGCTCAGAGCTACCTCGAAGTCCTGGTCCTGCGCGGCGCGGGTGGCATCGGGTCGGCCATGTTCAGCATTTCCGCTATGTCGCTTCTGCTCGCGACCACGTCGCCTGATCGGCGGGGTCGAGCTGTCGGTTTTTATCAGGGTGGCTTCCTCATCGGTGGGATGGCGGGCCCAGCCATCGGCGGATTGCTCGCCGTCATCTCCCTTCGCGCACCGTTTTTCTTCTATGCGGGAACGCTCGTCGTTGCTGGCGTTGTCGGCTTGGTGTTCTTGAGACCAGTGTCGAAAGCCGTGAAAGTCGACGGGGCCCAAGAGGCGCTCTCCATACCGTTCCGGGTCGTGCTTGCGGATGAACGCTTCCGCGCGGCCTGCATCGCCAATTTTGCTTCCGGTTGGTCGAGCATGGGCGTGCGCAGTGCGCTCGTCCCGATCCTCGTCGTGGAGTTGCTGCACAAAGAGGAACTCTGGACGGGTATTGCGTTCGCGATCGCCGCGGTCGCGCAAACCCTTGCACTTGGCCCGGCGGGAACTTTCGTGGACAAGGTGGGGCGAAAACCCGCGATCATCGGATCGTATGCCGTGGCCGCCGTTGTCATGATGGCGATTCCGTTCGCGGGAAACATCGCGGTGCTCATCGTGCTGCTCTCCATTTTTGGCGTTGCCGCAGCATTTATGGGCACGGCCCCGGCTGCATCGGTGGGCGACGCAGCCGGCACCAACAGTGGCCAGCCTGTCGCGGTATTTTCGGCGATCTCCGATCTCGGAGCAATTATCGGCCCGCTTGTTGCAGGGTTGCTTCTCGACGCGTTTTCCTACCCGGCAGCGTTCGGCTCCGCCGTCATCCTTCTCGCAATCGCCTCCGTCTACGCGCTGCGGATGCCTGCCAGAACTGTGCGCGCGAAAGCTTAGCCGCGCATCGAATCGGTGTCGACGATCGGTCCGACGATCAGTGCAGGACGATCAGTGCTGAATGCACGACCCGGATGAAACCGGGTCAGTGAACGACGGTGCTCCGTTCGCGACGGGCGCGAGTTCGTCCATGGTGTGGGCGTACCCAACGTTTTGAACATCCGTGGATTTCGCGAAAATCACGCCAACGACTGCGCCGTTCGTCGACAGCAGAGGGCCTCCCGAGTTTCCCTCCTGCACGTGGGCTGCAAGCTGATACACCTCCATGATGTGGGGGTTGTTTCCGTAAATGTCATTGATGTTGACGTCAGTCACTCGTTCGACGCGCGCAGACCCCGACTGGAAGGGCCCGCCAAGCGGATATCCGTCGAAGACCGCATGGGAACCCTCAGGAAGAGTCGGGCCGAGGGGGATCGGTGGTGCAGCCATGCCGCTAACCGAGATCACGGCAAGGTCGTTTGCCGGGTCAAAATACACGACGCGGCCGGAGAACGCTCCCGCGCCTGGTACTTCCACGACGGGCTCGCTCACCCCAGCGACGACGTGCGCGTTCGTCACGACGCGATCCTTCGCAACAACGAAACCGCTGCCTGACTGGTTTTGCCCGCACCGGAAGGCGGTACCGGTGACTTTGACCACCGAGCGTGCCGCGATCTCGAGGCCGGGGCCCGCCGTGTCGACATCCGGAATGGTCGGGGGCGTTGTCGGAGCCGCGGGGTCATCAACCTGGCCCGCCGCGGAAATGATGCGCGGGATGGCCTCCTGAATCACGATGGAACGCAATTGCGCCATTCCGCCGCGAACCGGTGCGGGGGTGACCTGTTCGATCGTGCGTAACACGGTCGAACTAGCAATGGCGTGCGAGAGCAGCGGCACTCCAAGCGAACTGATGCTGAACGACAACATGGAGACGATGAGTGCGGCGACGACCCCGTTGGCGACGGCCCCCGCAATTCGGTCGACGACGCTAAGTCGGGAATCTTCGACTCGCCGACCAATGGCGCGGCCAATGAATGCACCCGCAAGCTGGCCGGCGACGATAAGAGCGAGAACGGCGAGAAGAATGAGCGTGAGTCTCCACGCCGGCCAGGGGATCCACGAACCGATCATGGGGATGGCGAAGAACGCCGCAATGCCCCCGGCAACGATGCCGGCGATTCCGAACGCGCTGCGGACAAAACCGGTAACCCAGCCGTAACTGAAATACGCGAGGATCAGCAAAATGAGGAATGCATCCAGTAGCCCGGGAATCGACACGCGTTGCACCTCCAACTCTGCTCGCTGAGACTATCGTGCCCGCAGTGGGCGAAACTGGATGTATGACGATACCAACGCGAACACTTAACGATGGCCTTGAGATCCCGGCAATCGGATTCGGCACCTACAAGTTGGAAGGTGACGAGGGGATGAATGCTGTGCGCAGCGCAATTGAGGGCGGTTATCGCCTCATCGATACGGCGCTCAACTACGAGAATGAAGTCGAGGTAGGGGAGGCGATTCGGCGCTCTGGGGTTGCCCGCGGTGACATCACGCTTGCGACAAAGCTGCCTGGCCGGTTTCACGGCGAGAAGGAGGCTCGCGCCGGTTTTGCCGAGTCGTTGACGAATCTTGGTGTCGACTACATTGACGTGTTTCTCATCCACTGGCCGCTGCCGAGGGTGGACAAGTATCTGGACACGTGGCGCACGATGATCGCTCTTCGCGAGGAAGGCCTCGTTCGCGCGATCGGGGTCAGCAACTTCACACAGGGGCACCTCACGCGTCTTATCGATGAAACCGGTGTCGTTCCGGCCGTCAACCAAATCGAGTTGCATCCGCACTTCCCGCAGGCCGCGATGCGCGCGTTCCACGCGGAGAACGGCATCCAGACGCAAAGCTGGTCTCCGCTTGCGCATCAACGATCGCTTCTGGATGACCCAGCAGTCACGAACATTGCTCAAGCGCACGGTGTTTCTCCGTCGCAAGTCGTGCTTCGGTGGCACGTGCAGCTCGGCTCGATTCCGATTCCAAAGTCGTCGACAGCGTCACGGCAGAAAGAGAATCTCGACGTGTTCGGGTTTGATTTGACGGATGCCGAAATTGCGGCCATTTCGTCGCTCGAATCCGGGAGGCTGTGGGGCGGCGACCCGGAAACGAACGAAGAGTTTTAGTTCAAGCCTGGGATGATCAACCATCCAGCGGCGATCAGGACGACGATCGAGTTGAGGATGAGCGCGATGATCGTGATGGTTGATACGCCCTTAGAGCCCGCACCGCGGATGAGCAGGATGAGCAGCAGAACCACTTCGAGAATGATCGCGAACAGGAACGTTCCAAGCGGTGCAGGGAACGCGAAAAACAGCGAAAGCAGCATGAGCACGGCAAACACAAGCTCGGCGACCGCAAGGATTGAGTTGCTGCGCCGTCCGCGAAGTCGGGTGATGCCGTCAATCAGCGCGAGAGCGGCCGCGAGGATCGTGATGATGAGGAGCCAGGACAAAGTGACGGTGATCATGGTTGTACCTTTCAGCAGAACATCGTTGCACACGAGGGGGTCGTCGCGGTCTGGCCCAGACTACCGGTCTTCATTGCCAGCTCTTCAGCTGAATGCGGAATATTGGAGTGGGGTGCATGGTTTTGCTTTATATGAGCACATCCACAATTCGGCGTCCAGTTGCTGGTCAGGTTCGCGTCGGTATTAACGCGACAGGCAGCATGGTCGCGGCGACCGTGAACGACGTCGGTCTTGCCGCTGAAGGTTTTGTGCGCGGGGATCGCGTGGCGTTTTCGCCAGCGCTCGCGTCGAATCCGATTGTTGAAATCGACACGCTCATCGGTGTTCCCAAGAATGTGTCAGACCGACAGGCAGCGGATCTTCTCGCGCCCGGGCTTTTGGCTCGTGCGATGATTTCGCAGGTTCAGCCATTCGCGCGCGGTCAGCGCATCGCCGTTGAACTCGGCAACTCCACTCTGCGTAGCGTTGTGTCTGCATGGGTTACCGCCCGCGGCGGAGTGCTCGTCGAGAACCGGGATGACGCGGACATCGTTTACGGCGAACAGCATCGTCGACGCGCTGCTGTGGAGGCTGGCCATCGTCAAGGCCGTATCCAGCAGGCGGCCACAGAAGTATTTCAGGCCATCCGGGACGGCGTGTTCGATGACGTGCACGTTACGCAACGGACCACGTCGGGGGACGCGCGACTCGACGCTGCGTAGGGCAGCGCTTTAGCCGGGCGTCAACACACGATTCAGTTCGCGGTCGAAGGTCAGCACGGTGTGGGATTGGTGGCTGCGGGAAAACGCCAGAAGCAAGCAGCCGGCATAGTCCAACTTGGTGTGTTCTGCCAGTAGATCCAGGGCAACCCACGTGGTTTCCGCTACGGCGAAGCACTCCACCTGCAGGAGTGACACGAGATGCGGTAGGTGGTCTGTGCGGTCGATTCCGTAGCTCCGGGGAGATTCGAGCTGGAAGACTACTTCAACGAGTACCGCGTCGAGTATTGCGACTGATTCCGGTGGGGCGGTGTGCAAAGCGGCCAGATCAAGGGCATCCTCGAAATCGTGAGGACGCCCGGTTCACTTCTCGCCAACCCGGCGATTCTGGCCGGTGCAGCAGGGATCATGGCGCAACTTGCCATGCAGCAGGCCATGGACGAGATCACCGACTATCTCGTCGTCATCGATGAAAAGCTTGACGACGTGCTCCGCGCCCAAAAGGACGCCGTGATCGCCGACATGATCGGGGTCGGCTTCGTCATCGAAGAAGCCATGACCCTGCGTGAGGGCGTTGGGCGGGTCTCCGACGTCACGTGGTCGAAAGTGCAGGCCACACCGATGACGATCGCGCGAACCCAGGCATACGTGTTGCGCCAACTTGACGCGGTCGCCGAGAAGTTGGAGCACAAAGCATCCATCGGCGATCTTGCCGGTGCCTCCAAGCAGGCCGAGGCCAAAATTCAAGAATGGCTCGCCGTCCTGGCGCGTTGTTTCCAACTTCAGGATGGCATTGCCGTGCTTGAGCTT